>JACCDO010090025.1_pt1 | contig 12274 bp, 12 predicted proteins | sample 7446101 | NCBI WGS metagenome assembly JACCDO01 (sample SAMN15323440, study PRJNA562643) | freshwater metagenome | isolation source: river surface water | place: USA:Blue River Watershed | collected 2017-08-16 | reverse complement strand
AATTAGAATTCCGCGCCCAGGCCTTTGCACAGATAATGGTGCCATGGTTGCAGCTTTAGGTTCCCATTTATTTAGTGCTGGAATTGAGCCAAGTGAACTCAACTTTGAAGTGGATCCCATCTTTCCCATTACCCAGGTGAAAGCTCCTTAAATTCCTCAAGAGTTAAGCAGAATCTGGCACTCAACTTGAGAGAGTGCTAAGGCCTTGGTAAGTTAGGACTTAAGTCTTTCCTGGCTTTATAAGAAGTTGGGTAAGAAAACATTCCGAGTAAAAATCCCATGAAGGGGAGTAGACCGTGGCGGTCCAAATTAAACCACTCGAGGATCGAATCCTCGTTGAAGTACTAGACGCTGAAACAAAAACTGCGTCAGGCTTAGTAATTCCTGATACTGCAAAAGAAAAACCACAAGAAGGAAAAGTTATTGCAGTTGGTCCAGGTCGTTTTGATGAAGATGGCGAAAAACGTATCCCTATGGATATCAAAACTGGTGACACCGTAGTTTTCTCAAAATACGGCGGAACCGAAGTTAGCTATGACGGCAAAGATTATTTGTTGTTATCAGCACGCGACGTGCTCGCAATCGTTTCAAAATAAGAAACCCTAATTATTAAAAGCTCCGGGAAAAGAACTTTTCCCGGAGCAAATAAAAGTTAAATAGCTGAAGAGGAAATAAATACAAATGGCAAAGATTCTGGACTTCAATCAAGAAGCCCGTCACAAATTAGAAAACGGCGTTGATATTTTGGCCAACACTGTTCGAGTAACACTTGGACCAAAGGGTCGTAACGTTGTTATTGGCAAAAAATGGGGCGCACCAACTATCACTAATGACGGTGTGACCATTGCTAAAGAGATCGAATTAGAAGACGCATTCGAAAACTTAGGTGCTCAACTTGTTAAAGAAGTTGCCACTAAAACTAATGACATTGCAGGAGATGGAACAACCACTGCAACAGTTTTAGCTCAAGCCATGGTGCATGAAGGTTTGCGTCAAGTAGCTGCAGGGGCAAATCCAATGGGCATTAAACGCGGTATGGATGCAGCAGTTGCAGCCGTAACCGAAGAATTACATCGTCTTGCAAAACCAGTTAATGGCAAAGAAGAAATTGCACAAGTTGCAACGATTTCTGCGCAAGATCCAAAACTTGGTGATTTAATCGCTCAAGCTTTTGACAAGGTAGGTCGCGATGGAGTTATTACTGTTGAAGAATCTTCAACAATGGATGTAGCTCTTGAATACACCGAAGGTATGCAATTTGATAAAGGCTATATATCTCCATATTTTGTGACCGATGCTGAACGCATGGAAACTGTTTTGGAAGATGTATTTGTACTTTTGGTACAAAACAAAATTGCCTCAATAAATGAACTTCTTCCTTTGATGGAAAAAGTAGTTCAGGCAGGAAAACCACTTATCGTAATTGCTGAAGATGTTGAAGGCGATGCTTTGAGTGCCATGATTGTTAACAAAATCAAAGGTACATTCACTTCTGTTGCCGTGAAAGCGCCAGCATTTGGTGATCGTCGTAAAGCAATGTTGGAAGATCTTGCAATTTTGACTGCTGCTCAAGTTGTTTCACCAGAAGTTGGTTTGAAACTTGATCAAGTTGGTTTAGAAGTATTAGGTAAAGCCAAGCGTGTAGTTGTCACAAAAGACAACACCACAGTTATTGGTGGAGCAGGCGACAAAAAAGCAGTTGATGCCCGAGTCGCACAAATTCGTGCCGAAATGGATCGCACAGATTCATCATGGGACAAAGAAAAACTTCAAGAACGCCTGGCAAAAATTTCAGGTGGAGTTGCTGTAATTCAAGTCGGTGGCGCAACTGAGGTTGAATTGAAAGAAACAAAATTCCGCGTGGAAGATGCAATTTCTGCAACACGTGCTGCAATCGAAGAAGGAATTGTGGCCGGTGGTGGATCAGCATTAACTCAAGCCGTTACCGTTTTGAAAGATAAATTAAACAAAACTGGTGACGAAGCAGCTGGTGTTGAAATTATTCGCATCGCAAGTGTTGAACCATTGCGTTGGATTGCACAAAACGCAGGCGCAGAAGGCTACGTTGTAACAGCAAAAGTTGCCGAAATGAAAACCGGTGAAGGCTATAACGCTGCAACTGGAGAATTCGGAAATCTTTTGAAAGCTGGAATTGTTGATCCTGTGAAAGTTACAAGATCTGCATTACAAAACGCAGCTTCAATTGCAGCAATGCTTTTGACAACTGATGTTTTGATTGTGGAAAAGAAAGCTGACCAGGTAGACAGTGGAAACGGTCACAGCCATGGCCCAGGTGGACATAGTCACTAAATATTTAAACTAATTTAAGAGACGTTCAACTAGTTTGAACGTCTCTTATTTTTTGCGCATTTTCAAAAAGAACGTAATTGCAATTCCAATTGAAGCTCCCAGTGATAACCATTGCAACCAACTAATACTCGAAGAGCTTTCCTCAAGCGGAGCACTAATTACAACTGGTTCTTGCATTGTGGTTACTTCTGGTGTTGCTTCACTTCGTGCTTCTGCAAGTTTGTAAACAGTTTCGCCATCTATAGGGTGGCCATCTGCTGCAACTGTTTTCCAAGCGATAGTCACATCAGGACCAATGAGATCTGCAGGAATAGCAACATAAACATCTGCTGCTTCAACTCTAACAGTTGTTTCAACAGAGCCTGCTGCTGTCGTGATTGAAGCAAAGGTTCCTTCAGCTATAACTGATTCACCAAAAGTTAATTTAATTTCTGGGGGCAAAGTTAACATCACTTGATCTGTTGCTGGTTCAACAGTAACTAGTTCAGTGTGTGCGAAAACCGGATTGATAGCCAAAAGGCTAAACAAAGAAATTCCTAAAATAACTCTGTAAACGCGCTTCATTTGTCACTCCTCTTACTCAACTTAACACTTGAAATACCTTATTTTGCTGCACAGTATTCTGTTAGACACGACACACAAAGGACTTATCTTGCGAGCTGTTGAATGGGTTGAAGATCATCTTCGCCTACTTGATCAAACAAAAATTCCACATAAAGTCGAATTCATAGAAATAACAAAAGTAGATCAACTAGTTGATGCCATAGTTTCGTTAGCAGTAAGAGGAGCTCCTGCACTTGGTGCAACGGGTGCTTATGGAATTGTAACTGCAATCGATCAGGGAATTAAAGAAAATTGGACTGAATCAGAATTAGAAAAACAAATATTAAGAATAAGAGATGCGCGTCCAACAGCAGTAAATCTTGCTTGGGGAGCAGATAAAGCAAGAAAAGAATTAAAAAACGGCCGTAATGCAGTTTTAGCACTTGCACATCAAATTGCCACAGAAGATGAAGCCGCAAATAGAGCCACTGGCAAATTAGGTGCTGATTGGCTGACTAATAAAATTTCGAGAAAAACACTTCGATTGTTAACTCATTGCAATACGGGAATGCTTGCCACAACAGCTTGGGGTACAGCATTTGGAGTAATTCGAGAATTACATGAACGTGGATTAGTTGAAAAAGTATATGCAGATGAGACTAGACCACTTTTACAAGGTTCTAGATTAACTGCTTGGGAATTAGTTCAAAATAAAATTCCACATTTAGTTTTAGCAGACGGAGCTGCTGCTAGCACAATTCTTCGTGGCGAAGTTGATGCTGCCTTAATTGGCGCAGATCGAATTGCAGCAAACGGTGATACAGCAAATAAAATTGGTTCTCTTGGCGTTGCACTTGCTTGCCAAGCAGCAGGTATTCCATTCATGGTGGTAGCACCACAATCAACAGTTGATTTAACAACCAAATCAGGTAAAGAAATAGAAATTGAATTAAGAGATGAATCAGAAATCTTAAATTTCAATGGAGTAAGAGTTGCTCCCCTTGAATCAAGGGGCTACAACCCAGCATTTGATGTCACTCCGGCAAAATATATTTCAGCAATTGTGACAGAACTTGGTGTTATTGAAGTTTCAAAAGGTGAAACTCCAGCAAATAGAAAACAAGGAAAATAAATTGACCACAATCCCAAAAGCACTTGAAGAATTAGTTACGCGCTCTCAATTCATCGGAGCTGACCAATCTTTGGTGGTTTTTGGTGGCGGTAACACTTCAGCCAAGGGTGAAATTACTGATCACTTAGGCAGGAAAAAGACAGTGCTTTGGGTTAAAGGATCTGGCGCTGACATGACCAATGCAGTTGCAGTTGATTACCCAGCACTTTATTTAGATGAACTTTTGAGTTTAAAACAATTTGAAAAACTTTCTGATGAAGAAATGACAGATCTTGTAGGAAAAGCGTTAGTTGATCCAAATAGTAGAAGACCTTCCATCGAAACTTTGTTACACGCATTTCTTCCTTCTAAGCACATAGACCACGTACATGCTGACTCAATTTGTGCCTTAACAAATCACAAAGGTGGCAAAAAAGCTGTTGCTGAAGCACTTGGTGACGGTTTTGCTTACGTTGATTGGATTAGACCAGGGTTTGAATTAAGTAAATTCTCATCACAATTTTCTGAAATGGAAGGCATTGTGTTAGCCCATCACGGGTTAATCGTGTGGGATGAAAATAGTGATGTTTGTAAAGACAAGACAATGACTGCTGTTAAGAAAGCAAATCAATATCTAGATTCTTTAGCAGTTAAACCGGCTGCGAAATTTGATCACGCAGGTCCAAGTGATCAAGAATTAAACGATTTACTTCTTGCTTTAAGAGGTAAATTAAGCAAGAAAGTTAAGCGGGTTTTAACAATTGATAATCGCTTACAAGAATTATCTAAAAGAAAAGATCTACCAGCAATAGCAGAAGCTGGCTCATCAAGTGCTGATCATATGTTGAGAATCAGACCTTGGTCTGCGGTGTTGCCAGAAAAAGCTGATCCTTCTAATTCAATTGCAGTTATTGATAAATATGTTGATCGCTACACAAAATATTTTGAAGCAAACAAATCATTACTTCCCAAAGGATATTCAATGCACGATCCAGATCCTAGAGTTGTTTTACTTCCAGGAATTGGTTCAATCACAACAGGTTCAAGTAAAAATGAAGGCAAAATGCTGGCAGATATTGCATTTCATACTCATTCTGTAGCAGGAAAGGTTATTGATTCATTTGGTGCAGCCGACACAATTGGTGATGCTGAAGTATTTGGATTTGATTACTGGCCAATGGAACTTTATAAGTTAAGTTCTAAGCCAAAACCACAAAAATTTGCTGGGCACGTTTTTGTTGTAACAGGAGCAGGATCAGGCATCGGTCGAGGAATTGCCTTGGAGTTAGCGTCTCAAGGTGCAAGTTTGGTTCTAGCTGATTTAGGTGACGAAGGACTAAAAGAAACTGAGAAATTAATAACTGCAAATAAAGGACTAAAGCCAGAATTTGTTGTGGGAGATCAAACGAAAGAATCAGTAGTGATTGAAACATTAAATTCTGCAATCAAAAATTTTGGTGGATTTGATGGAGTAGTTATGAGTGCAGGAATCGGTGTCTCTGATTCATTAGAAACCTTAACGCTAGATAAATGGAATCAAGGACTGGCAGTAAATCTTTCAAGTTCATTTTTGATCACAAAGCATGCGATGATTAATTTACGAAAACAAGGAATAGGTGGTTCACTTGTTTATATTGCAAGTAAGAATGCATTTTCCCCAGGAGCAGGATTTGGTGGTTACTCAGTAAGTAAAGCTGGAATGTTGCAATTAATGAGAATCGCTGCAATTGAAGGTGGATCTGCTCAAATTAGAGCAAACGCAATCAACCCCGATGCAATCTTTGACAATTCTAAACTTTGGGAAGGCGGCATACGTGAACAAAGAGCTGCTGCACATGGAGTAAAACCTGAAGAACTAGAAGATTTTTATGCATCTCGAAACATGTTAAAAGTCCATGTCACATCTAAGGACGTTGCTTTGACGACAAGTTATTTATTGTCTGATGAATCTTCCAGGACTACAGGATCTGTAATTGCTGTAGATGGTGGAGTAGCGGCAGCATTTCCAAGATAAATACTTGACAATTAAATCAGAAAGTATTGATTATCTAGTTTTCGAATTGCTCAATTATCGCTCTAAATCGTGAGGCATTCTCTAACAAGTTTCCACGATGTAGTGCTCCACCAATTAAGAGAATTGAATCGTTTCCGTAAAAATCTACAATTTCACTCACTCTTTCTAGAGTCATTCCTCCGCCAACTGCGGGCATAATTGTTTTAATATTTGCTAATTTCTCCCGGCACGAATTAGCGATTGTGAAACATTCTTCTTTTGAAAAGCTAAAGCGCCCGGCAAAATTAGGGAATATTGACATATCGCCACCACTCAAGCGCGTCAATGTTGCCAAAATTATTTCATGAGTTAACCCATGGTTTGGATTCATAAAATAGGAACCCAGATTTGCAGGATGACTCATTATCGGCAATGCGAAATCATTGCAATCGGCAATCATTCTCATGGAGTCAAATCCGGTAATTCCTGGTAAAACTAGAACTCCACCACATCCGATTTCTTTGGCTTTTATCGCAGATTCGAGAATTTGTTCGGTAGGACGATTCATGCTTGGTAGGTAAACAGATTTACGATTAAATTTTTCATTTGCTTCGTTAACCGAATCTGAAATAATTTTTACACGTTCATTCCAGACTGACCACTTTTGATTAGCTAAACTATGGTCATCTTTTATCAAATCAATTCCAGCTTCAACCATAATTGTTGCGGTTTTTGCTAATTCTGAAGAGCTCAAGCCCATTGGTTTCAAAGCAGTTGCCAAGATCGGTCTTTTGACTGTGTTGACACTTTTTCTTAAACCAAAAATTCCGAATCTAGGACCTTTAAATGAATTGAGAAAGTCTTCAGGTAAATTGATTTTGATAATTTTAACATCTTTGAAAAGCGAAACGTTGCCCCAAACAACATTGAGCAGTTGGCCAATTTCAAAACCAGTTATTTCGGTGTTGTATGAAATAGTTACTTCTGTTTTAGATTTATCAAGTTCTTTTTGCGATAACAATTGTCCAACAATTTCATTTTGAATCCACTCAGGCGCTAACTCCAATGGATATTCAATAGTTTGTTCAACACGAATTGCATCAATGATTTCTTTAGAATGATCAGAGTCAATTAAATAGGTAATTTCAAAATGAGACATAAAAAAAATATACCATTAGGCACATTTTGTCGATGATCCAAAAAGTCTTCCTGAGAAGTGTTCGTATTAAGCATGGATGATAAAGTTGGCTCATGACTGAGCATCAATTTGGATTCAAAACAAAATCTTTACACGCGGGTTCTTCTCCAGACCCACAAACAGGCTCAAGAACAGTCCCCATATATCAATCCACTGCATTTGTTTTTGAAAATACGGAAGATGCAGGAGATTTATTTGCGCTCAGAAAATACGGAAATATTTATAGCAGGATTGGTAATCCAACAGTTGCTGCGTTAGAAGAAAAAGTAGCGGCACTAGAAGGTGGAATTGGTGCAGTCGCTACAGCTTCAGGTCTTTCCGCGCAATTTTTAGTTTTTGCTTCCCTTGCAGGAAGCGGTGATCACATTGTGGCCTCTGCAAACTTATACGGCGGCACAATTACTCAACTTGATGTGACAATGAAAAAATTTGGAGTATCTACAACCTTTGTGTCAAGTGATGATCCTGCTGATTTTGCTAAGGCAATTAAAGAAAACACAAAATTTATTTTCTCAGAAGTTGTTTCTAATCCTTCAAATCAAGTCGCTGACATTGAAGGTCTTGCCAAAGTAGCTCATGAAAATAACATTCCTTTAATTATTGATTCAACAATCACAACCCCTTACTTAATCAGACCAATTGAATTTGGTGCTGACATTGTTATTCATAGTTTGACAAAATTCATGGGTGGCCATGGCACAACTCTTGGTGGAATAGTTGTTGAATCAGGAAAATTTAATTGGGGAAATGGAAAGTTCCCGGCAATGCTTGAACCCGTTCCTTATTATGGCGGTGTTTCTTGGTGGGGCAATTTTGGCGAATACGGATTCTTAACAAAACTAAGAAGCGAACAATTAAGAGATATTGGAGCTTCTTTAACACCAATCGCTGCATTTATGTTGATTCAAGGAATTGAAACTTTGGCGCAAAGAATGGATGATCATGTTGCCAATGCAAAAGCCGTTGCTAAATTTTTAGAGGCTGATTCTAGAGTTGCTTGGGTTAACTTCGCAGGTTCCAATAACCACCCACATGCCAAAAGAGTTCAAAAGTATTTGCCTCTTGGAACTAGTTCTGTGTTTAGTTTTGGAGTAAAAGGGGACAGAAAAGTCGGAGAAAAATTTATCAACTCGGTAAAATTAGCATCACATTTAGCAAATGTTGGGGATGTTAGAACTCTGGTTATCCACCCAGCCTCAACAACTCATCGTCAACTTACAGACGAGCAGTTAGATGCTGCCGGTGTTAAACCAGATCTAATAAGAATTAGTGTGGGAATTGAAGACATTGAAGATATTCTTTGGGATATTGATCAAGCTTTAGAAGCTGCTACGGGAGAAAAATCAAAATGACTTGGCATGAACCTAATGATATGGAACGTGCTCAAATCCTTAATAAATCAAAAACTGTGGCCATAGTAGGTGCTTCAGACAACACTTCTCGTGCTTCTTTTTTTGTGATTACTTATCTTTTGGCTTCAAGTAATTTTGATCTTTATTTTGTTAATCCTGGGGTAGAAAGTATTTTAGGTAAAAAAACTTATAAGTCACTAAAAGAAATTCCAGTTCCAATTGACATTGTGGATGTATTTCGTAAACCTGATGCCATTTCTGAAGTTATGGATGAAGCAATAGCAATTAAAGCCAAGACGTTTTGGATGCAATTAGGTATTTCCAATCAAGAGGCAGCCGAGAAAGGTGCGGCTGCTGGAATGAATGTGGTACAAAATCGTTGCCTCAAGATAGAACATGCAAGATTTAATGGAGGACTTCATCTAGCAGGCTTTGATACCGGTGTTATAAATTCAAAAAGAAAACTCAAATAAAGAATAAATTTATGAGTAACAACAATATTAATGTTTTTCAAACTGAACCTTTTCGTTGGCAGGGAATTGAAGAACTGATTTATAAAGATGAAGATGGTAATCCGTCTTTTAAAGATGTGAAAAGACATAAATTGTTTTCCGAAAATCATCCTGAAGGTTTTGAAGTTAGATATTTTGAAGTATCCCCAGGCGGACACACGACTTTAGAAAAACATGAACACATTCATATTGTCATACCTATTAGAGGAAGTGGATTTTGTTTGGTGGGAACTGAAATTGTTAAATTAGAAATAAATAATCTACTTCATGTTCCTTCATGGCAGTGGCATCAGTTTAGAGCAACAGAAAATGATTCTTTAGGTTTCATGTGTTTAGTTAAAGTAGAAAGAGATAGACCAACACTTCCAACTATTGAAGAAATAAACAAGTTAAAAGAAAATAAGGCTGTAGCAGAATTTATTAGAACGAAGAATTAAGAGGATCTAAAAGAAGAATGCCCCCGCAAATTTCACGGGGGCATTCTTCTTTTGGAGGGTAAATATGTTTAATTAAGTTTTTATCCAGCTACTGGTAATACTTCTTTTACTGGGGCATAAATGGCCTCGCGGTCATCCTCACTCATGGCACCCCAGACACCGTATGGCTCACGAACAGCTAAAGCGTGTTCGGCACATTGGCGAAGTACTGGGCAGGTGGCACAAATTGACTTTGCTAGCGCGATTCTGTTTTCGCGAGCAGGTCCACGTTCGCCTTCAGGGTGAAAGAAGATCTCAGGATCTTCTCCACGGCATGCCCCTTTGAGCTGCCAGTCCCATAAATCCGCGTTGGGGCCTGGAAGACGGGTTACATCAGCCATGTTTTTTCCTTTACTTGAAGTACTTGCTTTTAACCATACAATATTGTTCATAAGTTAGTCAACCATGCCCCCTGACTAATATTGTGAAGTCTCTCTCAGGGGCTTACGATTGGCCAAAGTTGTTCAATCAGGGGAGAATTGCCTTCATGGCCGCTGAAGAAGTTGCAGAAATCACCCTAGGTTTGACCGTCGCGGTAGTCGCTAGACGTGTGGGCGTTGCCCCAGCAACCCTTCGCACCTGGGAACGCCGATATGGAATTTGTCCCAGTGATCGATCCAGTGGTGGGCATCGTCGTTACTGCATAACTGATGTTGCTCGCTTGGAATTAATGAGACGTCTTGTTTTATCAGGAATGCCAGCAGGAGAAGCTGCTCGAGAAGCTTTGAAATCAGAAATTAATGATGTGAAAGAAATTTCTTTAATCGATGCCAATACTTTAGGAAATAAAATTAATTCACTGGTTGATGATTTAAGTCTTGAATCAGAATTTGGCCATCCCGGTGGTGGTTCTGTTTTATCGATGCAAGGTGCTTCCGCAGTGGCCAGAGGACTTGCCAAAGCAGCCTTCTCACTTGATACCCAAGCTTGCAATCAATTAATTCAAAACAGCATTCATGCTCGCGGTGTTATTTGGACTTGGGAAAAATTATTATTACCAGTTTTAATTGCTCTGGGAAAAAAATGGGAATTAACTGGAGAAGGAATTGAATCTGAACATATTTTGAGTGAATGCATTATTGGACAGATGAAACAAAGAACAGATCAATTAATTGCACCTGTGAATATGAGACCAGTGCTACTTGCCTCTGCACAAGATGATTTACACACCATTCCACAATATGTAGCTGCTGCAGCATTGGCAGAAAGAAGAATTGGTAGCAGAGTACTTGGTGCCAGAGTTCCCTACACATCTTTAATAAGTGCTACCAAAAGATTAGCTCCAGCAGCAGTTTTAATTTGGGGACAGGTTCCTGTTAAATCACTTCCCCTTGAATTAGCAGATTTAGTAATTGCTCGTCCCACCCCTCTTTTATTGATGGCGGGACCAGGTTGGCCAGATAACTTACCCCAAGGTTTTAAAAAAGCAGGAGATCTAACTTCAACTGTCACAGCAATCAGTAATGCTGTGGGGCAATAAAAACTTATACATAAAGAAACTTTTTCAACCTATCATTCGTCACAAGTTGGTGATGAAGGCTCTGATCTTTGATTCAAATCCAATGACGCTTGAATTAGTTAGAAGTAAGGTTTCACAGTCGAAGCAAATATCTGAAATACATTTATGCAAAAGTGTCAAAAATCTTTTTAACACAATTGAAGCAAAAGAGCCACATTTAGTATTTATAAATCAAGAAGATTCAATTAGATTCAAACAAAAACATCTAGAATCGTCAAGAAAATTTGTCCTGATTGTTGACCCCAATCAAATGCCTGAATTGGATAATAAAGCCTTGCAAATTGCCGATGCCCTAATTCAAACTGAGGCAACAGTCCTGGAGTACCAGATTTTGATCTCGGCACTAAAACTTGAAATGGGCAAATCCCGCCCTAATCTCAAATTAAAAGCTCCTCAAGGAACTCCGCCCAGGCTCACCCCTCGAGAGATTCAGATTTTGAATTATTTATCTTTTGGAAAAAGTGATCTAGCCATCTCGCAAAAACTCCAAATTGGTTTGCCTACAGTCAAAACTCATGAAAGAAGAATCTTCTCTAAGTTAGGAGTCAACAACCGCACCCATGGGGTTGCCCAAGGGATTAGATGGAACATCATCTGACCGGGTTACTAAGTCAGCGCTTTTCTGGTTTGCAAGATAGGCTTCATGATTGTGACTGAAGTCGAAATTGGTGGCACCAAGCGTGGTCGAATCGCATACTCATTCGACGATATTGCGCTAGTTCCAACTAGAAGAACTAGAAATCCGGAAGATGTTTCCACAAACTGGAAAATTGATGCTTACGATTTTTCTTTTCCAATCATGGCTGCTCCCATGGATTCAGTTGTTTCACCCGATGTTGCAATTAATTATGGCAAATTAGGTGGTTTAGCAGTTTTAGATTTAGAAGGTTTATGGACTCGTTATGAAGATCCACAAAATGAATTCAAAAAAATTTCCAACGCTAAATCAAACTCGGCAGTGGAACTCTTACAACAGATTTATGCAGCACCTATAAAGCCAGAATTGATAAAGGAAAGAATTAAACAAATTAAATCAGCAGGAGTTATTGCTGCCGCGTCTTTATCTCCTCGCGCAGTTGTTAAACATTTCAAATCAGTAGTTGAAGCTGGAATTGATATTTTTGTAATTCGTGGATCAACAGTTAGTGCCGAACATGTTTCAACGGGGGATGAACCATTAAATCTAAAGAAATTTATTTATGAATTAGATGTTCCAGTAATTGTAGGAGGCTGTGCATCTCATCAAGCAGGTTTGCATTT
>JACCDO010084341.1_pt1 | contig 12274 bp, 6 predicted proteins | sample 7446101 | NCBI WGS metagenome assembly JACCDO01 (sample SAMN15323440, study PRJNA562643) | freshwater metagenome | isolation source: river surface water | place: USA:Blue River Watershed | collected 2017-08-16 | reverse complement strand
TGATATTATAAATTGTCAGTTATTACGTAGTAAAAAAGAATTGACAAGTTTACCAGTTGATGAAAATAAATTAGAATCTATTCTTATTAAAGTTCAATTGTCTGAACGGATTGCATACGATGATTAAATATATATGTACAATAATGCAAATACTTTAACCATATCTTTATTTCTTCTCAAAAAAAAAACAACAACACAAATAATCAAGTCAAAGTTAGCAACAAGCCGAAACAGAACTAAATAATAAAGATGACAATAGTTAAGAAAACTAGGACCAATCCTTATAACGGACGAAAGATAGTTTATTATCAAAATAAGGTCGACTGTGACTGTGGAGGTTCATACAGTATGGCTGAATATGGAGGTTCTTATGGTAACTGTGATAACAAAACAAGCCATGAAGCGACCAAAATGCACCAAGAATATTTAAAAACTGGTGTTATGTCTGAGAAAACTAAGCAAAAAAAGTTGAGAGCAGCAATTGTCGAAGAAAAAAGAGTTGAAGAGGAGATGCCTTAACAGAAAAACGTTTGGGTCAAATTCTCTGTGGTTGTGGCTCATGGTATAATCCAAAACACACACATATACCTACTGAGAAACATGCCAAATGGGTTCGTAAAAATGAAAAGAAATTGTTGCCATCATTATAGTGAGAGAATTTTTTAGACAACACTTTCACCAGTTCAAAATTAAAATTATTATTTCCATGTGACTATCATCCATATTTACATTAATTTACACATTCTTGTTACCTCAGTCATTCTTATCAATAATCCATATAAAATTAAGCAATAATAATGAAACTGCACATCTTATCTTTCTTGACCCACTTCCATCTCATCATATCGCTGTAAACCTCGGTACAGATAGATAGCTGTCCAAACCGAGTACAAAAAGGAAGAAAACCTCTCCTCTCACTCTAAAGATAAAGACTTGAGGATAGACAGATTGATTACCTTTGGTTGCATTTATTAAACGATTCAAAGTTGTGGTATATATAAGCTCACAATGTATCGCATTCGTCATCGTTTTGTACCATGTCGTTACAAAAGTACAACTAATAATAATGTAGCTCAATCTCTTCCAGTTATGGTCTTCGGATCATCAACTGATGTAGGTAAAACAATAGTATCTACTGGTTTGTGTCTTGCAGCATTGAATAGTTTACGTAAAGTATGTTATTTTAAACCTGTTCAAACTGGTGAATTAGATGAATATTTTATAAGATTATATGCTAATCCACAAGGAACATCTGATATTTTCTTCAGAACATTACATCATTGGACACCAGCAACATCTCCACATGTAGCAGCTAAATTAAGTGATCCAAATGGTAATAATAAAGTTGTAAGTGATGAGGAATTAGTAACAGGGTTAAATAGAGAAATTAAAGCATTTGTAGCAACATCAAATAGTGTTAATACATTTTCTATTGTCGAAACAGCAGGTGGTGTATTATCACCTGGTCCTTCAAAATCATTACAAGCTGATATATATAGAACTTTAAGATTACCAGTTATTTTAGTTGGTGATTCTAAATTAGGTGGAATTACTTCCACATTATGTGCATATGAAAGTTTAAGATTGCGTGGCTATAGAGTAAGTGCAATAGTAATTATATCAAAACCTGGTACTGATTTATATGGGAATATACCATATTTACAAGAGCATTTAAAAAAAACATTTACTAATTCATCAACTCAAATACCTGGTGTTTATTCATTATCACCATTACCTCAAGGTTTATTACATGATTGGTTTCTTGAAAATAGTAACACTTTTCAGCAGTTATTTTCTCAATTAGAGACCTCAACCATTGAAGAAATGAAGGGATTAGAACAAATGTATAATGATGGGATGAATTGTGTTTGGTTACCTGAAAATGTATCAAAACAAAATGTTGTCATGATTGAAAGTGCATATGGAGAATATTTTCGAACTTTAAAACCAAAATCTGATAAAGAGGTTAATAATAGATTAGTAAATACATATGATGGGATAGGATCATACTGGACTCAAGGTATTGGTCATGGAAATTCATCAATGGCAACTGTTATTGCTGAAGCGGCGGGTAGATATGGTCATGTTTTGTTTCCAAGTTTACATCCGCCAGTTGTTCAACTTTCAAGATTATTGTTAGATAAAATTAGTCGAGATCATTTTCAAAGAGTATTTTACTCTGATAATGGTTTAACAGGAGTAACAAGTGCGATAAAAATGGCATTACAATTATATCGTTATCGACATAATTGCGACACTAACCTTGTAGTATTAACGCAACAAGGTTGTTCCCATACTGACGCTCTTGGTGTATTATCAGACGAAGGGCATTATCCTAGTGATAGTGGGAGTGTTTCTATACAAGTACCATTCATATCATATCAAAAAGGATCTATTTACATTGATTGTACTGACTTACTACCAATAGTATCAAAGATTCAGTCAGTTGCTGATAATTATATCAACAATTCAAGTGTAACAAATATGAAAACAATTTATGATATTAATGATCGACTTATTGGTGATCTAAGCGAAGGTTATCGCAGTTATATTACCCAATTTTTAGATAATATATCTGCTAAAAGTCCAATTGGTGTGCTATTAATAGAGCCATTAATGCTAGGAACAGCAGGAATGAAATTTATTGACCCATTATTTCAACGAATTCTAGTGGAGGAAGTAAAAGCAAGAAATATTTCAATAATTTTTGATGAAGTTTTAGTTGGTCTTAATCGATTAGGTTACATGACTACATGCAAAATACTACAAGTTTATCCAGATATTGCCGTGTATGGTAACATGTTGACTGGTGGTTACTTACCGTTGACAGTAACTTTAGCCAGCGAAGAAACTTATAATTCATATTCAAAATCAACAAAATCATCAAAAATACTTGGTGAAAATAATTTTACTGCAAATCCAATATCTTGTGTTGCAGCATTAGAAGCCATAAGATTGCTTGAAACATGTCCATTATATGACCCCAATAATAAAGTTATGAATAATTCATTTATTGAATCCGATGTGAAAATATTGAGTAAATTACCAGGAGTAAAATCAGTAATGACATTAGGTAGTGTTCTAGCAATATCATTACATCCAAATATCAATGTTGCAACTGTAGTTAATTTGCTTCGCGACAATCGAATTCTAGCTCAGCCTCTAAATGAAGTGATCTATTTGATGCCAACACCATTTGCAACATTATTTGAGAAAGAGAGACTCATTCGAGTAATGAATCGATGTTTAACAAATGCATATTACATCAGAACCAATAATTAAAATGAAATATTGTTTTTAAAATGTACACTTTATTGTTTTATTGTTTTAAATGTATTATTAAATTATAGTTTTGTCATCTTAGCCTTTGATTCTTTATTACAATCAAAAATGTTAGGGTACCCCATGCCGGAAGTACCGACGAGACCGAGAGTCTCCGAGACGAGAGAGACGGTAGGTAGAAGAGAAAGGTCGGAGAGGGCACCAAGCACTTGCAAGATGTTCTCAGGCTATTTGTACAAGCGAAATGCCCCAATTAGTCCTCCCTCGATGACGGTATTACTTTCTTTTGCATTTAGTAGCATATTTTACTTATTAATTTTATTTTATACTTGTTTATAGAGGGTGTACAGTGTTCTCTGGGGCACTTTATTACTTGATTATGACTCTGAAGAGGATGCAAAGCACTCCTTGAGTCCAAGATTAATATCTGAAATCTTGGGAATATCGGAATGGGATGGCCAAGGTAGAGCCAATCAATATGTAAATGGATTTTTGTTAGTAACACATAAAGGTACAACGTATTATCTCTCAGCTCCATCAATGGAAGTACGTGATGAATGGATATTGCATATTCGACGCGCATTAGAGTGTAACTTTGGTAATAGTGAAGTTGGACCTTTTAAACCTAGCAAAATAGTTCATGAATCATTACCACCATTATCTACTTCAAATATATGTGGTAAAACAAAAAGTATTATTAGTAATTTATCCTCTGCAATTTATTGTAAATCATGTGGTAGACCATATTCTTCATCAGAATATGTATCAGAAACTACAACCATGTTACAACTTGGAGCCGAAGAAGTAGAAAAAGTTTGTGGTGATTGCAAGAATTCTCAATTAATTATTATATGGTTGAAGACTATTAACTATATGCATTTAATGACATTGCATGAATTGACACCTGCTGTTGTGAATGATATCATTAAATTTAAATCTTCATTCAAATTGCGGCGACAATGTAGTTCAAGCTTAGATAATGCAGCAAAGTTATTATTAGATGAAAAAGCAATAAGTATAGAAGAATTTGAAAATTTAAAGCAATTAGATCATGATTACCGTCGTGATGTCATGTATGACGAAAGTGAAAAGTTAAAACAGGCAATTGATGTAATTGGACATGATATGCAGACCTTAATTAATCTTTTATTAAATCCTGCTGCAACAGAAAAAGGTGGTAGACTAGCATATTTTGTTGTGATTGTTAAGATCATGGAAATTGCTGATTCCTCACCTGATTTAATAGATTTTTATTGGCCACAGTTGATACATGTATTGCATTTAGAAACACAGAAGCGAACCATTGCATCGATGATTAAAGTTGATTTACTTCAACAATTACTTCTAGTGATATCAAAAAAATATCCACAATTAGGATTGAAACTAACCTGGTCTTTACTTGCAGTATCCACTGACTATGCTGAGCGTAAGGTATCTCAAGTGCAATATGCCGCTAGTATTGCATTGTTATTGCAGTTAGACTATGTTATGTCAGACAGTATTATTTCCGCTATAGCTGATGTGCCAACATGTAAAGTATTATCAAGTGTATTACGTGCAGCATCACATCAAAAACAGGAGTTAGGAATCGAGTTAAGTGTATTATTCTTAACCCGTCGAAGATTACAAGAAATTCACGACGAAGAAGATAAGTTGAGAGAAAAACGAGTATCTAAGCTGAAAGCAAATCCCGTTGTAATAAATAGCGAGGTTACCTCACCTGAGGTACAAAGTATATTGAGTAGTAATCAGTATACTCCAAAAGCAATACGTAAACATATGTCAACACCAAATAGTGCAAGTACTTCAGTTACCACTCCTACTTGTCTACAATTATTGAATAGTCTTGGAGTAGGTGAAGCAACACCAAGTGACAGAGATAGGGATAGTACAACAGAAAATACGACTACCATTGATGATCCACCTCATCAAAATAGTTGGGCTGGTTTCGGAGATCAACTTGATTTTATTTGCAATCTCACTGATATTGTAGATAATTTAAGATTTGTTGATCGTGCGGTAAGAAGTGATACATTACGACGAGAAATAGCAAAATTTAATAATCAAGATAGTAGTGGTACTAAATTTTCATTAGGTTGGGACCCAACTTCTAATGCTGGTGAACCCGCTTATCGTATAACGAAGATATTTGTCGAAGAATGCAAAGTATTTCGTACTAAAGCACGTGCACCTTCACTAATATTATGTGAAGTATTACGTGAGGATTGGGATGAAGTTAGTAGTGATAATATACTTAATGATACTTCTAGTTATCATGCATCACCTCACCATATCCGCACATTCTCATCAGATGTAGAAGATGCCGAATTACAAGATGTTGATAGTTTAGTTAATAGCTCAATATCAAAAGCAATACATGAAATGCAGGTGAGTAAAACTGTGAATCAATCTACTGACTTAAATGAAGGTGATTATGAAATATCTTCACCAGTATATGTATCATCTTCGTCAACACCTGAAAGTGGCAATGATAGTATTAGAGATAGTAGAGCTAGTAGAGCTATAAAACGAGTTACAAGCGGCGGTACTAATTTTATGATGGATAATAACACTCGCAGCTCTTTATTGTCAGCAAATCGTAAAACAAAGAATTTCCAGTCAATTCTATCCACTGCTAATTCAACTAGTGAAGATGACTTACAGTTACTTTCTCATGATTCAAACAATGCAACTCCTTCAGGCAATTCAACTGTTAATGATGAAATTAGTAATGTTACACCATTAGCATATCCAGATGATTCATCTGAATTATCGTCGTCACCATCACCAGCTCATGTAACAAAGGAAGTATATCAAAGAGCAAAGAAATTATTAGATTCTGGTAAAATTGATCAAAAAGAATTTGAATTATTAATAATGGGTGATAGCAAGTATCGTGTTGAGTCAAAAAAAGAGAAAGAAGAAGAGGTAATGAGTAAAGTTGAAAGTGCATTTGGTGAACCTTGGGCCATTAAAAAGGACCGTTTATTAGGTGACAAAGTAAATACAATCAACGAGGATAGCAACCTCGGTGACACTAGTTTAATGTCATCTAGCGCATTTCCTGTGTGGGATTTACGGTGTTTCATCGTGAAGAGTAACGACGACCTTCGACAGGAGGTTTGTTGCTTACAATTAATGAATCTTTGTCAAGAAATTTTTGTTGATTGTGGTCTTGCTAATCAATTAGTATTGAAACCATATCGTATCGTTAGTACCAGCAGCAACACAGGTATTGTCGAAGTATTAAAGGATACTATGTCATTGGATGGTCTAAAGAAGACCAACGGATTTACTACATTAGCTGCGTATTTCAAAACAGTTTATGGGGCATCAGCTGAAACATTAAATAGAGCAAAACGTAATTTTGCGGCTAGTCTTGCCGCTTATTCACTGTTTACTTACATTTTAATGGTGAAAGATCGTCATAATGGAAACATTCTAATAGATACAGATGGTCACGTAATTCATATCGACTTTGGATTCCTCTTATCTATTGCACCTGGTGGATCATTTAGCTTAGAAACTGCCCCATTTAAATTGACAGAAGAAATGGTTGAGGTTCTTGGTGGATTAGAATCACAATTATTTGGACAATTTGTGAAATCTTTTACTAGTGGTTTTCTCGCACTACGTGCTAATGCCGAGAATATCATCTCTTCATTACAAGTATTATCCGTTAATTCACCATTTCCTTGTTTTAATGGAAAGGATAGTGTTGTTATAATGGAAAAATTGAAACAAAGATTTAGATGTGATTTAGGTGTGAAGGAAACAGTGCAACATTGTTTAGATCTGATCATTGCATCATACGGACACCTAGGTACACGTCAATATGATATGTTTCAATGGGCTACCAACGGTATTGCTCAGTAAAAAATTGTCTACTTTTGAAGTATTTATGTTACAAATTCTACCTATTCTTTTGAGTAATCTACTGACGGCGCTCCACTTGTGGAAGAAAATTAATATAATTGTTTACAATGGAATATTACCATGTTTCCTTGCTGGAGTTTCAACGTCTTTATCTGTATAAGTAAAATAATGTTAAGAGATATAATAGAGAAGTATTGTATATAATGTTGTAACCTTTAAGTAGTTCTAAATCTTCACATAATCTTCTTCTAGTTGTTGCAGGATCAATAATATCGTCAATAAAACCACGTTCAGCGGCAACCATTGGATTAGCAAAACGATCTGTATACTCGACAGTCTTACGTTCAACATCTTTACCTTTAAATATAATTTCTACTGCACCTTTTGCACCCATAACAGCTATTTCTGCAGTTGGCCAAGCATAATTCACATCACCTTTTAGATGTTTTGATGACATCACATCATAAGCACCACCATATGCTTTACGTGTAATTACTGTTAGTTTAGGTGCTGTTGCTTCAGCATATGCATATAACAATTTTGCTCCATTACGAATAATACCACCATATTCTTGATCAGTACCAGGTAAAAATCCAGGTACATCAACAAAAGTAATAATTGGAATATTGAAGGCATCTAAAAATCTAACAAAACGAGCAGCTTTAATAGATGAATTAATATCTAAACAACCTGCAAGGTGACTTGGATTGTTTGCAACAATTCCTACTGTACGACCTTCCATACGAGCAAAGCAACAAATTATATTTTTTGCAAAATCTGGCATGATTTCAAATACTGTGAATTCATCGACTACTTTTTTTATAACTTCAATCATATCATAAGGAACATTAGGATCATCTGGTACTAAATATCTCAGTGATGTTTCTTCTCTATCACGAGAATCATCAGTTGGTTTTACTGGGACTTCAGCAGCATTATTTAATGGTAAATATTCATAAAATTCACGTAATGCACGTAATGCTGTTACATCATTTTCAAAAGCAGCATGAGCTACACCTGATACAGATGTATGAGTTTCTGCTCCACCTAATTCTTCCTGAGTGACATCTTCTTGAGTTACAGTTTTAACAACATTTGGTCCAGTTACAAACATATATGATGTACGTTTTACCATAAATATAAAATCAGTCATAGCTGGAGAATATACAGCACCACCTGCACATGGTCCCATAATCATTGATATTTGAGGAATAACACCAGATGCTTGAACATTTTGATAAAATACATCAGCGTATCCAGCTAATGAATCTACACCTTCTTGTATTCTAGCTCCACCAGAATCATTTAAACCAATTACTGGTGCTCCTACTCTTTTTGCCATATCCATAACTTTAACAATTTTTTGTGCATGAGTTTCACTTAATGAACCACCAAATACTGTAAAATCTTGTGAAAAAACAAATACTTTTCTTCCATGAATCAAACCATGTCCTGTAACAACACCATCTCCATAATACAATTCCTTATCCATATCAAATTCATTGCATCTATGTGTCTTAAATTGATCATATTCTCTAAATGATCCAGGGTCTAACAACAATAATAATCTCTCACGAGCTGTTAGTTTGCCCTTCTTATGCTGTGATGCAATACGCGTTTTACCACCACCAAGTAGTGATTCCTCAGTTATTTTTTGTAATCTTGTACGAAAGTTTGATTTTAATTTACCAATTGTAACACCTTCATTTGTAGTACAAAATCGGCGCGACCACATCGGAGTAACCACTCGTCTTAACATTATTGTGATTGAACTCGAGTTCGTAACTTGAAGTTTTCTTTTTTCTTCCTTGGTCGGAAAATCTTTTGACCCAAGATTCTTGGGCCGGTGATTGAAAATTGAGGAGCGTTTTGGATACCAAATATGAATCGAAATTTGACTACACTAAACGCAGTGGAGTAACTCTATTACAGGATCCATATACTTTTGTACAATACTATTTAAATATCTTTTACCTATGAGCCGGTACACGGTCCCAACATCAGCAGGGCACCAAAATCAAATTTTGATTATCAAAAACCAAATATAAAATCAAATTACGACAGGTTCCATCAGTTGTAAAGAGCCTCAGTGAGTAATCATTACTTTATTGAAGCTATTCTAAATATGCCCCTAGCACGAAGTCCTATAGTCAAGCGCTTTCAGGGCAAGCACAAAGAGACAAGTCACCAGTCTCCGCGCTCACTATGTTCCTATTTAGTGTGGTTAGTATGGCTTGTTGTTATATTATGGTTTCTATTTTTACTTCAATACACATATTTTAATAATATAAAAGGCGACGGATTTGATTTAAATTCAATGCCATTGGATGTTGGTGGTGCATTAGCCAATGACATTAATTCCTTGGCATTGAAATTAGCAGCAACGAAAGATAGTATATCAAATAATTTACGTGGAAAAACACTTGATACACAAGTTGAAATGTCGAAAAATAATATACCCAATCATTTACATGAGAGTAAACTTCACACAGACATCGAAACAAAGCATACGAGTGAAGTTGTAATGCATATAGTATTTTCAACAGATTGTTCATTTTATCAAGATTGGCAAACATTGTTAGTATTTCATAGTGCATCTGTTATAAAACAACCAGGAACAATTACTAGAATTGCATCTGGTTGTGATAAAGAAAAGCAAGCCGAATTAAATAAATTATATAAAATACTTTATCCTCATGGCAATTATAATGTTCATTTTACACCAGATTTTAAATTAGATGGAAAAACTAATAAAAAATATGATTTTTATAATAAACCTTATGGCATGGAACATTGGCTTGATCATAGTGATCCACCTATTAAAGACGGATCAATTATTGCATTAATTGATCCTGATATGATATTATTAAGAAATATCACACATAAAATAAGAGGTGAGACAAATAATATATTTACATCAATAACTCATCAGAAATTAAAAACTGCTAATCATAATGAAGATGGAATTGTTCCAATTGAAGTTAAAAAAGGACAAGCAGCAGCTCAGTTATATCAATTGGGAGCACCATGGGCAACAGCAAATAGAAATTTCAATAGAACAAATATTTGTGGTATTGATTCTCCTTGCATGTTAGTAACAAGAGACTACGGCGAAGAATTTTTTAGTGTTGGTCCACCATATATATTAGAGAAGTCAGATATGTTAAAATTAACAAAAGCATGGGTTAAAATGGTTCCATTAGTTTATGAAAAATATCCTAATTTATTAGCTGAAATGTATGCATATTCTATGGCTGCAGCTCATACAGAAATACCTCATTTTACTGTTACTCATTATATGGTGTCAAATACTGAAGTTTATGATGAAGGATGGAAATGGATTGATGTACTACAACAAAAAGTTTGTGAACGTCCAGAGGAATCAGGAATCTATTATCCTGGTAAAAACTTACCAACTGTTATGCATTATTGTCAGTTTTTCCGTGCTGGTGAATATGGATTTCAAAAACGTCGTGTTAGTAAAAATATGTTTGAATGTAACCCAAAATCTCCACTTCTAATTGATCCACCTGATGACTTAGCAAAAGTTGATTATAAAAACCGGGATGGAGAAATAATGAAATTAGGTCCAATTGCTGTTAGACGAAATGCATTTGCACTTTGTGTTATTAGTCGAAGTATTAATTCCATGATTATTGACTACAAGACTAAAATGTGTCGAGACACACCTAATTTTTCCATCAATCGAAATGTCACGATTAATGTAGCAAACTTAAAATATTAAATTTGTATATAGTATAAATATCACGAATTCTTGTATTATTATTGAAATATTTTACTATTATATTGATGTTGGTGAATCCATATTTGAACTATAAATTTTGTATCCATACAGACCTGACCACAATGCATTGTACGGTCGTCAATAGTACCATCATGATAAGAAGGAAAAAATAATAACGCTTTACCTATTTCAGGTTTCACTTGTAAATTTAAATCTTTAAAACTAGTTGCACCGCCTACATTTACATCGTTTAAATAAACTAATAATGTTGCCAACCGTTGTCCACTAGAATCAAGTAATGTTTTTGGTATTGTATCATAATGAAATGAAAATTGTTGACCAGTTTCATATCTAACTATTTGGGGTTCTTCATATGTTTTAGTATCAAATCCAGTCAATTTGTTTGCATTCGTAATTAAATCATCAACATCTTCATATTTCATGTACCAAGTTGTACTTGTTCTAATACTTCCAGCTTGAGCAAATGTTTGAGATTTGCCAATATTTAAACCTTTTATATCTGCTATTTCCCGATATTTTTCACATATTTCACGACTAAAAAAGTTTTTAATCTCTAATACGGGGGGATCAATATTTAAAACATTTATTCCTTCGTAATCTAGATTTAATGATGGGCAATATTCTTTTATAACTTCTTTAACCAATAACTTCTTTTTACTACTATTAGCCGAAGTAACAGGTACAATAGGTCGAGAAAATACTGTGGTTGTTGTTGCTGCAGTAGTTGAACCTTTTTTAGTACTACCAAATCCTTTCATAGTCAATACTAAGGAAATACTTGTGGTCAAAGTAATAAATATAATAAGAATAAAAATTTTTGACATTATAAATTGTTATAACCCGCGCTATCAAGTTTTACTATGAATAGGTCTTAATGTAAATAAATGTCGTGAGTGACGCACGTTTTAAGATTCCGATTCCTTACTTATCGCGGAATTGCAAGGAGTCCAGGACCGGTGTTGCCGGTGAAAAAAAAAGAGAAATACCGATGAAATGGTTTGCAAATAACGTAAACTACACTTTATACATGATAAGCTATCAGGCAAATGGATCAAAAACTTTTAATGGAACTGCTTTTTTCACACTATTAGCAGTTTTATTGCTATTCGATGTTACGTTCGTACTATTACTATTATTAACCACAGGTTTAACCACTACATCTTTTTCTACAGTTGGAGGAGTAGGTATAATAGTTGTGGATTGAATATTTTTCTCAATAATTGTTCTATTCATAACTTTTTCAATAGATAGGTCATCATCACTATCATTAAACACTAATGTTTGTTGCATATCAACATCATCAACTGAATCAGTCATGGAAGTATCTAAACTATTATTAAGTTTACTATC
>JACCDO012390713.1_pt1 | contig 12275 bp, 9 predicted proteins | sample 7446101 | NCBI WGS metagenome assembly JACCDO01 (sample SAMN15323440, study PRJNA562643) | freshwater metagenome | isolation source: river surface water | place: USA:Blue River Watershed | collected 2017-08-16 | reverse complement strand
TGTGAGTCCAAACACCATATGAACCACTTTGAACATATGTCCAAAGATCTCCGTAATGATAAGATCCTGATGTTGAAACGGTGCTTAAATCACTAAAATCTAGTGGTTGTTGTACAGCAACATATATAATTCCACTTCCTCCAGGTGATGCTTTAACACAAACACCAACAGGAATAATTTCAAATGGTGCTTTAGGTGCTATATTTTGCAATGCACCTGCTGATCCTGTGCCTACAAATAATGTATCACCATCATTAAATCCACTTGTATTTAATCCTCTAACTAAACCTTGAGTAGTAACGTAACCAAAACTATTATCTTCAATAGTATGTGTTGCTACACCTAATATTTGAGTATCTACATTTATACTACCTGATTTAGCTATAGATTGTGCTCTTTCTATTGTAGGAACATCACCTTGTGCTCCTATAACTCTAACAATAGTACCATTTGTTATTATAGTACCTGTATTATTTCTAACTTTAGTCCAGTTTTCTTGACCTACATTTAAAGTTATATCTGCTTCAGCATTATAAACTGCTAGACATCCATCTGTATTATCCCAAAATACTCTACCTGATTTCCAAGTAGGAACAGCCGATCCAGTATTAAAATCAATATAATCAACATTATTTACTGAACCTGAAATTCTAATATCTTGTGCATATGAAGCTGTTAATGCATATGATGAACTTAAAGCAGTTAAAGCATACGATGATGTTGTTGAATTATTTGCATATGATGAACTTATAGTATTTACAGCATAACTTGCAGTTCCTAATAATGAACCTGTGATATTAGGGGCATTTAATGAACCTGTAACTGCTAAATCATTAGGTATATCAACTATATTACCATTGAATTTTACATCACCAAATAAGTTTAGTGTAGTTCCTGTTAAATTTTCAACCCCATCAGTGTATAATCTGTAACCAGATGAAATTATTTGGCTTCCACTAAATGAATTTGAACCTGTACTAGCAAATACTGAGCTATCTTTACCATCTAATAAATTAGCATTATTAGCGTATGATGCAGTACCTTGTAATGAGCCTGTTATTCCTCCAGTTACAATTAATGAACCCGTAATTTTAGTATCAGTATTTACTCTAAACCCATCAACTGGAGAAATTGAAGCAGTAGTTGAACCTGAAGCAATTTGAGATAGATTTAATCCTACGATTCCACTAGCTGGGATGTTATATAATCCGGTTCCGTCTCCTTTAAATGAGCCTGTAAATGAGCCTGTGTTGTATGATCCACTAAATATATTAAAGCTAGCAGATAATGAAGATATACTTGCACTATTAGTTGTGATTCTAGAAGCAAATGAAGATGATTCATTTACATAACTACTAGAAAAAGTAGCAATAGAGGAACTATTTGTAGTAATTCTACTAGCAAATGAAGATGACTCATTTATGTAACTTCCTGAAAATGCAGCGAATGAGGCACTATTTGTTGTAATTCTAGAAGCAAATGATGAACTTTCATTTACATAACTTCCTGAAAATGTAGCAAATGAAGCACTGTTTGTTGTGATTCTAGTTTCAAATGATGAACTATCTGAAGTAATTCTTGATGCCAATGATGAAGAAAGACCTGTAAGGTTTTCTCCATTTATCAATAATGAACCTGTTATATTAACTGAACCTGTAAACTGATGTGTATTTGATAGTAAAGAACCAAATTGAGTTGAACCAGTAACATATTCAGTAGAAGAAGTTATTGTTTGAGCAATGATTGTTTGTGCTGTTAATGTACCTCTTACGATAAAATCATCAGCAGACGATGCAGTAGCAGCATAAGATGAAGAAACAGCATTTAATGCATATGATGCTGTAGAAACATTAGATATAGATCCAGACCAATAAGAAGCAGTTAAAGCATATGATGAACTTAATGCATTATTTGCATAACTAGCTGTACCTAATAATGAACCTGTAATTCCATTAGCTGTAATTAATGAGCCAGTTATTATTAATCCATCAGTAAATCTACCTGAACCACTTACATCCAATCTAAATCCATTATCTACATAGGTTCCAGCATCTTGAATAGTTACATTACCATTTGGCCAGAATCTTGCAGATTCAACATTGTAGTTTGGCATGATGGAAATATACTTACTACCATCCGTAGTAATTTTTCCAAATGTTGTACCATAACCAAGTATTAAGTCTTGTAACCAAAAAGTCCTACCAGAAGCATATAAATCACCTGTCATAGTACCTCCTGCTAATGGTAAATAATCAGGAGCATTACTAGCTGTTTCTGCATATGATGCTGATAGTGCTTGAGAAGCATAACTTGCGGTTCCTAATAATGAACCTGTAATTCCATTACTTACTTGTAATGAACCAGTTATTTGAGCTCCAGTATCATTAACTATAAATTTCTGAGTCCAGGTACTTCCATCATATGAAGCTATATGAAAATTAGCATCAGCATTATTTCTTATATCATATACAAATTCAGCTCCTCCTCTTTGTGACACATTAGAATACTGATTACCAAATAATTGATAATAAGGGCCATATATTGTACTACCATCAAACATACCAAATAGCATGTTATTAGTAGGATCATTATTATATACTAATCTAAATGAACCGCTCATAAATAGATTTCCATCTATTGTTTGGGTTCCTTTAAATGTATTTGAACCTGTTGTTGCAAATATTGAACTATCTTTACCGTCTAATAAATTAGCATTATCAGCATAACTTGCGGTTCCTGATAGTGAACCTGTTATTCCATTAGTTACTTGTAATGAACCTGTAATTTTAGTATCAGTATTTATTCTAAACCCATCAACAGGTGAAATAGAAGCTGTGACTGAACCTGAAGCGATTTGGGATAAATTTAATCCAACAATTCCGCTTGCAGGAATATTGTATAATTCATTTCCATCACCTTTAAAGGAACCAGTAAATGAACCTGTATTGTATGATCCACTAAATACGTTAAAACTAGCAGACAAAGATGAAATACTTGCACTATTTGTAGTAATTCTAGATGCAAATGATGAACTTTCATTTATGTAACTTCCAGAAAAACTAGCAAATGATGCACTGTTAGTTGTAATTCTACTAGCAAACGAAGATGATTCATTTACATAACTTCCTGAGAATGAAGCTAATGATGCACTATTGGTTGTAATTCTACTAGCAAATGAAGACGATTCATTTACATAGCTTCCTGAAAATGTAGCAAATGATGCACTATTAACAGTAATTCTACTAGCAAATGATGAACTTTCTCCTACATAACTTCCAGAAAAAGATACAAATGAAGCACTATTTGTTGTAATTCTATCTGCAAATGATGAAGAATCATTAATATAATTTCTACCATTTACTTCTAATGAGCCTGTTATGCTAACACTACCTGTAAATTGATGAGTATTTGAGAGTAACGAACCGAATTTAGTAGACCCCGTTATAAATTCTGTAGAAGAAGTTATTGTTTGAGCAACAATAGTTTGAGCTGTTAGTGTACCTGCTACTGTGAAGTTGTTAGCATATGATGCTGTTTCAGCATATGATGAACTTATAGCTCTAGAAGCAGTACTAGCAAATGAAGAAGTACCTAATAGTGAACCTGTTATTCCTCCTTTAACTTCTAAACTTCCTGTTGATATAATTGAACCTGAGGTATATAAAGAACCTGTAAATATTAAAGTATCAGCATTTGTACTTAACAATGTAGTTCCTGTAGTTCCCACAATATTAGTGGAACCACTTACTACTAATGAACCTGAAATAATAGCAGAACCTGTATAAGGAAAAACAGAACTTGTAACATCACTGATATTAATGACATCCCAGGATTTAAGATCTGAATTATATATAGGTATACTGCCTGAATCTAAGGCATTAATTTTTGTTTCTACGGGTCTTCTACCTACTAATCTTGCCATTTATTTTAGTTATTTGCGTTTTCAAGAACAGAAAGTACAGCATCTAATGATCCAGATGTAGCACTTAAGATATAAAATTGGTCACCCTTTTCAAGTACTAATTTACCTGCTAAAGGACTTAAAGATTCAGATACAGGAATAGCACCATCTTTTAATAATGTTATCATACTAGCTGAACCGCTTTTTGCTAACTGTACTGTAGTGTATTGTATATTTGCACTAAGATTTGTAATTTGACAAGACAAAACAATAGTAGATACATCTAAACTTGAGCTGTATATTAAATTACTACCACTAGCTAAATTTGTAGCTAGTAATCTAAATTTATTTAACGGTAATGGAGTTGTTGCCATATTTTTATGAGTAAGTTTCTAATGCTAAATTAATTGGGGTTATTTGGGCGGTTATTGCTTTGGTAAATGTTCTACCTTCAATTGTTCCGGTAGCTTGTCTAATAATAAAATCATTACCAGCATAAAAATCACCGGTTTCATCACCTGATGTATGATAAACTCTACCGCCTGCTTCTTCATATACTCGTATATCTACATTAGGTTCTCCTACACCACCTTGGTTAGTAGGTAATGCTAAGAAATTAACTCCTGATCCAGCATATGAAAAGTCATGTGATGTTGATGTAATTAATGAACCAAATTCTTGGGTATAATTAAGACTTTCTACTGAACCACTTTGTACAGAATCTACTGTAGTTATAATAGTATCAACCATTTGGGTAACTTTGCCTTTTCCTTGGCTGGTCATAGTAGTAAATTTACTATCCGGGTCATTTACTATATATTCTTTAATATACCCCCACGATCTTATAAAATCACTAGTTAAACCTTGTCCACCAATATTAGGTAAATTAGGATAAGCTAATGTTGGAGATTTAGATAGTGTTGAACCTGAAGGAATTGGGGTTTGGTAATTACTACCTGTTGAAAAATTAGGTCCAGCGTAAAATCCTTGAACAAATTGAGATGTTCTTGCTGCTTTAGGTACTAATAAATCACTAGAAAGGGCATCAATTAACAATCCACTATCTCTAATAGTTGATTCATAAAAAGCACCACTACCACTAACATAATATCCACTAAAACTACCAGATGCTACTAATTTATCAATCATATAGTTTTGAATAAATGATTTATTAGCAGTAAGTAATAATGAACCTGAAATATCTATAGATGAACTAATAGTAGTAATATCTGGAACTACTAGAATTCGAGAACCACTAGCTCTTAATCCAAAATCACCAAATGTAGTATTTGAATTTAGTAATGAAGCATGACCTCCATCCATGCAATAAACACCTACTCTACTAAAGTTTGTAAAGAAAGATACTAATTGAGCATATCCTCTACCTCTTACACAGATTCCTATTCCATTAAATGCAACTTGTGTATAAGCGTCAACAATCATTGATTTAAGAGGTGAGTAACCACTTAAAACAGAATCATCTACTATCATACCTCCAGGACCATTTCCTACTAATGGATTAGGTGGGTTTGAACCTGAATCTAAAGGTACATAAAATTTATCAAATGGAGTGTAAATTGATGAACAGTTCTGAATATAAGGAGATGTAGTAATATAAGCTCCTGGGGCAAATGCAAAGAAAAATCCTTGTCTTGGATTTTCTAAATCATCAACTGAACATCCTTCTAATCTTAATCCATAAAAATAATTAGCGTTATCAACTAAAAATAAATTTGATCCACTAGTTGCTGATGTAGGTCTAACTATTGTTGTTCTTAAATCATTACCTATAATAGAAGTATACTTAGGCATCGTAATTGGAGCCTGTTCAGTATAATAGCCTGGAGCTACTTGGATACTTACTCTGTAAGGATTAGACAAACTCGCTGTTTGAGCAGCTATACTAGCAGAAGCGGCTTGTACTGCTGCTTTTATTGTTCTGAATGGGTAATTTTGAGTTTTACCATCATTAGTATCACTTCCATCTTCAGAGACAAAAAATAATTTTTCAGTATAACCAACATTAGTTAAATAAGATCCATCGCCAAAAAACGCATCTGCTCGTATTGAACCAGATAATGTAGCAGAACCTGTTATTAAAACAGATCCTGTAAATTGGTGCGTGTTATTGAGTAAAGAACCAAATGTAGAATTATTATCAGTTTTAAAACTTCCACTTACAACAATAGTAGTACCACCTGATGTGCTACCACTACTACGCATTATACTACCTGATAATAAGGTTCTACCAACAAATACTGGTATATCGTTTATATTACCATCAAGAGTTCCACTTATAATTACATCAACATTACTAGCGTATGATGAAGATAAAGCATATGATGAACTAACAACATTTAATATATTAGTACCATCTCCTTTAAATGAACCTGTAAATGATCCGGTATTATATGAACTGCTGAAATTTAAGAAACTACCAGATAATGAAGATATTGAACTAGATAGTGAAGCAGTGGCAGCATTAAGTTCAGCTTCTGTAACATAAGTAGCATCTAATGATGAACTAAAAGCTTCTAAACTAGTTAAACGAGTAGAAACACTTCCTGAAGTAGTATTATAATCAATTCCATTAATTCCTAATGAACCAGTTATACTAACACTACCTGTAAATTGATGAGTATTTGAGAGTAATGACCCAAATATTGTAGATCCTGTAACGTACTCTGTAGATGAAGTAATAGTTTGAACTACTATTCGTTGAGCAGTTAATGTACCTCTTACAGTAAAATCATCAGCAGATGATGCAGTAGCAGCATAAGACGATGAAATTGAATTTAAAGCGTAAGATGCTGTTATAGCATATGAAGATGATATTGCATTTAGTACATAAGATGCTGTTAAAGCATAAGAAGCAGATGTCGAAGTATCAGCAAAAGAAGCAGTAAATGCATAAGAAGCGGTTGCAGCAATTGAAGAGGTTTCACCTACAGCAACAATAGTTTCAGTACCACCAATATTTTGTTTTAAAAATAATTTACCGTCGTATGTATTTAATGCAATTTCCCCTAATTGCAGTTGATCAATAGTAGGGATACGACCGGGTACAGAGCTTCTTCTAAGCTTGATATTTTGAGACATTTGCTATTGTTTAACAGTATATACTAATAGACACCTATATAGGGCTGTATATAAATATCAAACAATTCTAGAAACTACCGCTATAATCAGTGTCTCCATCTATTCCATTAACATCAACAACAACTGTATTAAATATGTTGATTGAACCTGTTAATGAGCCACTAGCATTTACAGTATTTTGAGAACCTGAGATTGTTAATGCGGGAATATTTGCATCAATTTGCTTAGTATTTATAGAACCCGTTACAGAAAAACTACCAGACATAAGGATTCTTAAAGGATCGTTTGGATCTAGTTTTAAAGGAGATAATATTTGATCTAATGTAATTAAAGGCATATTATTGGAATTTACCTATTGCTGTTATTTCTTTACCAGTTAAATAATACCCTAATCCTGTAGTATTAATAGTTAAAGTACATGTATTATCACCATTAGATACAAATGATGTTACATAATCATTTGGTATATTAACACCATTTGCATAAAATACAAAATTTGTTTTAGAAGTTGCAGGCAATGAAGAACCAGCTGGTGGTTCAGCAAATGTTGCAGGACTAAATATAGCTGTAGTTTGATTAACTGTAGTTGCTGTTTTCGGAATTGAAATTCCTAAGTAATTAGCATCACCTAATGCAGCACCTTGAAGAGTTAATGAAATGTTACTTCCACCTTCAAATATAGTTGTAGAACCTTGAGGTGTAACTACAGTAGCTGTTGTTGTTACTGTATCTAGGTCTGAAGTAGTAGTTTCAAAATTAAATATTAATTGAGAAGTACCATAGTAAATATCAGCATTTGCAATTTGTTTATTAATTACATCTGGGATGATATATCCTTGTAATACTATATTAAATGTTGAACGAACTACTCTTCCATCTTCAGCATTTACTTCATTAGTTGTAGTAAATTGATCAATTCTTGCTCTAAATCTAAATCTTGAAAAATCACCCCAATAAGAATCAGATGAAAAGTTAATAGCTTCAATAATAGGATTTACTTGAGCTACATAATCTGTAAAAATAACACATGAATATGTTAAAGTAACATAGTCTGGTATTACAGACATCATGTATTCTTTAGAAGGTTGTCTATTAGTTAAAATAGAAAATCTATCATATTGATTTTTAGCATTAAATCTACGCTCAAATATTTGATAATTATGAACTTTATTACCATCTAATTTATTTCCTAAAGAACGGTTTTTTTCTAAAGTATCTCTCTTATACATAATAAGAGGAGCCATTAACTTTCCATCTTTATCACGATAAACTCCATCAGCTTGAACCGATTTCCAACGTTCTGGTGAACCATATATTATAGGTACTGGAAGGCGATTGCCATTTTGTATTACTGTTGGTTTAATTGTATTTTCAAAATAATATTTAATAACTTCATCATGATCTTCCAATGAAACTGAAAAATCTTTAATGTTTTTATCTTTAAATGAAATTTCTTTTGCTCTATTTTTGCTAAAGACTGTATCACTCGTAGTTTTTGATACACGATTATACGAAGGTACTAAAGCTTCTTGTAAAACTTCAGATTGGTTTTTAGGGATTGGTTTTAATATCTTAGCCATTACAATCGTTCTTTACTTAATCCCACCTTTTCTGGGCGGATATATTGAGCTGTTACAATAATAGATATACTTGAACCAAAATCATCTGTAGAGCTAGAGTAAGAATATGATGGATCTTTACCTACTACTAATTGGTTTTCAATTAAACTGCTGATTTCATAATAACTTTCTTCCCATAATACTATATCACCTACCTTAGGAACAAGTTGAATATCCACGAGGATATCACGTAGAAAACGTACAGTAATGTCTTGAGTAACATCTGTCCCCAAATCAGTTTCTGTCCACGTAGGTGGCGTTCTTTCTATTAAACAATTTACAAGTACTGGATCATTATAAGTTTTTTGAAGGGATTCTCCATACAAATTAGATGGAGTTTTATCTAAAGCTAATATGTAATAACCAACTTGTTGTTCAATAATATTATTTATTAGTTCTTTATTGATATGTCTAATAAATGATATATCTCTAGAACCTCCATATAATGCCATATTAGTAATTTCTAATTTTTAATAATGATTTTGCACGTGGGAAAAATTTAACTAATCCTAAAATTTTTAAAGCATTATCTTTAATCATTTTGATAGTTTCTTCTGGGGTTCCTTCGTTAATGAATTTGATTTCTAGTAATTCATAATCATATCTATCATCAGACATAGCTTCTAATTTAGGATTACTAACAATTTTGATTACAATAATATCTTTAATCCCTCTAATTTGATTGTATACTTCAGTATTGTTAGCTTTATCTTTATCAATCTTAACTATGGCTTGCATAAAATAAGTTTCGAATGTAGCTTCAGCAAGTATATCTAATAATTTCATAATTAAAATATATAAATTGGAAGTGGAACATTATTTAATGTTTTTTGTAAATAATCTTCTTCTGCCGCACGTTTTTCCATTTGTTTATTACGAGAAGATTCGTCTAATGTTCCTCTCAGTACTTCTAATAATGATGCTTTTTCTGCTCTAGCATCAGTTAATAAATCAGCTTGATTTAAAGTTACTTCTGAACCTGGAATAGGAACTGTTGTATACTTACCACGAACATATGCTAGAGTTTCTTTAACTGTAGCTAATGTATATTGATAAATCCATTGACGACCAATTGAATTTATTTGAGAATATACAGGATTTTGGTAAGGTACATTAGAAACATTAGTTACCAAATTAGTAGCAGAACCACTAATAAAAGGACTATTTCTTTCTGATGTTTTTATATAATTAAAGAATAAATTATAACTTCTTGTTGGGATAGGAAATAATTTTAATTGATTATCTACTAAATCAAATGAAAATGCTGATTTTCTAATTTGATCATTTAATTCAATTGCTTGAATTTTTAATAGATCAAAATTTAAAGGCATTAACATAAAGTTAATACCAGGTGAATAAGCACCAAAATTAAATGTTTCTAATAATGATTGAATACCAGTACCTGTACCAGCATAAGGGTCAAAATATCTAACAATTGTTGGAGGTGCTTCGTATAATACACGTTTAATTTCAATACTATCTCCTGGTGATAATGAAGCAGATTGAGCAGCCCAATTATTTAAATCATAATTTTGTTGGCCTGCTGTAATAAAAATAGAACCAGTATAATATTTTGTGTTACCGCCAGCTCCTGCTTCAGAACCATAAGTTGAAGCAATTCTAATTTGAGTTCCTAAAGTAGGAGTAATTACTTGGTTATTTAGAATTGATCCAGTTGATGAACCTTCAAATGATAAATAATTTTCTCTAATTTTCCATTGGTAAACTTCATTACCATATGTAGTTACTGCTTCTTCGAATGCAGCATAGAATTGAATATCTTGTAATTCTATATTTTCAATAGGATATCCTAAACGACGAGCACACCAGGTTACAACTTTATCTGCGTCTGTTCTAAAAATAGAATCAGAATCATAAAATCCAAATGGTGTTGAACCCGTAGCAAATGAACTCGAACCTGGATATATAGGAATATTAGCCATTAATCAAATAGTAGTGTTTGTTATAAATATCAGAAAAGATTAATTTATTTTTTCTATTGTATAAATAATAGCATCTCCGTTATTATTTATCCATTCAATACATTCTTGTTCAGTTTCGAATATAATATCAGGTACAATAATAGGAGGATTTTCTCTTAGATCAATTACGTAATACATAATTATGAAAAGGTTACAGTTATTGTTTGAGTTGGTTGATTACAAGAAGAACCATTTAACCCACCCCAGTTGTTATTTTTAATCATAGGTCTAACAGTGTAAGTAGTTCCACCTCCACAATCACAAGCTCCAGAACTGGTTAAATAAATTGAATTAGCTGTTGGTGTTCCAGATACACAACCATGAAGTACTCTCCATGTTCTTGCTCCAATAGTTGTAGAAAAATTAGTACCTGTAGTTGCTGTTCTTAAAGCATTGGCAATATCTTGAACTTTAGCATCTGTAACTGTTAATGAAGTGCCTAAATTATTAGATATAGTCATTGTAGTATAAGTTCCTGTTAACTGGCTTCTAAATGTAGTCCAAGCATTTTCAACGGCTGTTGTTGGAGCTTGACCACTGGTGAAAGTTTGAGAGAATGTTGATCCACTAGTAGGGGTTGGGGTTGGTGTAATTGTAGGTGTAGGAGTAACTGTTGGAGTAGGTGTTATAGTTGGAGTAATTGTAGGTGTAGGAGTAATTGTTGGGGTTGATGTTGGAGTAATTGTTGGGGTTGATGTTGGTGTAACTGTTGGAGTAGATGTTGGAGTAGGTGTTATTGTTGGAGTTGGAGTAGAAGTTGGTGTAAAAGTGATTGTTGGTGTTGGTGTTGGAGTATTAGTAGGACCTACTGTAGGAGTTGGCGTAGGAGTTGTTGAACCACTGACAAGAATGCCAATTCCTCCTTGATTATTGATATTAATAAAGTTAATTCCTCCACTGCCACTAATATTCAATAATGTTAACGCCATTATAAATCTCTAAGTTCTTTATATAAATTTAAAACTGATTCCACAATTGGATGTCTGTGGTTTGTTTTTAAATTAACTGCTGCTACACCTGGTACTGTAACTGCTACTTGTTTTGATAAAAAATACATACCCGAATCTTTTTTAGATTTTAAATCTATCTGAGTAGTATCTCCTACAATTACCATTTTACTTCCTTTACATAAACGAGATATTACCATTTCCATTTGAGAATCAGTAACGTTTTGTGCTTCATCTACGATAATGAAAGCATTTGAAAAGTTACGACCACGCATAAAAGCAAATGGAACGATTTCTATTTGTCCTCGTTCAAAATACATATCCACTTTTTCTTTATCGTATACTCGATATGCATTATCATATATTGGAGCAACAAAAGGATCTAGTTTTTCTTTAATCCCTCCAGGCAAAAAACCAATATCTTCTTTAGCTGTTACTACTGGTCGTGCTATAATGATCTTTTCAACTTCTTTGTTGAATAATTGATCTAATGCTGTTTGGACTGCTACTAATGTTTTACCACTTCCTGCTTGTCCTGTAATGACTGTTATGTCATTAGCTAATATTGTACTTTTTGTTTCTTTTTGTTCTTCGTTTAATTGAACTTGAAACTTGATTGGATTTTTAGGTTTACGTTTTTCCTTAAAAATCTCGTCATCGTGGTGATTTGAACTCATAAAACTTTTTTTAGTTATCAATGATAAATATGTAAAAGACATTATTTCTT
>JACCDO010866154.1_pt1 | contig 12276 bp, 6 predicted proteins | sample 7446101 | NCBI WGS metagenome assembly JACCDO01 (sample SAMN15323440, study PRJNA562643) | freshwater metagenome | isolation source: river surface water | place: USA:Blue River Watershed | collected 2017-08-16 | reverse complement strand
TTGTGCAATAATCTCATTAATTCTGCTCCGGTGTAGCCTGATGCACCCAATATCGCCACGTTCTTCAGTGCGAGCGAGACATGCAGTAGCAATGCGGCTACCACGAGGAAGAAGCACCAGCGAGCCATCGAGAGTCTGGAGAACACTAAAATTGTTCAAACCTCAAAAAGCATGCATGCTGATGATGTCTCGGTTGAAAATACAGGACCGGTATCAGAAACAAAATTGCAAACAATTTCAAATATTCCTTTCAACGTAACATATTATTGCAGTAGTTACTTTGCACAAACTGCGATCGAATGCTGTGAGGGGGCTGCACTGTGAGCTGGATCGTGACTATAGTGAGCTGTTAGTGTGAGCTGGGTAGGTTTGAGTCAGATTGTGATTGTAGCGAATTAGATCATGTTTACAGTGACTTGGATGGTCATTCGAAGCCTCTCCATTCACTATCTTTGCACTCACTACTCTACTAAACGTTTCCTACATGTGTTATTACTCCCTAAGAAGGTCCCACGATAGATCACATCATGAATGAGAGGGATACAAAAGATGAAGGAGATGCTGTGGTTGTTCTGCATATGTCTCTGCATCAGCACGGCGGTCGCCAAGCCGGCGGTAAAAGATCCTATCGCACATTTGAGTGGAATAATTAACTCTGGAATCCACGCAATCAAGCTGACCGATCGCAACTATACTGACTACCTAACTGCGGTGCCTCGCGATTACCATGCCGTTGTCATGTTTACTGCGTTGGCGGACAAATTTGGTTGTCGAATTTGTCATGATTTCCTAGATCAATTTAAGAAAGTTGGATCATATTACAATCAACAATATTCCTTGAGTCTCATGCCAAAAGAAAATAGAATTGTCTTTTTTTACCTAGATTTTGATTCATCAAATGATATTTTTAGTGAAATGAAGTTAGAATCAGTACCTAAATTATATATGTTACCACCAAAAACAGAAAAAGATAAAAAAGAAAAGATGAATAAATATGAAGTAAGCACTGGTGTCCTGATGGAGGGTGCCAAGGGCTTCATCAAAGAGATAGAGAATAAGACGAACATTAAGATCAATGTAACGGTCGATGCAGGTCCAGTTATGTTTTTCTTGGGTTTATTTGCAATTATTTTTGGTATTCTGGTAGACGCAGCAAGTAAAGATGTGAATAAAGCATTATTGTGGTATCAGAGTAAATGGATTTACATTTTGATTAGTTTGGCTTGTTTTTCGGCTGGAGTTAGTGGGTCTATTTATTGCTTACTGAGAAACGTGCCGATTGTTGGTCAAAACAGACAAGGTGGAGTCAGCATATTTGCTGGACAAGGAAGAGAACAGTATACATTAGAAGGAATTATTGTAGCACTATGGACCATTGGCTGTGGCGCATCGCTATACTTCATGCATTACTTCACTACGAAACGATACAGTATCGTTAGGCATCTGGGTGTTATCTTCTGTATGAGTTCATTCATTGTATTGTTATCATTATTGATAGCGCAATACCTGGAGAAAACCAAATGGTATCAAATTTCGGAAGTTGTTGATAAAACAATTTATACTTCGGTAACGAACTACATGAAGCAGACTGTTAAGCCATCGAGTGGGATATTCAAGAGATTAGTCAGGATATCTGAGTACGTACTGAAGGAGTACAAGGACTATGATAGTTTTGCGAAAAAATTTAAAGTCATTATAGTTGATTATTTTTTAGAGCGTGTAGGACTTAAGCAGAAGAAATAGTTTCCGCTGTCATCTTAATGCCGTTGTATATATAACAAGATAGGATTTCTAATGGATATGAATTTACTATACGGATACTTACTGATACGTGAGAACTAGATAATAATGGAATAGCAACTAATCGATTCCTGTAATTCCCTCTCACTAAAATCTAGTACAGTAGATAGTTTGTTGAGAGAGTATTGCATGAAGCGATCAATTGATAAACTTCTAATACAACTAACTTGGTCTAATATAACGAATGAAATAGTTAGGAATATAATAAAAATATATATTTTAAAGTGCAAACTGATGACTCATCAATAGGAATATAGTTGTCTGTCACTTTGGATCAGAAACGTTCTTGACATAAAGTATCATCGTCATCAATTGCTTCAAGGTTTACGCCTAGTTAACTTACCAATTGTCTTGCATCGTGTAGCGGCTTTAATGTGTATGCGCCATAACAACACCGTGTGCATATATCTATGCATGCATGCGCATGTATCTGCGCGTAAGTGCACGCGCGTGTGGCTTTTTTATCTGTACATTAAAAATTCCAGTTTTGGCACGTAATTATTCCATTTCCAAAAAATTAGTGGAGATGAATGCGGCCCTGGGCCCTTGTGGTAGGTGCGTATTCATGCTTCGCCCAACTCCAGCTGGTTACTTGCGAGTCACAACAAGTTTTACGCGTCCCAATTACGCACTAATTCTTACTTTCCATAGAGAGAGAGAAATTCTACTCGGACTTATATCCACACCCATGAGAAAAAATCTTTATTTTTTCCAAGTTCCGCCTTCCATATGTACCCTTGGTTATGCGCCAGGGAAACCTATGTGAGTTCCAATAAGCGTGCTCCAAGCGTCCTATTAGAGTTCCAATAGAGTTCCTTGAGACTTCCTGGAGACAGTGTCGGGACGGCACATTTTTTTCTTAAAAATTTTGCCAATTTGAAGTACGTACGATGTTCTTGTTGCTGCTACTGCTCCCGCTGCTGTGGCGCTTCTCTACCGGGCTCTTCGTGCCTTCTGGAAGCGTGCACTCGAAGCTGTTGATGTCGTTGGCGCCAGATCCAAGCTTGCCCAAGTGGGTATTGAGAGAAGATAAAGAAGTTGTAGTTAATGCGCAAGATATTGAAATCACAAAAGAAAAAATGGAAGAAAAAGTTATGATACAGCATGTCAAAGAAAATAAAAGAAAGTTAGATGTTAGTGGAAAAGATAATACGAAATATTATTCTATTTCCGATTTAAGTTTACAAGAAATTTCAGACGCAACAAGTTTTTCATTAGATTATTTGGGTGATTTTATGATTCAATTAGGTTGTCCTGCGCCACTAAATAAAGATGAGAAGATTGGTAATTTATTAACTGGTAATCAAGTCTATGAATTATTAGAAGCAATCAACACTTTAGACCCTTATGATGCGGATATTGGCTACGATTCTGTGAGTGTCAAAGAGTTAGCTGATGAATTAGACGTTAACATTAATCGTATATTGAAGATTGTTGAACGAGAAAACTTCCATTTGCCATTTGGTTTAGACACTGTTCTCCATCGCGATTGTATTGACCGAATCAAGAATATTATTGATTACAACGAATATGATGACGCGCACAGATGGGGTGCTGATGGTGTTGAAAGAGGCGATAAAGAAAAGGATGATGATGACGACGACGATGGCGGAGTGAGTAAGAGGGGTTATATCGATGTGTAAGGTAATATGGACACACAGTTTGTACAAAGTCTACAGGTCATTAGTCAGCACTAGTTGGTTGCAGTTAAGGGCTAACGGTTGTCGTTTGTCTTTTTTTATTTGATTTTGCAACTTTTGCGCTTCTACTTGCTTTCGATATCTTTCCTTGATGCTTGGTGAGCTAGGTTTGGATGTGTTTGGAGTGTTTGGTCTTTTAGCTTTTATATCGGATGGGATACCACTGTGTGATGGTGGTGGAGGCATGGAAACACTGAGCAAATTCACTGAAGGCGTAGATAACGAGCAATCTTTAAGAATTACTAGTTTTGATGATTTTAAATGACTTTTTAGTAATTCAATACCTTCATTTACTGCTTTTTTTATTACAATTCTTTTTTGCTGCTGACACATATCATGAATACCGCAATCTCTAACCTTCCTCGAAAGGCATATTAATGTATTATAACCATCAACAGCTAGTAGACTTTCTGCTAATAATTCACCTATTGAAAATTCACCATTATCTTCAGCAATGACAACTAATTCACCATTTTCTACAATTCTTATAGCAAATGGTAAGCATTCTTCCGAATCAGTTTGAACACTCAAATAATCCAAAATTCCAATAGCTTGTTCTACACTATAAATTGTTGAAACATGACATTTATAAGTACATTTACCCCCTCTCTTTTGTATTGAATAAGATTTAGAACTGAGAACATTTCTGAGATTCAGGTGAGAATCCTCAAGCTCGCTATCGCTGCCCAACAATGCCATCTAGTCTATCGGATTATCGCAGACCCATTAAGACCTTATACAACAACTTTTCTTGCTACTGAACACTGTTCTATAAAACCGAAATAAAAAGTCAACCGGTACACTTGACAATTCCACACCCAACGGAATAATCATATTTAAGAGAATTGCTCGCACTTAACGAAATAAAGTCTTGCTAAATGAGTCCCAGAAATGTTTCCAATAAGTAGCTCAACTAGTTGCGCGACTAATAAGTCACAAGACTAACATCGCTAGCTAGCCGAGCGATCAATATCGCATCAGTAGCAAGTGTGTAAGTAAGCGCCCATTAACGACGCAATTTGTCACCAAGTTTGCCTAATTAGTGCAGAATTATTGACATGTTTATGTTGATAATGGTAATAGTAAGGAAGTGCTTCTACGTCGAAGGATTTTGTTTTTCTGCAATCTCAAATGCACGATTGTTAGAGAGAATGCTCTCTTGCAGCTGAAACCCTTGGAGAATGATGTAGATCGTCGTGAATTTGAATAATATTTAAGTTCCAACTGCACCATTTTCGAAATGATTTGGCAAAATCTTAACAACTAGTTTTTAGGACCGGTTTTTGGTTTGTAATGAACTGAGTTGAACTCCAGGAAGTTAGGAAGGGGATGCATACGGCGTTGGCGAGGACTGTACCATTGCAGTACTACCAGGCATCATTTGATCGGTACTATCCGAGCAGGCAAAATGGTTGGGCGCAGCATCAAATAGTGTTTACAAGGGATGTTATTCAGCAGTCTAATGCGTCCCCTGTGTTCAATTACAATCAGTACAATGGTCGCATTGATATACTTGAGGAGGGATATATGATGTGCGTTGAAGTCTTTTGGAAAGGTCGCGCGCCTTGGGGGTATCACATGGTATGGTTGTATCGGAACAATGACCCAGAACTAGGTTATCCAGATGAAGGCTCCTTGTGCCATTGTAGTACTCAGGAAGAATGTGAATCAATTCATTCTTATAAAAGCGATAAAAGTGAGATTGGGCGGAGAATATGTAATGATAAAGGGTATTGGTCGTCGCACAATGGTCACTTGAGGTGCTACTTCATTACATCAAGTAAAAATGATTACTATGTTATTAATAATACTCCGGCTCATATACAAGGCACGCCAGCTTGCTTTGAGGTGAAAATATCGGCATTTAAAGACCCTAATACCATCAAAATGGCATTAGCTCCTACCACGGTGTCCGTAACGGACCAATTAGCATACTTGATAGACTCGAGTAACGATATTGTGGACTTGTACAATTCAATCAACGAACTCTTAAAACGCGATAATTATACCCACACTTTTCAGAACGATCAATTTGGTGTAACGGCAAAAGAATTAATCGACAAGATTGAGAGAAAAGTAATCGGTGATGCCAAGACTATCCAGAAGATAAAAGATTTGCTGTGCGTGAATGGCAAGCTGCATGAAACCAGCGGGATCGATAATTCTGCATCCATGGTACCTTCATATCGTTGCTGGGCTTGTCGATCTGCTCTGAATGAAAAAAGTGTGCTTATAGAGGAGAGGTTACAGGCTCAGATACTGGCTGTGGACGAGGATTTATATGGGAAAGACGTGACCACTAATTCTGTAACCTATAATTTAGCTGCCAACGCTGCTTTCCATCGTGGTGTCAGCGTTAAATGGTTGAAGCAATTTTGCACTTATTATGACTGCTGGAACTGGCCCACGTGGCGAGTAGTGTACAATATTATCAAGCCTCAGACATCAGGTCTTCGATGTAGGTACATAGAGTTACCAGGCATCAACGCTAACGTTGGGGCGGTGGATATATTTGTATCCCACTCGTGGGGAGGGTGCTTTGGTGACTTAGTAGCTGCTGCATTCAATTGCATTAGTGATGATGGTGATGAAGAGGGTGTAACGGATATACGGGTGTACATCGATATTTTTGCGGTGAGACAATGGCCAGGTAACAATAATGATGTTGTATTTGAAGGTGTGGTCGCCAAAGTGCGAGCAGTTCTAGTTGTTTGCTCGTCTGCCGAGTTAGAAAATATCGGGGAGTTGTCGTTCAAAGATATCAACGATAGGTTTCTGGATGTATTGCATGACCAGGAGCGTCGAGCGATTCCATTCTTGAGGATCTGGTGCCTCGCTGAGATTAACTCTGCCGTAGTGCAGCATATTCCATTAGTTATTGCGTGCGGCACTTACTGCTTCGATATTCGAACCAAGAAGAAAATTATATTCCAAACAAACACTCCGTTGTTGTATAATATGCAATTTCTGGTGTCCACTAGGGATGCTCGTGCCGAGTTTATCGCGGACCAAGTTAACATCCTGGGCAAGGTAGAGAGTGGTGTAGGCTTTGATCAAGTAGATCGTCAAGTGCGCGGTGCCATCGTCGGCGCACTTGTATATTCAAAAGTGTCAATTGTAAGGAAAGCGTCTGTGGGCTCCTCGAATGAGTTAATGCAAGCCCTTGATGAATACTATAGCGGTAAAACCACGCAAAATGGGGATATTATACTGCAAGCATTGTGTGCGTCCGCTGCTGCTGGATTCACTGACATCTTCAATACGATACTAGAATATAATAGGGACAGCAAACGACCATTGCCCTTGCTGTTGATGCAAGATTGCGATGGACTTACGGCTTTGATGCATGCCTGTCGATCAGGTCAGAGACTGATTATCGCATCCATAAAAGCACAGGTAACCACGAGAGAGTTCAACCAACTCATCGGAATGATGAACAACGATCAATGGACCGCACTCGCTTTCGCGGCTCAATTTGGTTGTGTTGAAATTATGCAAGCTTTACTCGATGGAGTCGATGACGTGAAGCAGTTGGTGAATATGTCGTTGAGTGGCGGTCAAGTGGCTCTTGGTATCGGCCTTCAGAACAATTGTAGCCTTGCATGTTGCAAACTGCTGATTGACGCTGGTACTGACTTGGAGCACAGGGATGGTATCGGGTATACTGTAATCAGGCACGCAGTTACTCCCGGGAAGAATCCAGAGTTGGTTAAAGCCTTGTTGGATGCAAATGCCAATCCAAATGAGGTGGACAATTGGGGTGAAAGCATCCTCATGTGGGGTCTCGAAGGGACGGTAGAGTCTTTGAAGGTACTGCTTGAGTATATGCCATCTAACCCGGATAACCAATGTGATGTGAATATGATTAATGTGAATGGTGGCAAGTCGCCGCTTGATAAAGCAATAGGTCTTCAGAACAGCTCGATGATCGAGTTGCTGAAAGGGCTAGGGGCCATGACGTCAAGGGAAATGATGGAGAAATCGGGGAAAGGAGGGTGCGGCAAGTTATTACAATCAAACATACAAAAGGTAATGGATAAATTTCAAATGACTGAGGCGGAGGCTGGATTGGCCTTGTCAAGTAGGAATGGTAGGCTCGACTGGACGTTGAGCGAATCTAGTAAGGAGGCCTTTCCTAGACCACACGATGTCGTAACTATGGATGTATTAAAGCGTAGCAGAGGTCACTCTGTTATGGTCTATCGTAATTCAAATAATTGGATTCATTCTGACGAGGTAGATGGGGGAGAGTTATCTGTTGGATACACCCATAATTTGAATCGACAATGTGTGATAGACAACAAAGTCAACGTAACTTGGCACCGGGCGCAGAAGACTGTTCATTACCATAACATCGAGAACGAGATGAATTCGGAGCTACGCTTCGCCCCTTACTACTATGTTCAGTAGCTTTCGTACACTATATACCATAAGGCTGTTTTTGTAATATAATTGTGATAAAAGCGTCATTCCTCAGCTCTAGTATCACGTCTATGTCTATGTTGACCCGATTGTTGGATCCACCACAGAAGAGGTGTGGATATCACTACGTATTCGGAAGACGAAAAATCTAGTGACTGGATCCCGCCGTGTTGGGATGAGTTACGAGTCGGAGTGGGACCAGGCGTCTCTGTGGCAGAGATGGACGTTCAGCGTGGCGACTCCCATGATAAATCGTGGATACAAGACGCCTTTGCAATATGATACCTTGATGACATTACCAAGTAATTTTTTATCGAAACAAAATATAATTGCATTAGAGGAAGCTTATGCCACATCTAAATCGATATATGGCATTCCCAGATTGGTTATAGCTATGGCTAAGTCGAGATGGTTTGATTGTATTATAATTACTTTATGGGCAATAGCAGAAGGTGCGGTGAGGATTGCATCACCAGTTGTGCTGCATTTATTGTTGTCTGCTATGCAGGATCCTTCAAATGAATATGAATCGAAGCTAGCGTATACATGGGCAGGTGTGTTAGGTGTATTAAGTTTAGCTCAAGCGATTATTCATCACATACTATTCCTCTACTCCATGAGGATGGGGTGGTTTTGGAAGATTAGTGCTATGGGAATGATATATAACAAACTTTTTGACATTAAAAATGGTTCTTCCAGCAGTAAATTTGGTACTGGCCAACTAGTTAATTTTGTCTCTAATGACGTATCTAGATTCGAAGAGTTTGCTGTTTTTGCTGTGTTTGGTTATATTTCCATCTTTGAGTTGTTAGCATTATTTTTAATATTAATATTTCAGTTAAACGTCGCATCTGGTTGCAGCGCCGTCGCCATCTCCTGCGTGTTCATCCCCATTCAAATGTACATCGGGAAGCAGTTTGCTAAGTTTAGAAGACTGACAGCAAAGGCAACGGATCAAAGAGTGCGCTTCATCAGTGAAGTGATTAATGGCATTTCCACCGTGAAGTCTTACGGCTGGGAGAAGTCTTTCTTCAAGTATATTAACAAGTTTCGTCAGGTTATTGCTACTTCAATGAGCTCTTCGCTTTCATTTTATTCATTTTTACTCATTCAATTTAGGAGGAATTAAACTACATCGCGCAGTCACAGACGTTGCGATCAATCAACCTGGGTTTGTACTTCTTTACTCCGTCATTAGCCAATTTCGCAACTTTTGTTGTGTATTGGGCCACTGGAGGGTACTTGTCGCTTCCATTAGTGTTCTCGACCATCTCCCTACTGCAGCAGATACGCACTACCATGGGACGACAGTGGACAAGGTCCATCGAAACAGGTAGTGAAGCATTCAGCGCAGCCAATAGAATTGAAGACTTTTTGAATAATTTCAAGGATCAGGCAGCGGCAAGCACGCCATCCACCACTTCTGCTGCATTCACGAGTGTAGCTACTGACGACAATAGTAGCGGAGACATAGAGTTAACGGATATATCCATCGCTCCAGCCACTGCTGACGAGAGTGACATCCCATTATCACGTCGCACAACTGAACACTCGATGCACGATACCTTTAAGCCAATTTTGTCATTAGAAAAATGTACCTTTACGTATGCTCCGATAACTGCACCTGACAGCGACAAAGCAGGCAATACGTTTTCCTTGGAAGGAATCAATTTTAACCTTTTCGAGGGTGAATTGCTGATGGTTGTTGGGAGCGTTGGGTCAGGTAAAAGCACGCTGCTCGAGAGCATTCTAGGTGAATTGCCGGCGAGTAAAGGGTGTATACGGTACAGCAGTGAAGATGGGAAAAGACTGCGCTTTGGTTACTGCCAGCAGCGTCCGTGGGTATTATCCGGCTCCGTCCGATGCAATATTTGTGTCGCAGAGAAGGTTGCTGGTAACGAGGTTATGGATCACAATTACGACTTCAAGAACCCAGTGATTAGCAACGACGACCTGTACGCTACGGCTATTGAATCGTCGTCTTTACTCACGGATCTGGAGCAGTGGCCGGACTATGACTTCACAGAAATAGGCGAAAGAGGCGTCAGTATTTCCGGTGGTCAAAAGGCCAGAATCTCGTTGGCGAGAGCGGTGTATTCAGACGCCTCGATATACCTCCTCGACGACCCGTTGTCCGCTTGCGACGCCAAAGTCGGCAAGGATTTATTCTTCAATTGTATTGTGAATAGTTTAAAGAATAGAAAGAAAGCCGTGGTGCTAGCGACGCACCAGCTGCAGTACTTGCCGTACGCGGATCACATACTGGTGCTGGATCAAGGGAAGCAAGTGTTCTATGGGAAATATGACGAGTTAGTTCACAATCAATCCAGGTTTCCGTCATTGGAATTGTCGTCCAAGGAAATGATAACCGCGTCAGTTGGAAGAGATGACGCTGATAAAGGAGGGCGTGAAGTAACGCATAAATATGATAAAAATTGGATGAAAAGAAAGAATTCGAAAGGCGAGCAAGTGGATGATAACGGTAACACAGTGAAGAAGATTATCGTGGATGAAGATCGCGTGGAGGGCAAGCTGTCTTTGAAACTTATTTGGCGGTACATCCTATCCGGCGGCACCTTCATGGGACTCAGCGCGTTGTTTCTTGCAATATTATCGCAAGTTGTATCCATGATAACCGATTACTGGCTCAAATGGTGGGCTGTGGATGCGTTCTTTGACAGCCAAAGAAACATCAAATACGTGTGGATCTTCGCCATACTCACTGTCGTTTGCATCATTATTGGCTGGTTGCGAGCGCAAGTATTCATGGATTTCAACCGTAATTCAGCATCGAATCTGCACGAGAAATGTCTCTGGGCGGTGATCCACTCGCCCCTAACGTTCTTCAACTCGAATCCTACCGGCAGGATTCTTAATCGGTTCGCAAAAGACCAAAATCTAGTCGATGAAACGCTTCCGTTAACCCTGTTTGACTTCCTAGAAAACTGCTTTTTATTTTGTTTGGCTTCGTTGATACTGGTGTGCGTGGCGATCCCCTACCTGATCATCATCATGCCGCCCATGCTGTACGTCTTCTACTTATCGAGGGAGAAGTACATTCAAAGCTCGCGTGAAATAAAACGGCTAGAAGCGGTGACTAGATCACCCATTTATAGTGATTTCAGTGCGACGTTAGATGGGCTAGTCACCCTGAGGGCGTACAACATCGAGTCTAGATTCGCCACTTCGTTCCAGCAATCGTTGAATAAAAACTCGCGCGTCTATTGGTCGTTCCTAATGGTGTCTCGCTGGCTTGGATTCCGAATGGACTTGAAATCGGCAACGATTGTCATTGCATTAGTGTTTGTAGCAGTAATTTTACGAGGTACAATTGATGTCGGTTTGATTGGGTATGCCATTGTGTACACACTTGGACTGAGTGGATTGATGCAATGGAGTGTGCGTCAAAGCGGTGAAACTGAAACGCAGTTCACGTCTGTAGAGAGAATAGACACTTATGCTTCATTGGCGCCGGAAGAGGGTTATGCCAGCACGTTGCACGACTACCGCGCCAAGACGCGCAAGAGAACCATCAGTTTCAGCAGCAGCTTGCCGGAGCCGCAGGTAGAAATGGTCCAAAATAGCAACCCAAATCCTGCCGGCAGTTTAGAAATAGTTAATTTAAAGGTGAAGTATCGCGATTTCTTGGACCACGTCATCGACGGTCTCAGCCTCACGATACCCAACGGATGCAAAATAGGTGTGTGCGGTCGCACGGGTAGTGGCAAGTCTACTATACTGCTCTCTTTGCTGCGCTTGAACATCATCACCGAAGGAGACATCGTGTACAACAACGAGTCGCTGCTTCGGATGGATCTAGAGAAAGTTAGAAGTATTATCAGCGTGATTCCGCAAGATCCACATCTTTTCTCGGGCACCATTCGATTTAATTTGGATCCGTTTTCAGTGTATCAAGACAGCGAGATATGGGCGGCGTTGAGGGATGCGCACATTGCTGACGTCATTGAGCAAGACGGGAACGGTCTCAATGCGGCTGTGGAAGAGAACGGCAAAAATTTTAGTGTAGGACAACGTCAATTGCTGTCACTGGCTCGCGCTATACTGCGTAAGTGCAACATAGTATTAATGGACGAGGTAACGGCTAGTATCGACTACGTCACAGATAAATTAATACAAAAAACGATCCGCGAATCCAGCACCTTGAAGCATGCGACGATCATCACCGTCGCCCATCGGTTACGAAGCATTGCTGATTCCAATCTAGTCGCTGTGTTAGGTCACGGTAAGTTGTTGGAAGTTGGCAAGCCGTTGGAGCTGCTCCAGCAGCCATCGTCGCACTTCCACCAGCTGGTGCAGGACAGCAACGAGTTCGCAGACATATTAGCAATTGCAA
>JACCDO010314938.1_pt1 | contig 12276 bp, 6 predicted proteins | sample 7446101 | NCBI WGS metagenome assembly JACCDO01 (sample SAMN15323440, study PRJNA562643) | freshwater metagenome | isolation source: river surface water | place: USA:Blue River Watershed | collected 2017-08-16 | reverse complement strand
GTCGCGTTACTACCAATGCAAGTGAAATTAGTCTTTGATGAGTAATTAATATGTATTGGAAAAGTTGTATATACACAGTCATTATATAGTTGTAAGCTATACTTAACTAAAACGCAAGCCTAGCAATAGAATAAAAAACTGCTTCCTTATTATTGCAAGTTTTGTAGTGGAATTCTTACTGTCACATCTCCAGTGATCTCTGATTATACTAACTACTTATGTTCACTGTTTTAATTAGCTACCGCAAGGTTCTGTGTGGAACAAAGGTCCGGGTACTTACCGGTATGCCGAAGCTCCTAGGACCTATTTAGACGTTGAGAAGTATATTTTTAAAAAAAAGTCTACCCATGGATCAGCTGCGTAAGCTACGCGCAGGTGTAGCTGCTGGTAAGGCACGTATAAACAAGATGAAGGGAGATCTTGAGAGTGAAGACACGATGTATGAATCGAATAGTTTAAGGAATATTGAGGTTGAAGAAGTTAAAGAGGAAAATTGGAATACATTGCTTGTTTCTTGTGGTTCCAATGCTTTTTCACAGATATCTAGCGATGCAATTGAGTGGATGAGCACCTCTTTAAAGTTAACACCTTTACCGGATGGATATATTCATCATATTTCTTGTGGGACGAATATTAGTTCCATGGTTATTACGCCTATAGATAAACGAGGTAAATTTGCCGATTATACTGAGTGTTATGTTTGGGGCAATGGGTTACCTGGACCACCGTTGAAAATCCCTACATCATTAAGTATGAACAATGTTAGATTCATATCATGCGGACAATCTCATGCAGCAGTTATTACAGATAATGCAAAGTTGTACACATGGGGACAAGGTGATAATGGCATGCTTGGTCATGGTAACAAGCTTACGATTAATGAACCAAAATTAGTCACATCTATAAACCATTTATTGGCACTATCAGTATCATGTGGAGCATATCACACAGCTGTGGTGGCATGTGAGCAAGGACAAGTTACATATGTGAAAGTTCCTTCATCACCTAAGAAATCAACAGCCAGTAATATTGTCGACAGATTTAAGGATCGCGAACAAGATGAAGAGGTGTTAGAATGCGGTCAATTGTATACATTTGGACTGAATAAAGCTGGTCAACTCGGATTGGGTAATGGCTCAGGAAGTGTGACAACACCTCAATGGGTAGCTCACTTGCACACTGGAGGACACAAAGTAGCCAAAGTCAGTTGCGGCTTTCACCATACAATGATTATTGCAGTACCTATTCATGCAATACGTGTATTCCAAACTGCTTTATTTACTTGTGGTTGGGGTGAACATGGTAGACTAGGATTAGGTGATGAGGACGAGAGGTTGTTACCAACTATGGTCAAGTTTGCTACACCATTTCATCCATTGCATATAAGTGCTGGTGAGCAGCATTCATTGGCAAGTGGTAAAGAAGGGTGTTACTCCTGGGGCAGTAATACAATGGGCCAATTAGGTATTGGCAACCCAAGTATAACTGAATTTGCACTTACTCCAACGAAAATACCGTTACCTGAAGGGATGATGTTGGCTAAGATAGCTGCTGGTGGCAGACATAGTGCAGGTATAACACAATGTGGTAAAGTGTTAGCATGGGGATGGGGCGAAGAAGGACAGTTGGGTCACGGATCAGAAAAAAATACTTACTTACCTCGACCTTGTCGCGTACCGCGTGTCAAAGGCAAGCTAGGCCACCCTATTGACATTGCATTAGGCATGTCACACACGATAGTAACTGTTAAAAACAATGCATATGTTGAAAAATTACCCACACCAATTCCATCACCTGTCAAAGTGGCAATTGTTGAGCCGCCTCCAATAGTTGAAGAGGTGAAAGAAGTACCACCAATTGAAGTGTATGAAGAAGAAATTCCACTACCTGAAGTTGTAGAGGAGGAAGAAGAAGAGGTGGTGATACGTGAACCATCACCAGAGCCACAAGAGGAGCCCCTGCAGGAGTTACAACCCGAGCCAGAACCAGTTATAGTAGCTATTCGTAGTATTAAAGAGTTGCTTGAACAGCGTCTTCAACGCGAGGAACAACAGGTTCTACATGCTATCGTTGAAGAGGAACCACCCGTTGAAATACAAGAGAAAGTCGTTGAACAAGTCGTTGAAACTGTGTTTATTGAACCAGAAGTTGAGCCCGCTCCCTTGCCTGTTGAGCCGAACAACGTCATTAAACTTGAGCCGATCAAAAAACCGGTTGAAGATAAGTACAAGATATACTATAAAGATGGGCAGAACTATGACAATTGTTTGATAGCCAACTCCGCCAAACGTGCGGAGATGCGGAGGTTGAAGAAGTTGCAGCAGCAAGGGAAGTAGTGCATCAAGCAGTTACTAGAGCAAGAGAAGTACATATTGTAATTGTGTTATCTATAATTCATTGAGCTAGTTTATACGTTTAATTTAACCTTTTTCTTTGATTTTTTGGTGTCATTTTCATCTCTACTTCGACGTGTTTCTTTCTTGTCTTCTTTACTGGGACGACTCTTCTCTTCTACTTTAGGGACCGCATTTTTTGGTGCCCACGCTACTACCGCGGTTAAGCGCGGCTCTACCTTGATACTTGTTGCAGTTAGAAGCGATGATTCCATGTTATCACCTTTACACAACGCCTCACCACTGAATACCCCGACCCGACCAGCTGATGTTACAACTGTTACACATTCACTCTCTCCCTCTAGGGCATTACGCAAATCTGTGTTTATAAGAGCATCTAACGAGGGATTACAGCTCCAAATATCCTTTGGACGACTACCTAAGTTACTAATATTTACTGTTGCAATGCTGGTCCCATCTAACTGGTGCACGTATATACATTTGTCATCACATATACTAACCAAAGCATCACTCTTGTCATACCTGGTAATGAAGATCGATTGATTCACTCTTGTTTTAAACTTTATTGTACCTACACACGAGTTATCAGACGCCAGGTACACTTGAACTTCTGACGATACAAGTAAAAGGTAGTAATTACCACTAGGATGCCATTTAACGTTGTCTGCGGGACCTTTAAGTCTGCGAGTAAATGCACATCGCCCTAGTACTAAGTTCCACAACTTCATAGTATTATCTTTGCTTACTGTCAAGGCTAATTTACCAGTTGGATGGACAGCAATACCATTAACGCAACCTTTATGACCTCCTAACACATGAACTTGTTCCCAATCACTACAACTCCAGATAATTATAGTGTTATCTTCTGCACCACTAATTAAAAATGAATCCTCTACGAATTGTAGAGATGTTATTGCGCCACTGTGACCACTCAATTCTCCCAATGTTCTATTTTCTTTGACATTAAAGATATGAATACGTTCATTCATGCCCCCAGCAGCCAAATATTTTCCATTCCCACTAACAGCTATGCATTTTAAAGATCCTTGGCAGCAAGAGAAGCCGTACTTCATTGTTGTATCTAGTCCAGGAGAATCATCAATGTCTTCCGCCTCATCGCTCTCTTGGGTCTTATTAACTCGTTCACTAACTCGCCAACCAAATAGCGATCCTTCATATGAGCATGCTGCAATCTCCACGAAAGCGGGACCAGTTTGTTGTGCTTGCTCCATTGATATGGGTCTTGTCTTAATGCACTGGCGATTTTTGCACCTGGCAAAATTGCAAGAAGACGAGTATCGGGTACCGGCTACATCGAAGGAATACATCTGCTAGATATAGTAGTGCTTGGATATTGCTAACTCGTCGCTGGTTGCAGCAATAGTTAACACCCGAGTGATCTGTTATCTGCGTCTCTCTCTACAAGGCACTTCCCGTGCTTTGGCCTGAACCGATTCCGAAGTTAGTTGAAAAAATTTTTTATAACAGCAAAGAAATAGAATAATAGACTACTAGAAAATGGTTGTAGACCATCAGTAGGACTTGAAAGAGTGTTTCAATAGGCATAGATATACACTTGTCAGAAGAGACTGTTGTTAATAATAATACGAAACAAACAGTAATAGAATGTTGTTGGAGTACACGACAGAGCGCAAAGATGAGGATATATTTCCTTCCGCGATAGAAATTCGTCGGCGTGTGGCTGGGCGAACACTTACAGATGCGGTGAAAACTGGCGTATTGGGTCATGAACAGCTTAAAATCATGGAAGATATGAGTAGAAATGAGATAAGCCAACAAAAACATGAAGAATTTTCTATTCGAATGGCTCATGTAAGTGAGAAGATTACTGTTGCAAGAGCAGAACAGCAATTAAATATTGAACAAAGTGTTCGTGCATTAGAAAAGGATGTAGATCGTGCATCTAGATTAAGTCGAAAAAGTACTGATGTATTAAACGATTTAGAAGCAAGAATACATAAAATGCGTCATCAATTACAAGAACCAACTCAACTATCAACCGATGAAGAGTTAGGACAATCAATTCGCGCGAATAACAAGTTAAAAGCGGAAAGATTATTCAAAACATGTAAAACATGTCAAAAGAAAATATTAGTTGAATTACATGATAAACACCGTGAAATGTGCATGAAAACTTTTGTTGATGAACAAGATCGGGTGGAGAAACCACCGGTATTCAACGTGAATCAGGACCGCGTGACGTCGTTGACTACCTTCAAGCCTCAAGCACCTCGTAATTGCCGTGTCAAAGCAAAAGGATCAACATTTATATGGTGGGAATGGGAACCACCTATCTCTGATGGCGGTCTTCCTATAACGGAATATGAATTAAGTTACGTTGCGAAAGTAAAGGTGTGGAATAAAGATATTGGGAAGAACAAGATTATCACTACGATAGTGGACTCCATGAAAACATCCCATTGGGCTCTCATTCCACCTGTGTGTCATAACGGATATAAGATGGTGGGATTAAATTCTGCTTCAGAATATAGGGATTTCAAGATTAGATGTTGGAATTTACAAGGATGGAGTCCGTGGCAGAACATGATAATCCCTACGGCGTCGGCCTCGGGCCACATCGCAGCTAGTGCATATAGTGTATTCACTGATGAACCTGATCCCCCTTCACCACCATTGATGTTTGCTGCAACAAAAATTACTTCCTCTTGTATCTATATTAATTGGCAACCACCTTACTACGATGGTGGACAAGATATTGTTGATTACATGGTGTTCTACACACCTGTTGAGAGACACTTCACTGCCACATCCCGCAATGTAATGATCGAGCGCAACTTATCATTCTCTGTTGGTAGTGGTACTGATGTAAGTGCTGTTATAAGAAATATTACACCTGATACTGAAGTAGTTCGTATTCATATTAAAGCCGTTAGTCGTGTAGGTTTACTAAGTGAAGCTACACCGTTAGGGTATGATTTAAAAACAAATCCCGCCTGTCGTTACACTCAAATTGAACACCAAATACATGTCACAATGAACACTAAAGATGAGTTTATTGACACCGATTTCTACGCCGGTATACAGCAGCGTATGCGTCGTGTAGACTTCTTACGTATGCTTACTAATGAGTTAAAAGTAACAGAACAAGATCCCGAAGAATTAATGGAAGCAAAAGAATGGCAAGCTGTAAAAAGAATGGCAGTTATAAGAGCAGAAGGTGAAGCAGCAAGAATCAAAGCAATCCGGATCGCGCAGGGATTAGATGCGGAAGATAGTGATGATGATACTGATGTCAAAGTAGGTGAAAGTATACAGAAAGTAGAATTTACACATCGTCAAAGACGTGCACATTTTAAAAATAAAATTGAAGTAACGGAAAAATATTTAAAAGAATTACGTGCTGAAAGATTTCGGATTGATAGTGAGCGCGGGATGCAGACCAAGTTCATGCAAACCAAGCAGAAGCGGCAAATGGAGTTGAAGCAAGAAAGGGATCGGATTAAGAATTATAAAGGGGATATTGTAACGAGTGACGCGCTTGTTGGGGCCTCAATGCAGTACCAAGCAGGGGATTTGTTAAAGAAACTTGATCAAGCATATGACCAATGCAGTCAAGATATTTCCACAGCCAAGTACAAGGTAATCTCTGGTGAAAGTAGAAAAGCAAAAATTAAGAAAGATATTGAAGTTAACGAGTACCGGTTGAAGGAGAGACAAGCGGCCTTTGTGGAGTTTGAACACAATCATAAGAAAGCAAAAGCAACATTAGGTGCTCACCCACTCACTGGCTTACTCACTCACTGGCTTACTCACTCACCCCTACTTACTCACTCACTCACTCTTACTCACTCACTCACTCTTACTCACTCACCCACTTACTCACTCACTCACTCACTTACTCACATACTCACTCACTCACTCAGACAAGTTTAAAGTGCAAATTGATGACAACGAACTCATGATTAAAAGCTTGAAACTATGGAAAGAATACATTGAGATGGTTCGAAATATTCGCCAGGACGTAACGGATCTATTTCTAAAAATGATAAACCGGTACAAGCGATCCGCATTTGATAAATGGCGTAGTGGGGAGTTCACAACGGATAGTAAGGATCAGTCGACGATGCCAGGCGCAGGGACTTTGTTACTGCAGAAATCATTAGAAGATCGTGTTATACTGCAATCCCAACTGCGGGAGGTCATTGCCCTAACCGCGCAGGTGTCGCAAGGGATTACGTTGAATGAGTTAAACAAAGAAAATAGGATGTTATTAATAAAATCTGCAACATTCAAGAGTCAAGAAGAAGGGATGCATCATGACAAGCTGGGCGTGGAGGGATTACAGTTCTTGTATGAAGGGGATGGATATGCAAGTCTCGGTAACTTCACTATGGCGTTACAAATGTATGAAGCACAAATTGTTTATCTTCGCTCTAAACCAACTGTCAACATCAAGTTCTTGGCTATTACACACGGTCATATGGGTAAAATGTTTATGAAACAAAGCCGTTATGATCGCGCAATAGTTGATTTTGATCGTCAATTATCCCTTGCAACAGAGATCAATGATAAGCCAGAGACTGCGGACGCCTATTTCGGCATGGGATCGGGGTATCTCATGCGGAATAGCTACGAGGAAGCTATCCGTTACTTGAACTTTGCACAAGGAAGATATTCTGTTTTAGGTAACATCAAGAAGCATAGTAATGCATTGAAACTACTGCGGGATTGTTATCACCGAGTAGGGAAAGAAGACAAAGCCGAGGTTTGCAACGAGAAAGTGCAGCTCATTGAAGGCCAAACAGCTAAGACTTTAAGCACAATAAGTAACCGTTTAGATGATTTAAAACAACGGTTACGTAACACTTCCGCCGGTATAGAGTTGTCAGTACCGATGCATCGCACATCCTATCGCGCTGTGCAACTTGAACATGAACTAGATAAGTTACACGAAGATATTGACAATTTAGAAGAGCAAAAAGAAGAAGAAATTGAGAAATTAGGTAAAATTGGGCGGATTTTAGATGAGATACAAGCCGAATTAGACGAGGCTTACGAGACGGATGAGAAGGAAATGTGGTCGAACTTCGTGCACGACCAGCCGCAGGTTGTGGAGGTTGAAGAGCTTAAAACTAGGTTAAATATAAGGAAAAAATTAGAATTAAAAAGAATTGAAGAGCAAAACCAAGGGATTAAGCACATCAACACCCAGGTAAAGAATATTGAAGACAGCATTGACTTCAAGAATAGTGAGTTAGAGCTGGAGAAAGGCGCACTGATGACACACGTGCGGTTTGATAGACCATTCCGTTGTATTGCTTTTTGTGCCGGTAATGCAGCAGGGAATGATGTGATGGGATCTGCATCAGGTGGCGTGGAGAACTTTGTTGCTGCGGAAGGAAGTAATTTGTATATATATGATTACTTCGGTGGGATTATTAATATTTTGCCTGGTGATGACAAGGCGAGAGTAGGCGAGAAGATCGGGCATGTTGGAGTTATTACGTGCTTGTTACACGATGAAGCCTATGTATTCAGTGGCTCGGTGGATGAGACAATAATCTGTTGGAAGCAGGGCACATGGGTGAAGCTCAAGGTGTTCACCGGTCATGAAGGGTCTATTGTATGCATGGCTGCAGATGGGAATATACTGGCTAGTGGGTCGTCGGATGACACCGTGCGATTGTGGGACAAGTACGACGCGTCGCAGCTGCGGGTGTTGCATGGTCATAGTAAGAGTGTTCTATCATTGGATCTTGGCTCTACTTGGCTGCTTACTGGCTCTGCTGATGAGGAAGTAAGGGTGTGGACCATTCATAAGAAAGCACAGAACTCTATAACTGTGAATTGTCAGCACCGATTAAGTGGTCACGATGTGGCAGTTACATGTGTCAAGTACTCCAAACTTGAAATTTTTACTGGGGATATAACAGGTCGCATCTTCATCTGGTGGATGGAGACAGTGACGATCATGCGGCAGATACAGGCGCATCATGGTCCTGTCAAGTGTATGCAGTTCGATGCGGTGCATGTAGTGAGTGGCAGCACTGACCAAGCTGTGGCTATCGTGGATATAGCAACAGGTGAAGTAGTTCAATCACTGAGGGGTCACGAGGGTCATATCTTAGCTGTTGCATTCGACTCGGAGCGGATTATTAGTGCTGGAGGTGACAATACATTGCGGTTTTGGAAGTGGGGCAAGAAGGAAACACTCAGTAACAAGATGCACGTGCTCAATAAAGGTGAGACACTAGTCACCGTATCAAAATTATACGGCTTAACAGTGGCAGAATTAATGAAATGGAATGGAATTATTGAAGCGCGTCAATGCTTTGATGGTATGAAGTTGATAGTTAAGAAGGCGGATCCACTCGAACCAACTGATGCAGAGAAAGCCGCGTTAGATAGAGAGAGACGACGTGAGCAAGGTATGTCACTCATATCAAAACGTTTCCAAGCCAAGTCATTATTCGATGGTGTTCGTCAAAAGTATGACCGTGTTAGTAAGATTGCAATGGACCAGGACCTGCACTCGATGGGCAACCGTATGTTCAAGGAGGATAAGAAGCGGGATGATATCTTCCCCGACAAGGTTGATCCGAACAAGGATTACCAGTCATTGGGTACCAGATTACAACGTAGTAAATTTCAGATTGAAGGAAAGGAACCAAATCGTGCTCGTTATTACATTTCCAAAGCTAACGAAGAGGAGTGGGGTGAGGTGTCTGATCAAGTGGCACTCGCTATGCTTTCTATGTTCATTGAGTATGACTGCTATGACATAGTCAAGGAGTTGAAGCGGTTAGAGCGGGATAGTCGCAGTGTTATTGGTCGTATTAATCAATACGAGAAGAAAGGTGGTGTGGGAGAGAAGTATGTGTACCCACAACGGTTTGAAAAAAGAGAAAAAAAGTTCTTAATGCCAGAAGAAAGAAAAGAAAAACGTCGACAAGAAAAATTAGCTAAGAAATTAGCCAAGAAAATGGCTGCGCAAAGTGATGCAGCGACAAATATAGCCACTGCGACCATGATTAATGAGATGTTGGAGGAGAACATACCCACAATAAATGAGTCGCAACAGGAAGCGGTGGAAGAAGCAGTGAAAGAAGTAGAAGCGGTGAAAGAAGAAGCAACGGTGATCAAATTACCGCCTATATAATTTATACAATTGTAACATAACTTTGTTCATACACTAACTAGTGCTATACTCACAACGATACTCACTAGAACATACCCAACGCTGTAGACAAATCCCTTGTGACCGTCACCGAGTACAGCTGGAGTACAGATCGGTATCTCTGATCCCCCTGTTGTGTACTTATTTTGTCTGAACGGTTGCCCTGGCATATATTCCCTTAAGTATGTGATATTCCCATCCGCGCCTGTACTAGGTGACTCGGGCTGATACCCGTTGAACCACTTAGACTTACCACATCGCCATAAATCACGAGTATATCGACATGAACGATAAAAGTTTTCACAAGCACTACCACATGTTGGAAAAGATATATCTCTTGCAACATCACATCGAGGGAAATTCATATAACAAAATAAATTAAAAAAAGCCTCACGACAATCTGGCCGTTTGTAAAATCTTCGAGCGACTAATCCTACATGACCATTGATATCCTTTCCTGACTTAGCTAGTGTTTTATTTTTCTCATAACCGACCATTTTATCAACATGCTCCCATGCTTTCTCAAAGATCCATTGGTCTTTTGTGCGCACTGTATGATCGCCCCATCTACCTTGTGGCCAATTAATAGTAGGAGGAATAAATTTATATTGAGGAATGCACGCGGGATACACAACACGATTTGCACAGAACGGCATGTATGTTTTACGGTATAATGAATCCAGAGTTAATGTAGTACATTCACCTGTGCAATAAGTTGTGAGCGGCAAATAATTGTTGACATGATGAGTAAATTATACCTGAATCAGTGCCATGGATGCGACAAGAGAAGTAATGCGTTGGAAGAAGCAATAGCAGCACTATTGGCAGCAATAAAGACAAGAAAAATGTCATATCCAAACAAATTTAGATATTTCTCACTACCTAACTGATACGTGCCAAGTCACACGAATCGCCTTCACTGGATCGATTAACGACTATCGAATCGAATCGATTTATGCGTTAAAATTTTTTTGATGTCGGTACCTTACCAGTTCCTCTTTCGCGCAGAATAAAAGCTCGTTGTTGGATCTCCGAGAAGCTGCGGAGGCTTTTAGTGAAAGTTATTAATAATTACACTGCAATAAGGGTTGGTTATCTACACAATCATACTTTTCATATGGTCTATCTTCTCCTTCATATCCTTCATGGTGTTGTTGGTTGCATCCTCAACTTTCTTGTACATACCACTGAAAGCTTTGAATATTGAGGTCTCCATCTTCCATGCTACAACGGATACATACAATATACCGATTGAGAGGAATAAAATAACGGAAATTATGAGTGAAAGTCTACCCATAACTTGGAATATCGGCACACTTATTATACCCCCAGCACAGAAAGAAACAAATATAGGAACAAGCAAATAAAATCGCCAAAATTCTTTACTTTCCCCTCTCCCCCACCATCGTCCCAATAGAATACCTAAGTCGGTGGCAGTACCCGTCATATGCGTCGTACGTAAAACGTTACCACTATATTTCGTGGTCAATCCATTCTGTAAACCACTACCCATTGCAGCAAAATATAAAAAATATAAATCATGAGAATCATATATTTCACATAAACAAGCGAGTAAAAAGATTCCAGATCCTATAAAGAACAAAGGTCCATATGATGCACCCAGTTTGAAAGATCCATCTATATTAAAGCCGGCAATAGATGCACCAAAAATAAAATTAATAATCAGACATAAGTTAACCATGGCATTATCTAATAAACCTTCTCCTAAATTGATTCCTAGTTTAGTCGTTGTTCCAGTCATGTGAGTAACACCTATATCATGGGCTAACATACACACACCATTAACAAATCCAGCATGAAAAGAGAGTAATGATGATCCAATCATTATCACACTAAACTCAAAATTACTTCTTTCTGCAAGATTCTGCGGTGGAACATAAGCCACCTCGACATCGTCCACCTTATCGCTTTCATTATTCTCTATATCGTCATGAATTGGGTTCATAGTTGTCCCTTCTTCAACTTTGTCCATCATATCAATTGCACCTTCAAGGTATTAATACTTGATGCTAAACAATTTGACTATAACACTGCAGCTTAACAAATAACTGCAATAAACAGGAAGAACACAACAATACTTTTTCCTGATTTTGTGCAACCTTCTCGATGTATTATTCCTGAATTTCCCGAACGGAAATTACCGGCACTGGCAATAAAGGAAGTAAGGAAAAGAGGAGAGTTGTTGTTACAATACATCGGATAACCCGTCTTTATTACATATCTCCTGATTATTCACTGATTATTCGCTGATTATTCTGTGATAATTAAAGTCAAGAGTGAGAGGGACCGAAATTTTCTCAAAAATTCCAAATGAAGTTTTAAATGGGTAAAGCAACGTGCAGATAGTAAGAGTAATATAAGAGTAAGTTTGTTGTAAGACTATAGCTATGGGGCGTGGTAATTTGGCACGTCTTGAGCTCAGCCAGCATCTGAAGGTTGGAGTGATTGGTTGTACGAATGTAGGTAAATCATCTTTTTTCAATGCATTTGCTGGAGTTAAAAACAAATTTAAGCTTTCAGCAGTAGACAATTCGCTGTTTACAACAGTAGATAATAATTGTGTCACTATCGAGATATCAGATCCTCGAATCGACCAGATAATAGCTACATTCCCTAGTTTAGTTGGTAAAAAGAAATATTTGACGTTAATTGACACACCAGGAATAATAAAAAATTCTCGTAACGGAGCTGGTGTTGGTATTGCTGGACTAGAAGCATTACGCAGTGTTGATATAATCTTGC
>JACCDO010248146.1_pt1 | contig 12276 bp, 2 predicted proteins | sample 7446101 | NCBI WGS metagenome assembly JACCDO01 (sample SAMN15323440, study PRJNA562643) | freshwater metagenome | isolation source: river surface water | place: USA:Blue River Watershed | collected 2017-08-16 | reverse complement strand
GGTACAAACGGTACAAATGGTACTACAGGCTCAACTGGTGGTGCTGGTGGTATTACAGGTGCAACTGGTGGTGCTGGTGGTGTTACTGGCGCAACTGGTGATGCTGCTGGAGTAACTGGTGCAACTGGTGGTGCTGGTGGTGTTACAGGTTCAACTGGTTTTTTGAGTGTATCAGGCACTGCTTATAGTGATTATGTTTATTGGAATAATTCTACAAATAGTTGGACCGTTGGTGGCTCAACTGTTCATATTGGTTCAGGTGCTGGTCAAACATCTCAAGGAAGTTCAGCTGTAGCAATTGGTCAAAATGCTGGCTTTGTATCTCAAGCTACTACTTCAGTGGCTATCGGTAGGGCCGCAGGTTCAAATACACAATTAGGTTCTGTAGCTATTGGTGATGCTGCAGGAAGTTCAAATCAAAAAATATATGCAGTAGCAATTGGGTCTTTAGCAGGTCAATTTACACAAGGCCAAGGCGCAGTTGCTATTGGTCAATCTGCTGCTGTTAATCCTCAAGGAGATTTTTCTATTGCTATTGGTACAAGCTGTGGATTTTCTAATCAAGGTACAAATTCTATAGCAATTGGTAATGGTAGCGCACGTACAAATCAATCAAATGAATCAATATCAATTGGTTATGAAGCAGCATATGATAATCAACAAACAAATGCTATTGCGATTGGTAATTCATCTGGTAAATTAAATCAATCTAATTTTGCCGTTGCTATTGGCTACTATGCGGGTTGTAATAATCAAGGACAGGGGTCAATTGCTATTGGTGCTAATGCTGGTGGTGAAGTTCAAAATGATTACTCTATTATATTAAATGCAACTACTAATGTAGTAAATTCTTCAAACTCTGGATTCTTTGTTGCGCCAGTAAGTTCTTCAAATACTGGATATATATTAAAATATATTACTTCTACAAAAGAAATTATTTATGATACTTCTTCTTCCACACTTCAGGGTGCTACGGGTGAAACTGGTATGGCTGCTGGACCAACTGGCGCTACTGCCTTTGGATCAACCGGCGAAACTGGTACTATAGGTGCTACTGGTGAAACTGGTATTGTTGGTGCTACTGGTGAAACTGGTCAAGTAGGTATTACGGGCGCAACAGGTACTGGTTTATTTAATTTAACTATTGTAAGTGGAAGCCCAGTTATAAATACTCCAAATAAAATTACACTCAATGATGCTGGTCAGACTATAACATCAGTTGAAACATATAATTCAACATATTCAGGAATCTACTTCCAAGCAAAAGTGGTTAGTGGAGCTCCAACATTTGCTAGTTTTTCTCCAGATGAGTATGTAGGACTTGGTTTAACAAACTATTATGGTATAATTATTGGCGATAATCAAATAGATTTATATGGAGGTACAGCTGGAAAATTAACAACAGCAACTTTAGCAGTTGGAGATATATTTTCTATATATGTCACTAAATCAACAGCATATTATTATATAAATGGTACATTTATAATTTCAACACCAACAGCAGGCACTGGACCAACAGAATCTATAAATATAAACTCAAAATCAAATTATTCGACTTATGCTGGCCAAAATACAATAATTAGTGATATAAGTGTTTATGTAACTGGTACAGATGGTATTACAGGCGCGACTGGTAGTGTTGGCAGTATAGGATCTACAGGCGCTACTGGTCAGAATGGTGTAACTGGATCAACTGGCAATTATGGACCTGCTTTATTTACATTAACAACTTCTGCTAGTGAATTAACATTTACTTCGGCAAATAGTATTAAGAAAACTGGCAATAATGCTGGCTCAGCATCTAAAGCAACTTCTGTTGAATCTTATCCATACAATAGTACATTTTTGACATTTAGATTAAATGTTCATTCAGCAAGTGATTATTCTGTAGCATTATCAACGAATGGAAGTGCTTATACATACGGCCTTAGCTTCCAAGGGGGTAGTGTATTGATATATTATAATAATACTGGCCCTGTTCCATCTGGTGTCTCATACACAGCAAATGATATATTTACAATAACAACTCAGTCTTCAGGTGTCTATTATTACAAGAATGGTGTCCTTTTTGCCACAAACTCATTGGTATCTGGAACAAGTGCTCTTAAGTTTTTAGTTAATCTTTATACACAAAATGACGTAATTGATCAGATAGCATTTGGTTATACTTTACAAGGTATTACGGGTGCTACTGGAAATAATGGAAGCAATGGTGTCACGGGAGCAACTGGACCAGTAGGAACTGTAGGCAGTACAGGCGCAACAGGGCCGATTGATCCAACCGCCTGGCAGACCTATTCTGTTAGCTGGACAACTACGACTGGTACAGCTCCTGATATTGGCAATGGTACTCTTGAAGGTAGATATAAAACAATTGGCAAAACGGCATTCGTAAATATTCAATTAAATGCTAGTAATACAACAACATTTGGTGATGCGGGTAATTGGCTCTTCTCCCTACCTGTCAATGCGTATTCGCCAGGCTCACTTATACTTACTGCGTCGATGTTAGATAATGGTATTGCATGGTATCAAGGTATGGTAACAGGTACATATGCAGGATCAGCAAGTAATTTTGCTATAATTACTCAGACACCTGGTATAACAGGCGCAACATGCACAGCATTAAATTTTGTTACACCATTTACTTGGGGTAGCGCAGATTCATTACAAATTGGTGGATCTTATGAGACAGTATAATTAAAGCTTCAACTTAGTTGAAGTAAAACTTGCGCAGTCTAAAAGTAAAAAAAATACATAATTCATTAGAATGTCTTTGATATACAGTCAGCTCAAAGTCCATCGCGGGACGGCCTCTGAGTTTGCTGCTCAAAATCCTTTGATTGCTGCTGGAGCAATGGGTATTGAGACTGATACTGGTCTTTTTAAGGTTGGTAATGGCTCAACATTGTGGAATTTGCTACCTTACGGCGGGTTGGAGGGATCAACTGGCGCTACTGGATCTTCTGGTGGGGCTACAGGTGAAACTGGTTCTGCTGGTGTGACAGGTGAAACTGGCTCTGCTGGTATAACTGGTGCGACGGGTAATACAGTTGGCGAAACAGGTGCTACTGGTGCTGGTTCAACGGGCGCTACTGGTTCTGGTTCAACGGGCGCTACTGGTTCTGGTTCAACTGGCTCAACTGGTTCTGCTGGATCAAATGGTGTAACTGGTACTACTGGTTCAATTACAATCCAAGATGGTCAAACTGGCGCTACTGGTAGCATTGGTCCTGTTGGCCCACCAGCATTTGGTCTATTTGCTTCTGATTATTTTATGCAGGCAACATTATCAACTAACCAATCTATTTCAAGCAATGCTGATACAACTGTTAATTTTACTGCACAATATGATTCTCAAAGTTGGTTTGATAATACATCACATGTTTTTACTCCAACAATTGAAGGTTATTATGAGATTACAGGTAGTTTGCTTGTTAATACTTCAGCAGGTAGCACGGGTCAAACTGGACAAATAAATATGCAGTTTAATAAAAATAATGGTACTCAAGTATTAATTGTTCAACATCAGATAAATGTTTATAATCCTGTAACACTAAATGCCTCAAAAATTGTTTATATGAATGGTTCAACCGATAATATTAAAATAACATTTTATACAAGTTCTGATTCAGGAACACAAACAATAAATTCTGGCACTGGTACATTCTTCTCTGCTCAGTTGATCATGGTTGGCGGTCCAACAGGTGATGCTGGAGCAACCGGTACAACAGGTGAATTGGGCGTAACTGGTGCTACTGGCTCTTCAATTGGTATAACTGGTGCTACAGGCTCTGCTGGTGGAGTGACAGGTGCGACTGGCTTGGGCATTTCTGGTTCAGGCCTAGGTTCTATATTAGTAAATGGTCCAACTGGCTCAAGTACTGTATATTATAATGATATACTTCGTTTAGCCAGTGGCGCTACTGGTGATTACATACAAGTATCTGGTCATATTGTGCCTTCTGTGGATAATATATATGACTTAGGTACATCTGCCTTGCGATTCCGTGATGCGTATATTGCAAGTAATTCCGTGTATATTGGTTCTCAGGTACTTTCTGATTCTGCTGAAGGTTTAGCAATCACAACTACCGTACCTGGTGCGACAGCTGCTATTCAGATTGGTACTATTACACTTGCTGATAATAATGGTGTTCTTCAAGTAACTGGTCCTGCTGGTGAGCCAGGCGCACTTGGTGCTACTGGTGCTACAGGTGTAGATGCTACTGGCACAACTGGTGCTACAGGTACTGGCTTACCAGGATCTGCTGGTACAACTGGTGCTACTGGATCAAGCATTGGAACCGCAGGATCAACAGGCTCTACAGGTCAGGATGGTATTAATGGTATAACAGGTTCTACAGGTACTGGCTTACCAGGATCTGCTGGTACAACTGGTGCTACTGGATCAAGCATTGGAACTCCAGGATCTACTGGTTCAACTGGTACAGCAGGAAATAATGGTACTAATGGATCTAATGGTGAAACAGGTGCTACTGGTTCTCAGGGTACTCCTGGTGTAGGCACAGCGGGCTCAACTGGCGCTACAGGTACAAGTATTGGAACTCCAGGATCAACAGGCTCTACAGGTCAAAATGGAACTAATGGTACCAATGGTACTAATGGTGAAACGGGCGCAACAGGTTCTCAGGGTACTCCTGGTGTAGGAACTCCAGGTACTACAGGTGCTACAGGTAACACTGTTGGTTCAACTGGTTCTACGGGTTCTCAAGGAACTCCTGGTGTAGGAACTCCAGGTACTACTGGTGCTACAGGTAACACTGTTGGTGAAACTGGTGCAACAGGCTCTCAGGGTACTCCTGGTGTAGGAACACCAGGCTCTACTGGTGCGACGGGTAATACAGTTGGTGAAACTGGTGCTACAGGTTCTCAGGGCACTCCTGGTGTAGGAACTCCTGGCTCAACTGGTGCAACTGGTTCTGGCGTTGGTGGAGCAGGAACAACAGGATCAACTGGTAATTCAGGTACAAATGGTTCAACTGGTGAGACTGGATCCGCGGGCGGCGCCACAGGCTCTACTGGTCAGGATGGTACAAATGGTCTAAATGGTGCTACAGGAGCTACTGGTGATCCTAATGGTCCTGCTGGTCCTGCGGGCGCGACGGGTGCAACTGGCGCTGCGGGTTCTGGAACTGGTGATGGTGCTACAGGAGCAACTGGTGAGATCGGTCCTCAAGGTATTGCTGGTGCTACTGGTATTGCGGGTATCACTGGTATTGCGGGTGCTACTGGTATTGCTGGTGCTACTGGTATTGCGGGTGCTACTGGTGTTGCTGGTCCAACTGGTATTACTGGCTCTTTTGGCGTAACTGGTAGTGTATATGGTCAGTATTTGATTTTTGATTCAACTGTAAGTAATTTCAGAGTTGAAGCAACTAATAGCATTACTCTTGGATTAGACGCTGGTCGTTATTCTTCTGCTGGTCTTCCCGCAACAAATCTAAATCGTGTAGCGCTTGGAACCTACGCAGGCACTACTGGTCAGTCTGTTGGTGCTATTTCTATTGGAGTCTATGCTGGTTCAAATACTCAAGGCCTCCAAGCAATAGCGATTGGCCAAAATGCCGGTTTCCTAAATCAGTCAAATCAAGCTATTGCTATTGGTGACTCTGCTGGATCAAACGCACAAGGCACATTTGGTGTAGCAATTGGTACATATTCGGGTATGTTTAGGCAAAGTCCTTCTGGTGTTGCGATTGGTTGGTCTGCTGGTTCAAATACACAGGGATCAAACGCAGTTGCTATTGGTCAGGGTGCTGGTGCTACTGGTCAGAGATTATCTGCTGTTGCTGTGGGTATTGCTGCTGGTAATGCTATACAGGGCTCTAACTCTGTGGCAATTGGCTGCAATGCTGGCTGGTCTAATCAAGGCATATTTGCTGTTGCGGTTGGCCCAGGCGCTGGTTACACAAACCAGGGATCTAACTCTGTGGCAATTGGCTGTAATGCTTCTGGGCCTGGAGTGGATGCTGGGATTAATACAGTCGTCGTTGGTGCTGGATCATACGCAACAGGTAGCAACAGTCTTGCCCTTGGTTATCTAGCACAAACAACTGCCTCTAACTCTATTGTTCTAAACGCAAGTAATGTACAATTTACAAATACTACCGCAAATGGTTTCTTTGTTCGACCAGTGGCTACCGGTTCTACTTCGACAAACTCTGTTATGGTATATAACACAACTACTGGTCAAGTACATGTAGGTAGTGGAAAGACTTTTGTAATTGATCACCCTACAGATCCCGACAAGTATCTAGTCCATGCGTGCTTGGAAGGCCCTGAGGCCGGCGTCTATTACCGCGGACGCGGCGAGATTTTGAATAATAATGAATACCCCACAGTGGTACTCCCAGATTACGTCCATAAGATTGCCACCGACTTCACAATCCAGATCACACCCATTGCAAATGAGCAGTATCCAAGCCCGCGTATCTTGGCTGCCTCAGAAACGGATGGAAAGACATTCAAGGTGTATGGCTCGCCTGGTCCTTTCCACTGGTCGGTCCATGGTCGTCGTCTGCCTGTCGAAGTTGAGCCTCTCCGCTCATCTGCGACACTCAAGGGTGACGGTCCTTACACATATCTTTCCTAGAATGTCTTAGCTTAGACGGAACAAACGCACATCAAGCGCACTTGAGCTTCCCAAATTCCACGTTCCCGCACCACCAGCACCACTACGTGTCAGTACAGTGTAGCGATATGTGTTATTAGATAAAAGATTAGTTGTAGTTATATATTCATATTCTATCATATCCGTAGATGGATCTGGTCCGACAATACCAGATCCACTAATTGTTTGTTCGCTAAAAGCCACATTACTTGTGCCAATTGTATCATATAAATAACCACGAATATACCCGGCAGATTCGATTGTAGGCACCGAGCCACCGACACGTAGGCGTGTTTGGATTTGATATATACCGCTCTGTGAAACTGTAAAGTTTGATCCATTATTACTGCCTGCTATGAAAGGCGCAAGTGAATAGATATTGCCGCCAGTATTTGATCCGGTTACAGAAACAACTGGTGGGTTATAAAGAGTATCATATACTTTACTTGAACCTTGATCGCCAGTAACAAAAATATTGGAGTTTGAACTCACAAAATTCGATGCTATTAAAGTTCCAATAACTGTTATTGATGATGTAACCATGTCATTTAAAACATTTATATTAGCACCCGGTGTGAAATTACATAAAAAATCCGCCGCAACAGTTTTTGATGAATATTGAACCATATTTTGAATTTCTTGTGTCGCACTTTCACCAGTTGCCGAGGTGTTTATATTTTGAAGATCAATTAAGTTTATAACATATTTGGAATTCTGCATTCTAATTACATACTTGTCATTGTTTTAGACTTGAAGTAGCGCCTAAGGCTGTCGTAAGAAAACGAAATAACAGTAGCACGAATGGCAGATATAGGGTATTATCAACCCTACGAGTCAGAATCAGATACCGGCTCTGAAGAATCAGAGTATTGGTCATCTTCTGATGAGGAGGATGCGCTGATTACGTCGCCTGTTTCCTTACTAAGAGCGGCAGGTCCAGCATTTTCAACACTAAGCGACGTTTTACTAAATAGCAGAACAAATGCTTTTTCATCTGTAAAAACTGCTTTTTCTCCGCCTGAGAAAATGTGTAATGAAAATGATGGAATCCAAGTTGGTCAAACAAGTTTTAATATACAACCAACACGTATTGAAAGTATTATTAATATTGCTAGTCAAGATCGTGATTATGCTATTTTTTCAAACCCAACAAACTTTACTTTACATTTACCGCGAGTATATCGTAATGTAACCAATTTTGATATTCAACAAATTAAATTTTTAAACTCATTTTATTATTTTCGTAATGATAAAAACAATACATATTATGATTATATTGAACAAGGCCGTGTAACACCAGATATATCTGTATATCCACCAACTTTCAGCTCAAATACACCCTATAAGTTACGCGTTAATATAAGAGAGGGTAGTTACAATATAACACAATTACTAACAGAACTACAATATCAATTAAATACGCCTCCATTGTTTTTTTATTTTCCAAATGGTTTTATTGATTTTGCTCCATTATTTGCTGGTTCAGGTAATCTTGGCCTTAATTTTAACGAGCCAGGTTCTTATTACTATGATAGCTTAAATAATGTATTTGTTGAACGACCTACAAAGGATTATATAATAAAGCAATATTTTGCTACTCAAAATGCTGGTTTGACATTTTATACATTTAAGAATATTCAAAATGCTTACTATTATCCCGTTATTAGAGAAATTTTTCTTGATCCAGTTGCCTTTACAAAATTAAATTTATCAAACCCTGCTATTACTTCTTATTTACTACCTGACCAATCTATTGAGACGCGTATTATATATGATTTTCAGGGATTGGATGATGAAGTTCCATATTTAATTATTCAAGACAATCAAGAGTTTTTAGATATTTACAGAACGCAACATACATTTTTAGGTTCGCCAATAAATCAATATTCTTTTCGCGTTGATACATATAATCAGCGCCTAACAATTTATGCTTCCGCATTAAATACATCAATTGTCAATACATTTACATCAGAATTAACATCTAATTTTAAGTTAGCATATTTACAATGTAATTTAGATTCAAATGGTACTCAATATAGTAATCTTGTATCGTCAAATCAAAAATTATTATCAATTTTCTCTCAAATGAAAGATTATTTATATGAAAATATGGCAACATATTTTGGTATTCCTTTTAATTCATATTCAATTGAACAGCTGACAGATTATTCAAGTTTATATAATTTAAGAGATGGCTGTAACTCATGTAATATTCCATTAAATTATGATCCTTATTCTAATGTACCACTTGTTCCTAATTATAACTTAACTGATTCTAACCCTGTTCAATATGATAGATATTCAAATATTACAGATTGTAATTATAATATTGTGACTGAACCTGATAGTAACTCTGTGTTTGTAAAGAAAAATTACCAATTTGACACTGATGGTAGTGATACAGTTGCTAATCCTAATTCTCTTGTATTAACATCAATACCTTTTATTAATTATTTAAATGGATCAGTAAGAAGTAATATAATTACAAATCCAAAGAAGCGATCATTAGATATTGTGGCTGATATTAATCCATATGCTTATACTGTATATAGTTTTAAATCAAGTGTTCGTCAAACAATTGAAATTGAAACAATACCAATTCCACATAAATTTAGATATTTTAATTATACACAGCGTTATGGAACAACTTCAGGTAACTATTTTAGCACATATTTAGATTTTTGTAATAATAGTATATATCTTAGTAATATTGAGAGTAATTTTAGTAATGAAAGTCTAAAAATGACTTCATCTAATATTGACACAGGCGCTACTGGTGATATTGGTCAAACTGAGGCATATGCCAGATCTAATGCGCCAATTTATCCATTGAATATTACAGATCGTGTTAAGTTTTTTAAATTCACAACACCATCAAGTTCTGTTATTCCATCATCTAATATTCAAAACTTTTACATGAATTTATCGGTTGAATTGACTGCAGCATATCCTAATTCTAACCCCCCAATTACTGCTTATTTATACGGAGATAAATCAGCATTTTTGAATGATATGTATTGTTATTATGTTACAACAACAACATCTACTAATATATTTAGAAATTTAACTACTGACTACTTGTCTTCTAATACATTTTCAAATAATTCTAACTTGACATTTAGCAATGAATATCAAAATGATAAAGAATATTATGTTATTGTTACAGGGCCTTTAGAAACATTTAGTAGTGTTAATTTTAAAGTATATACTTGGTTTTCAAATACATCGTTGCGCATTGTTTCTAATGATTTAATTGGTTATGATTCTAATATATTATTTTATGAACAGCCTCCAGAATGTAATGCTGATATGTACAAGTCTGGTCGTGGTACATATACAAATTTGGACTATTACAGAGTCTATGACAGAGTTTATAATAAATTGCCTATTAATTGTAATTTATATTCAAATACAAATCCAGAAAACAATAGTTTTAATGATCTACTTATAGTTGATGGTCCAGCAATTGGATATGATGAGAATAGTGTTTCTACTGATTTAACTGATTACAAAGGATTTATTAATCCAATGACGTCAGATGTGTATTGTAATTATTATTCAAATGAATCAAATGTATATACATCACAGACACGCGTTGATCCTTTTAATAATTATGTATTTAATGCTATATCCCCTTACAATTCAAATACACAAACATATATTGGATCAAATAGCTCAAATCAAATTATTAATGGTAGTACTGGAACTTCACGTGGTACAATTTATACACCAACAACTGTTACTAAAAGACAATATAAAATTGTTCATTGGCATGATACAACATATTTTCCTCCTCAAGCATTAGATGCTTCATATTCAAATAGTCCAAGTGATCCTAATTATTTAGCCCCACCAAATACAAATTTTTCTTTACAAATACCTCCTTATGGAGGTGGTGCTAAAAATAATATTTCAGGAGGTGGTCAAGGGTATATATATGATGCAGCAACAACATCTAATTATAATGGCACACCATTTGAATATAATCCAAGCTTACCTCCTCAATCAAATTATACTTTATTTAATACACTAAATGCTATTTCAGGTATATCATTTATACCTACAGATGGATCTTGGGATATTGATACATTTATGTTTAAATCAGCATATTTTGATTCTAATACTGATCCTAATTTAAATATTGCGTATGTTGGCATTTTTGATGTACAGGATGTTATTTATTTAAATATAAATCAAATTAATATGTCAAATGCTCTCTTTTTACTTGAAAGAACTGGTGCTACATATTATACAAGTAATGATTCAAACTATTATAGACTAAGCAATTATGGTTTTGATATGAAATTAGGCGCCTATCATTATTTTTCTGTTATGAGTCAGTATATAAATTCAAATACTTCTGGGCGCGTTGCGGGTTATACACAAAATTACCTAAAAACTCTTACATATGATAGAAGTTTTTATACTGTTGTTCCATTTAATTCAAATGGAGAGGTTATTAATTACTATATGTTATGTGGTAGTCCAACTCCACATCCAGAAATTACCAATGGAATATGGTCACTTACTACTGTTGATGGGATTTTTTGGCCAGACGTATCAAGAGATTCTCTTCCTTATAAAAATTTATTAGCTTTAATTGTCCCAGATTTAACAAGTAACCCAACAATACCAAACTATATACCAAGAACAGTATTTGATCCTTCTGGTTCCGATGCGATGTATGCTTCACAATATGAACAATCATTGCCTATTGTTACACAACCTATTCAAATAAAAGAACGTGCTTTTTACTTTAACGATGCTGAAGCAAATTATGTATATAATCCATCACCACAGCCAATTAATGATCTATCTAATTTTAAACTTGCTTTTGCTTATTATCAAACACCGCTAATAGGAAATGATAAGCCATTACTAACATTTACAATTAATGGATACTCAAATACAGGCAATACTTTAAATATTTCATACATAATTAATCAAGGAAACTCATCTAATCCAAATAGATTTATTTACACCTACCCTACAAGTAATGAAACAACAACATGTAATAACTATAATTTAACATCAGCACCTGTTTCACCAGGTACGCTCACTTTACCAGCATATTCTACATATACCGATTGTAACATATTAGCATTTGGTGAAGATGTTTATCATAAGTACTTATTGGCTTACTATTATAATTCATTAACACCCGATGGCGTTGGTGCATATGCCTACTATGAAGTTACTGATCCATATTCTGGGACACCTGGAATTACTGGACCATATGGTGTAATTGACAATGTTGGCTTACTAGGCACGCGTGGTCCAAGAGGAGCAACAGGTGAAACTGGTGCTGTCGGTGCGCAAGGTGATACTGGCGCAACAGGAGATCTTGGACCAATTGGCGCAACGGGAGCGCAGGGTATGACAGGTGCGACGGGAGAACAAGGCTTAACAGGTGCGACTGGTGATTTTTCTGGAGGGCCAGGTGGTGTTGGTGGTGCTGGCGGCTATGGTGGAGCGGGTGGCGCAGGTGGTGCTGGTGGCTATGGTGGTATCACAGGAGCAACGGGTTATGACGGTCTAACAGGCGCAACAGGTGGGGTCGGTACAACTGGTGAAACGGGCCCTTCTGTAGTTGGTGGTGAAACTGGTGAAACTGGTGAAAATGGTGTGCAGGGAGAAACAGG
>JACCDO010302606.1_pt1 | contig 12277 bp, 8 predicted proteins | sample 7446101 | NCBI WGS metagenome assembly JACCDO01 (sample SAMN15323440, study PRJNA562643) | freshwater metagenome | isolation source: river surface water | place: USA:Blue River Watershed | collected 2017-08-16 | reverse complement strand
CGCGAGCAGCCCCAAACCCGTGGAATGCGTGACAGCCGCCGTCGCCGCCGCAGCGAAGGCCGCGAACAGCATCTTGCCTTCCAGGCCCAGGTCGACCACACCCGCGCGCTCGGACAGCACGCCCGCCATCGCGCACAGCAGCAGCGGCGCGCTCACGCGCAGCGTGGACGCCAGCACCGAGGCGATCAGGACTTCATCCATCAGCGGCCTCCCTTCAACTTGGCATAGATGCGCGCAAACAGCGGCGCGCTGACGGTGGCCATCGCGCCGGAGAACAGCACGATGAGACCTTGCGCGGTGACCACCATCTCACGGCTGAAGCCCTGCAGCTCGAAGCTCACTTCCACACCGCCCTGGTAGAGCACGCCGAACAGTAGCGAGGCCAGCACGATGCCGATCGGATGGTTGCGCCCCATCAGCGACACGGCGATGCCAGTGAAGCCGGCGCCGGCGACGAAGTCCAGCGTGAGCTTGCCCTGCACGCCCGAGATCTCGTTGATGCCCACCATGCCCGCCAGCGCACCGGAGATGGCCATGGCCAGCAGCACCTGCAGGCGCGGCCGGATGCCGGCGTAATGCGCGGCACGCGGCGCGCTGCCGACAGCCCGCACGCCGTAACCGGCAGCACTCTTCCAGAGGAACCAGCCGACCGCCACGCAAGCCAACAGCGCGATGACCAGGCTCAGGTTCAACGGCGACGACGGCAGCTCCACGCCCATGGCCGCGGCGATCTGGTGCAGCGCCGGCATGCGCGCCGAGTCGGCGAACTCGGCCGACTCCACCGACATGCTGCCGGCCGGGCGCAGCCAGTTGACGAGCAGATAGCCGTTCAGCCCCGCCGCCAGGAAATTGAACATGATCGTCGTGATGACGATGTGGCTGCCACGCCAGGCCTGCAGATAGGCCGGCAGGGCCGCCCACAGCATGCCGAACAGCGCTGCCGCGACGACCAGCAGCGGCAGCATCACGATGGCGGGCAGCTTGGCCCCCAGCCACAGCGCCACCAGCGCCACGCCCACGCCGCCCAGCGTGGCCTGGCCCTCGCCGCCGATGTTGAACAGGCCGGCATGGATGGCCACCGCCACGGCCAGGCCGGTGAAGATGAAGGTCGTCGCGTAATACAGCGAGTAGCCCAGGCCGCGCACGCTGCCGAGCGCGCCGTTGAGCAGCACCGTCAGCGCCTGCCAGGGGCTGTGGCCGATGACCATGACGACGAGGCCGGCGACCACCAGCGCGATGGCCAGGTTCCACAGCGGCAGCAGGCCGATGTCGATCCAGCGAGGGAGAGTCAAGGGTTGGCTCATGCGGCCGCTCGTTCTTCTTGTGCGGCCATCAACAGGCCAAGGCGTTTTTCGTCGCAATCCTCGATGGCGAGTTCGCCCGTGATGCGACCGCAATTCATGACGACGACGCGATCGGCCAGCGCCAGGATCTCGTCGAGCTCGCTGCTGACCAGCAACACCGCACAGCCGGCATCGCGCAGCGCGCGCAGTTGGTGGTGGATGAACTCGATGGCGCCGATATCGACGCCCCGGGTGGGCTGCCCGACCAGCAGCACGGTCGGCTGCTCGCCGATTTCGCGCGCCAGGATGAGCTTTTGCTGGTTGCCGCCCGAGAACTTCGACGACCCGAGGTTCTCGTCGCGCGGGCGCACGTCAAAACGCTCCTGCATCTGCTTCGTGGCGTCGCGCATCGCCGCGTGGTGCATGGCGGCGCCGCGCCGGTACTTGGGCAGGTTCTGGTAGCCCAGCACCGCCGACTCCCAGGCCGGGAAGCTCATGACCAGACCCACCGCATGGCGGTCCTCCGGCACGTGCGCCAGCCGTAGCGGCCGGGCCTGGGCCGTGTCCAGCCAGGCCTCGGGCGTGAAGGCCTGACCGGCCAGCGCCATGCGCCCGCCCTCCGGCGCGCGCAGGCCGGACAGCACTTCCAGCAGCTCGCTTTGCCCGTTGCCCGACACGCCCGCCACGCCGACGATCTCGCCGGCGCGCAGACTCAGGCTCACGTCCTTCAGCGCCGGCACGCCGTTGGCGTGCTTCAGGCTCAGGCCGCTGGCCTGCAGCCGCACGTCGCCGGCATTCACCTGCAGGCCCTCGGGGCGGCCCAGCGTGACCTTGCGCCCCACCATGGACTCGGCCAGCGATTCCTCGCTCCAGCCGCTGATGTCGCGCGTCTCGACCACCTGCCCGGCCCGCATCACCGTCACGGCGCTGCACAAGCTCATCACCTCGCGCAGCTTGTGCGTGATGAGGATGAGTGTCGTGCCCAGCTGTTGCAGCCGGCGCAACGTGACGAAGAGCTGGTCGGTCTCCTGCGGCGTCAGCACGGCCGTGGGCTCGTCGAGGATGAGGATCCTGGCGCCGCGGTACAGCGCCTTGAGGATCTCCAGCCGCTGCAACTCGCCCACCGGCAGGTCGCCGACCCGCGCATCGAGCTGCACCTGCAAGCCGGTCTCGGCCATCAGCGCCTGCAGCTTGGCGCGCACCTTGGCCTTGGACGGCGTCAGGAAGAAGCCGCCCTCGGCGCCCAGCATGATGTTCTCCAGGCAGGTCAGCGTGTCGACCAGCATGAAGTGCTGGTGAACCATGCCGATGCCGAGCTGGATCGCCTGCTGGGAGTTGCCGATGTGCACGGGCTGGCCGTCGATCTCGATGCTGCCCGCGTCGGCGTGGTAGTAGCCATACAGGATGGCCATCAAGGTGCTCTTGCCGGCGCCGTTCTCGCCGACGAGGCCGTGCACATGGCCCGCCGCGATGTCGAACGACACCTCACGGTTGGCCTGGACTGCGCCGAAGCGCTTGGAGATCGCCCGCAGGCGAACGGCTGGGTGGACTTGCTCTGGCATGTCAGGGCATGAACGCTCGGTGATCAGTGCTGGCGCCCGCCACCGGCGCGCGCGCCGTCGGGCCGACCCGGCGATGCCGTCAATACTTGCAGGCGTTGTCGGCCATGTAGTCGGCCACCTTGATCTTGCCGGCAATGATGTCGGCCTTGATCGCATCGACCTTGGCCTTCAGCGCCGGGTTGATCAGCTTGGCGTTGTTCTCGTCGACGGCGTAATCCACGCCGCCTTCCTTGAGACCCATGATCTGCACGCCGGGCTTCCAGCCCTTGAGCACGTTGTAGACGGCCACGTCGACGCGCTTGACCATGGAGGTCAGCATCGTGCCGGGCTGCAGGTGGTTCTGGTTGCTGTCAACGCCGATGGCGAGCTTGCCGGCATCCTTGGCCGCCTGATACACGCCCACACCGGTGCCGCCGGCCGCGGCGAAGACGATGTCGGAACCCTTGGTGAACTGCGCCTTGGCCAGCTCGCCGCCGCGCGTGGGGTCGTTCCACGACGTCGACGTGGTGCCCGTCATGTTCGAGAAGACCTCGATCTTCGGGTTGGTCTTCTTGGCGCCCTGCTCGTAGCCGCACTGGAACTTGCGGATCAGCGGGATGTCCATGCCGCCGACGAAGCCGACCTTGTTGGTCTTGGTGACGAGCGCGGCCATGGCACCCACGACATAGCTGCCCTCATGCTCCTTGAACAGCACCGACTGCACATTGGGCAGGTTGACCTGAGCGTCGATGATGGCGAACTGGGTCTTGGGGAAATCCTTGGCCACCTGCTGCAGCGCCGAGGCCTGCGCGAAACCGACGCTGATGATGGGGCTGGCGCCCTTCTCGGCCATGCGGCGGATGGCCTGCACGCGCTGGGTGTCGTTGCTGATCTCGAACTCGAGGTAGGTCTGGCCGGTTTCCTTCTTCCACTGCTCGGCACCCTGGTAGCCGGCCTGGTTGAAGGACTTGTCGAACTTGCCGCCCATGTCGAAGATCACGGCGGGCTGCTGGGCGGCCTGGGCTGCACCACAAGCGAGCATCAGGACCAGAGAGAGTCGGGGCAGCGTGAATGTCATGAGCTGGCGTTGGGCGAGGCGAAAGGGGGGCATTGTAGAAAACATCCCACAAGTTTTACTGACCTGAAAAATACGGATTCACCCTGCCTTGGCGCGGCGCAGCTTTCGGTGGGCCTCACGGGCATGGGGTAACCATCCCAGTGTCGCCCAGCGGCGCCACATCAAGAGGCCTCGAATCCATTCGTCAGCGGCATAAGCAATCCACACGCCAACCAGGCCCCAGCCCATGTACACGCCCAGCAGCCAGCTGCCGCCTGCGAGCACCAGCGCCATGGACGCCGCCCCCGCCACGACGGGGTAGCGCGCATCGCCGGCCGCGCGCAGCGCGTTGATGACGACCATGTTGAACACGCGCCCCGGCTCCACCAACACCGTCCACCACAGCAGCGTGCTGCCCAGCTGGATGATGTGGGCATCGGCGGTGAACCTGGCCAGCAGCCAGGGCCCGGCCAGCGCAAAGCCGCCCGACACGAGCAGCGCCACGACCAGCCCGAACCCCAGCGATTTGCGCACCAATTTGTGCGCCGCATGCAGTTCACCGGCACCGATCATGTGCCCGACGAGGATTTCCACGGCAAAGGCGATGGCCAGCCCGAACATCAGGATGACGTGCAGGAACTGCATCGTGTAGGCATGCGTGGCCAGGGCCAGCGCTCCCAGCTGCGCCACGGCGGCCAGGCTGGTCATGAAGGCCAGCCGCCACGAGATGTTCTCGGCCGCCCCCGGCACCCCGATGTGCAGCACGGTCGCCAGCGGGCCACGGCGCAATTGCCACCAGTCCGCCGCCCGCAGGCGCAGGCCGAGCCGGTGCCGCCACAGCACGATGTGCAGCGCCATGCCGGTGCCGCGCCCGCACAGGCAGGCCAGCGCGTAACCCACCAGCCCCAGATGGGGCATGGCCAGCAGCGCCACCGCCAGCGTGACGATCTGGATGACGATGACCACCAGCAGCGCTTCGCGGCTGCGCAAGTGCGCCCGCATGACGCTGGACATGGTGGCGTTCAGCGCGTCGATGAACAACGCGGGCGCCAGCGCCTGCAACAGCACCCGGGCCAGCGGCGCGACTTCAGGCGGCGCATTGACGAGACTCAACAGCGGCCCGGCCGCCACCAGCGCCGCCAGCGCGCCGCCGAAGCCCAGCCAACTGCTGGCGCCTACCGTCGCGCGGGCCACCGCGTCGGCCTGCTCCCGCCGCCCGGCGCCCAGCGCCTGCGTGACGGCCACGCTGACGCCGGCCCCGACAACCCGGAACAACACGAAGATGGCGGCGAACACCTGGTTGGCCAGACCGAAGGCCGCGCCGCTGTCATCCGACAGCCGGGCGGCCAAGGCGGTGCCGATGATGCCGATGCCGATACCCAGCAACAGCTCCAGCAGCAGTGGCCAGGTTAGCGGAAAGAGGCGCGGGCGAGCGGAAACGGCCGTCATGGCCGAGTCCTCGGGGCGGGAATCACACAAGTCACAGCAAGCTCGCCAGAATGGGGCGGAATCGTATAGGAGTCCCGATGCCCCATAGCGCCGCCACTGACACCGCCCACGCATTTGCCAGCACCCGGGCGAAATTCCGCACAGCTTCCGGCACGTCCGGGCAGCTGTACTCGCTGCCCGAACTGGCGCGGCGCTTCCCGAACGTTGCGCGCATGCCCATCTCGATGCGCATCGTGCTGGAGAGCGTGCTGCGCAACTGCGACGGCAAGAAGGTCACGGCCGAGCATGTCGAGCAGCTCGCCAACTGGCAGCCGACGGCGGCCCGCGTCGACGAGATTCCCTTCGTCGTCGCACGCGTCGTGCTGCAGGACTTCACCGGCGTGCCGCTGCTGGCCGACCTCGCCGCGATGCGCAACGTTGCCGCCGACCTGGGCCACGACCCCAAGACCATCGAGCCGCTGGTGCCCGTGGACCTGGTGGTGGACCACTCGGTCATGGTCGACCACTACGGCAGCAAGAAGGCACTGGACCTCAACATGAAGCTGGAGTTCGAGCGCAACCGCGAGCGCTACGAGTTCATGAAGTGGGGCATGCAGGCCTTCGACACCTTCGGCGTCGTGCCGCCGGGCTTCGGCATCGTGCATCAGGTGAACCTCGAGTACCTGGCCCGGGGCGTGCACAAGACGGCTGACGGCATCTACTACCCCGACAGCCTGGTCGGCACCGACAGCCACACGACGATGATCAACGGCATCGGTGTGGTGGGCTGGGGTGTCGGCGGCATCGAGGCCGAAGCCGGCATGCTGGGCCAGCCGGTCTACTTCCTGACGCCCGATGTCGTCGGCTTCGAGCTGACCGGCCGGCTGCGCGAAGGCGTCACGGCCACCGACTTGGTGCTCACCGTCACCGAGATCCTGCGCAAGCACAAGGTGGTCGGCAAGTTCGTCGAATTCTTCGGGGAAGGCACGGCCAGCCTCGCCCTGCCCGACCGCGCCACCATCGCCAACATGGCGCCCGAGTACGGCGCGACGATGGGCTTCTTTCCCGTCGACGAGAAGACGGTCGACTACTTCAAGGGCACCGGCCGCAGCCCGGCCGAGATCGAGGCCTTCGAGGCCTACTGGCGCGCGCAGGCGATGTTCGGCGTCCCCCAGCGCGGCGACAGCGACTACACCGCCGTCGTCACGCTGGACCTCGGCACCGTCGTGCCCAGCCTGGCCGGGCCGAAGCGGCCGCAGGACCGCATCGAGATCACCCACCTGTCGCGCAGCTTCGCCGAGCTGTTCAGCAAGCCCGTGGCCGAGAACGGCTTCAACCAGCCTGCGGCCAAGCTGGCGCAGGAATTCCAGACCACCTCCGGCATCCCGGTGAAGAACGGCGACGTGCTGATCGCCGCCATCACCTCCTGCACCAACACCAGCAACCCCGGCGTGCTGCTGGCGGCCGGCCTGCTGGCCAAGAAGGCCGTGGAGGCGGGGCTCACCGTCTCGCCGCACATCAAGACCTCGCTGGCGCCGGGCTCGCGCATCGTCACCGAATACCTGCAGAAGGCCGGCCTGCTGCCCTACCTGGAGCAGCTGGGCTTCAACGTGGCGGCTTATGGCTGCACGACCTGCATCGGCAACGCCGGCGACCTGACGCCGGAGCTGAACCGCGTCATCCAGGACAACGACCTCGTCTGCGCCGCCGTGCTGTCGGGCAACCGCAACTTCGAGGCGCGCATCCACCCCAACCTGAAAGCCAACTTCCTGGCCAGCCCGCCGCTGGTGGTGGCCTACGCCATCGCCGGCACCGTCACACGCGACCTGATGACCGAGCCGGTGGGGACGGGCACGAAGGGCCAACCCGTCTATCTCGGCGACATCTGGCCGACGAGCGACGAGATCCATGCGCTGATGAAGTACGCCATGGACCCGAAGGCCTTCAAGGACAACTACGACCAGGTGGCACGCCAACCCGGCAAGCTGTGGGACGCCATCCAGGGCGTGCAGGGCCAGGTCTACAACTGGCCGCGCAGCACCTACATCGCCCGCCCGCCCTTCTTCGACGGCTTCACGATGAGCCCGAAGGCGCTGGAGGCCGGCGTGCGCGGCGCCCGCGTGATGGCGCTGTTCGGCGACTCGATCACGACCGACCACATCAGCCCCGCCGGCTCGTTCAAGGAGACGACGCCGGCTGGCAAGTTCCTCATCGAGCGCGGCGTGCACAAGGCCGACTTCAACTCCTACGGCGCGCGCCGCGGCAACCATGACGTGATGATGCGCGGCACCTTCGCCAACGTGCGTGTGAAGAACCTGATGCTGCCGCCCCGCGACGACGGCTCCCGCGTGGAGGGCGGCTTCACGCTGAAGGACGGCGAACAGACCACCATCTTTGAGGCCGCCATGGCCTACATCGCCGAGGGCACGCCCACGGTCATCTTCGCGGGCGAGGAGTACGGCACCGGCTCGAGCCGCGACTGGGCAGCCAAGGGCACGCAGCTGCTGGGCATCAAGGCCGTCGTCGCACGCAGCTTCGAGCGCATCCACCGCAGCAACCTCATCGGCATGGGCGTGCTGCCGCTGCAGTTCAAACCCGGCATGAGCTGGGAAGGGCTGGGCCTGGTGGGCACCGAGACCATCGACATCACGCTGGCCGACGACATCCGGCCACAGGGCGACGCCACGATGGTCATCACCCGGGCCGACGGCAGCACGCAGTCGGTCACGCTGACGCTGCGCATCGACACCGCCATCGAGGTCGACTACTACCGCCACGGCGGCATCCTGCCCTTCGTGCTGCGGCAGCTGCTGGCCGCCTGAGCAGCGGCGGCGCAGCCAACGCCACCGATCGAAGCCCTAAGCCGATTCCGGGGACAGGATAGTCCCCGACCCGCAGCTCCTCGCGCCTTCACAGAATCCGGCGCGTCCTCAACCCAGCGCCCCGACCCGGGGCCACAGGAGCTTGCATGAAGACCTTGTTCAAGTTGACCGCTGCTGCCCTCGCTGTTGCCGCCACAAGCGCCAGTTATGCGGCCGCCTCCGGCGAATGCCTGGATGTGCGCCTGAGCAGCCCCGCCGCCGTCGTGAACGGCGATGTGGATGTCCATGTCGATGTGGCCGTGACCAACGTGTGCCGCAGTGCCGTGCAGGTGCTGCGCTGGCAACTTCCGAGCGAAAAGATGGGCGGCCCGCTGTTCCGCGTCACGCGCGACGATGTGCCCGTGCGCTACACCGGCGCGCTCATCAAGCGCACCGCGCCGACCGCCAAGGACTACGTCGAGATCGCCGCCGGCGCGACGCTGAACTACCGGGTCGAGCTGACCGGCCACTACGACTTCGGCAAGAACGGCCGCTACGCCATCGAGTTCCAGAGCGCCCGCGGCGCACAGGACTCCGGCGCGCAGGCCATGCGCAGCGCCTCGTCCCTGTACCTGTGGACGCAGAACCGCAACGAGAAGCTGGACGCCGAAGCCTCGGCCCCGCTGGCCACGACCGCCGCCACCGACGTGGGCACGGCCGCCGCCAGCATCACCTACACCGGCGCCTGCACCACCAGCCAGAAGTCCACGCTGGCCTCCGCCGTGTCGGCCGCCACCACCTACGCGGCCAACTCCGCCACCTACCTCAGCGGCACGCCGTCGGCCACGGCGCGCTACACCAGCTGGTTCGGCGCGTACACGGCGGCACGCTGGGCCACCGCCAAGACGCACTTCGTCAACGCCCGCAACGCCTTCCAGTCGGCCGCGCTGACGCTGGACTGCAGCTGCAAGGAGACCGACACCTACGCCTACGTCTACCCGACGCAGCCGTACAAGATCTACGTCTGCGGCGCCTTCTGGAGCGCGCCGATGACCGGCACCGACAGCAAGGGCGGCACGCTGGTGCACGAGATGATGCACTTCAACGTCATCGCGGCCACCGACGACTGGGCCTACGGCCAAAGCGCAGCGCTGAGCCTGGCCAAGTCCAGCCCGACCAAGGCGCTGGACAACTCGGACAATCATGAATACTTCGCCGAGAACAACCCGGCCAAGAACTGAGTCCACGCCGGCGCGACGCGGCGCCGGCTGCCTGGCGGTAGGCTTGCGGGCATGAACATGCTCGTGCCATTCCGCCGGGTTGCCATGGCCGCGTTGCTGCTGGCGGCTCCGCTTTCCATGGCCTGGTCCCTGTCGCCCAAAGTGCAGACCAAAGTGCCGACCCAAGCGCCATCCGCCACGCCCCCGTCAGCGCCGAGCTGCCGCTTTACCGCGCAGACCGACGCACAGGGTCAGGTCGTGCTTCACTTCACGCTGCGCAACGACGGCTCCCGCGACCTGCAATTGCTGCGCTGGGGCAGCCCGTTCGAAGGCGGCTGGTTCGGGCGGTTCGTGCGCGTCCACGCCGGCCCGGGCGAATTGCCGTTCCAGGGCGCGATGCGCAAGCGCGGCGAGCCGTCCGCGCGCGACTACCTGCTGCTGCCCGCCGGCCAGCAGCTCGAGTCCACGCTGACGCTGAACGAGGCCTTCGTGCTGCCGGCGGCCGGGCCGCTGAAGGTCGGCGCCGCCTGGCGCTGGCACGACGTCATGACCGAGGGCGCACCTCCGCGGCCGCGCTCGGCGCACCAAGGCTTGGACCAGGACTGCGGCGAAACCACGCTGACGCGCTGACGCTCCCGCGCGCCGGGGGGCCGTGTCCGCAACGGGCGCGTTACGCTGCCGGCCCCGCCATTTCGCCGCCGCCCATCCATGCCCCGCCTTCCCGGCCTCGACCTGCTGCGCAGCATCGCCATCGTCTGGGTGATGTTCTTCCACACCTTCGTGATCGGCGGCCTCGGGCCGGACTGGCTGTGGCTGACCCGCTACGGCTGGATGGGCGTGGACATCTTCTTCGTGCTCAGCGGCTTCCTGATCGGCGCGCAGTGGCTGCGCGCGCTGCGGCGCGGCGAAGCGCCGGCGCTGCGCGACTTCTACTGGCGCCGGGCCTGGCGCATCCTGCCGGCGTTCTGGCTGGTGCTGGCCGTCTACCTGGCCTTCCCCGGCCTGCGCGAGGCGCCGGGACTGGAGGCCTGGTGGCAGTTCGCCACCTTCACGCTCAACCTGCTCATCGACTACGGCCAGAACCAAGCCTTCTCCCACGCCTGGTCGCTGTGCGTGGAGGAGCACTTCTACCTGCTGTTCCCGCTGATCGCGATCGGGCTGTCGCGCCGTGCGCGCAGCTCTCACGTCGCCGCAATCTGCACAGCCCTCGTGCTCTGGGGCATCGCGCTGCGCGCCGGCGTCTGGCTGCACGACGACGCGACACAGCCGCCCCGCCCCTGGTTCATCGAGGATCTGTACTACCCCACCTGGGCACGGCTGGACGGCCTGCTGGCCGGCGTGGTGCTCGCCACCCTGCACGTCTACCGGCCCGCGCTGTGGGCACGCCTGCAGGCGCGCTCGCCCTCGCTGCTGCTGGGCGGCCTGGCATTGGTGGGCGCGGCGCTGTGGCTGTTCGGCGACCGCACAGGGTTGCCGGCCAACGCCGTCGGCTGGCCGCTGCTGTCGGCTGGCTTCGGCTTGGTGGTGCTGGCCGCGACGACGATGCGCCGTGCCTTGCCTGGCGTGGGCTGGCTGGCGGCCATCTCCTACAGCCTCTACCTGAGCCACAAGCTCGTGATGCACGCCGTGCACGAATGGCTGGCGCCGGCGCTGCCACTGCAGGGGCTGGCGCTGTTCCCGGTCTACGCGGCGGCCATCCTGGCCGTGGGCGCGGCGCTGCACTACACCGTCGAGCGGCCCGGGCTGCGGCTGCGCGATCGGCTCGGCGGGCTTGTCGGCGCCGGCCCACAAGACCGTCGGGCGCCCGGCTGACAGACGCCGGGCGGCGGCGCCACTACCGTGGCCGGGTGCCGATTGCCCGAACGACTGCATGACCTGGAACGAATTCCTGACCCGAACCGCGGCGGCGCTGCCCGACGTCGACTGGACCGAAATGCTGCCCGCCGTACTGGCCGGCTTCATCACCGTGATCGTCATCAAGGCGGCGCTGCGGCTGGCCATCCAGCGGCTTGGCGCCCTGTCCCGCCGCACCACCACGCAGGTGGACGACGGCCTGGTGCGCGTGCTGGAACAAACCAACGCCATGCTCATCTGGGTGGTCGGGCTGCTGGTGGGGCTGGGCCTGCTGCCGCTGGACGACCGCTGGCACGGCCGCGTCTCGCAGCTGTGGTTCGCCGTCGTCGCCATCCAGTTGGGCCTGTGGGGCCAGCAGGCCGTGTCGCAGGGCCTGCAGTACCAGGCGCGGCGCCAGGCCGGCGAGAGCGCCGCGGCACCCGCGCTGTCGGCCTCGGCCACGCTGCTGGGGTGGGGCTTGCGTGGCGCGCTGTGGGTGGTGATCGCGCTGGCCGTGCTGTCCAACATGGGCGTCAACATCACCGCGTTCGTCGCCAGCCTGGGCATCGGCGGCGTGGCGCTGGCGCTGGCCGTGCAGAACATCCTCGGCGATCTGTTCGCCTCGCTGGCCATCGCGGTGGACAAGCCCTTCGAGGTGGGCGACTCCATCACCGTGGGTGACGTGACCGGCACCGTCGAACGCGTGGGCCTGAAGACGACGCGCATCCGCAGCCTCGGCGGCGAGCAGATCGTCATGTCCAACGCCGAACTGCTCAAGCGCACGGTCGCCAATTTCAAACGGCTGCAGACGCGGCGCGTGGCCTTCACCTTCGGCCTCACCTACGAGGCCTCGGCCGATGAAGTGGCCGCTGTGCCGCCCATCGTGAGGGACCTCATCGAAGCCGACCCGAAGCTCGAATTCGTGCGCGCGCACTTCAAGGGCTTCGGCCAGAGCTCGCTGGACTTCGAGGTCGTCTACCGCGTGCTGGACCCGAGCTACGACGTCTACATGGACCGCCAGCAGGCGCTCAATCTGGCCTTGATGCGCGCGCTGCGTGAGCGCGGCGTGAGTTTCTCCGTCACGGTGCCGGCGGTGAGCGTCGTCGCCGCCCCT
>JACCDO011052539.1_pt1 | contig 12278 bp, 11 predicted proteins | sample 7446101 | NCBI WGS metagenome assembly JACCDO01 (sample SAMN15323440, study PRJNA562643) | freshwater metagenome | isolation source: river surface water | place: USA:Blue River Watershed | collected 2017-08-16 | reverse complement strand
GGTAAATTATTCACCTGTCTATTCGCAACTGCAGGTCATGATTTACGTGCGCTATTGCGTGAAAACTATACAGATGAACAAATCATTGCAGCGATTGCTCATATTTGGAATCAACGTGATGACAGATATTCTGAACTACGCACTAGCAATACCGATGGTATTACACGACCAGTTCGTAAAGTAGAAATGTCTTATATAGGCGGCTAAGTTAGCTAAGTTCGTTTATTTAGTAATGCACTTGGGTCATAACGCAATTCCATCATTCTCTGCTAGCTTATGCTGAAACCAACTCTGTCAGAGATCACACCATCGCAAGTAAGTAATGATGGCTATGGATTGCCAGTCGCAAACGTGCAATCCATCATCCAGCAACATCTCATTCCACACCAAGAAAGTGAAACCGTTGCATTAAAAGATGCGCTAGATCGCATACTTGCAACTGACATCATTTCACCGATTCACGTACCTGCGCATGATAATGCCGCCATGGATGGCTATGCTTTACGCAGCGCAGATTTAGCTACGCATACCAATACAACTTATCGTGTGGTGGGACTTGCGGTCGCAGGTAATAAATTTACTGGCACGGTGCAAACGTATGAATGCATACGCATTATGACGGGCGCACAAATGCCAGATGCATGTGACACTGTTATTCCACAAGAACTCATCACACTACACAAACACGATAACGAAGAAACTATTTCATTTTCTAGTGAGCTGATTACTGCTGGAGCCAATCGCCGCCTTAAAGGTGAGGACCTCACACAAGGTAAACCTGCCCTCATAGCAGGAAAATTACTCAGCCCTGCGGATTTAGGTCTAATTGCTTCACTAGGCATAGCGGAAGTGAGCGTCAAACGAAAACTACGAGTCGCCTATTTTTCAACCGGTGATGAATTACGCTCACTCGGTGAATCACTACCTGAAGGCTGTGTCTACGATAGCAATCGCTACACCCTACATGGCATGTTAAAAAAAATGGGCGTCACACCCATAGACATGGGGGTTGTAAAAGATGATACGGATTCATTAGAAATCGCTCTGCGTGAAGCTTGTGCTCAAGCCGATGTCATCATCACATCTGGTGGTGTTTCCGGTGGTGATGCGGACTACACGCGCGCCTTAATGGATAAATTAGGCGACGTATTGTTTTGGAAAATAGCTATGCGCCCAGGTAGACCTATGGCATTTGGAAAAATCTCATCAGGCGAACATAGTGCTTATTTATTTGGCTTACCGGGCAATCCAGTCGCAGTCATGGTGACTTTTTATTTTTTTGTACGACACGCTTTATATCAACTCAGTGGTCGTAGCAAAATAGAAGAACAAACGATGAAAGTAATCAGCGCGCATGCGATACGCAAAAAGCCGGGCAGAACTGAATATCAACGCGGCATTGTATTTACTGATGATCAAGGTAGACAACAAGTGCGTGTCACTGGAGCACAAGGCTCGGGCATACTGAGCTCTATGTCAGAAGCAAACTGCATGGTGATACTGCGACATGATCAAGGTGATATTGCAGCTGGTGCAAACGTAGAGATACTGCCATTCGAAGGATTGCTCTAAAACAGACTAAAGCAATTAGTCAGTTATCAGGTTTATTTCGCATCCAAAAAAGAATTTCAAAAAAAGCTTCTAATAAAATATCTTGTTTATCTTCGCTGATTTCGCATTCCTGCATAGCCAGTACCATGCAAGTTAGCCACTGATCACGTGCTGACGTACCAATCGCAAAAGGTAAATGCCGCGCTCGCAAAAAAGCATTGCCATAGCGAGGCGTATATAAATCTGGTCCACCCGTCCAACCAGATAAAAAATGATAGAGCTTGTCGCGCGATACATCTAAGCTAGGAGGATGCATAGCGCGTAGCGCAGCAAACTCTGGCTCTAAATCCATCAAGTCATAAAAACGATCCACTAATTCTCGTAATTTTTGGTCGCCCCCAACCAACTTATACAAGCTGCCTGAATTTTCTTGCGATTCGTCTTGCGCGATCTCTTGCTTATTGTCGCGTGGTTGGTCTGTATTTGTCATGCCGCGCATGATAACGCATCCTGCCGACTAGCTTAAAAAAACACGAAAAATTGACTAGTGTTTGATCACTAAGCAAGAAATGTAAAGTGCGTTGCATCAAATTCTTTTGGTTCACTGCCTTGATATGCACCAAGAGCACTGACATCTTATTTATTCATCTCCACTTTACGCACTAGTATTGATGAAAGAGGTTCTATCAGAAGACAGTTTGAACACATAAATGAAAATAAGTAATTACGTCGAGACGATATGATGTCATGCAAGTTTTAGAACATACACAAACACCTAAGACTGAATGCTTACTACGCATTCTAGATGTGTTGCTGTTGTATAGCATGGGCAATTTAGCAGCCTTACTCCGTTATTCCACAAGCATAGAAGATTTAGCTCAAATTCATCTAACTACATTGTATTTTTGTACGGCTGTCTCACCCGCTATTTTTTCACAATTTGATTTATACCAAGCATGGCGAGGAAAAACCTTAAGCCATCAATTCATACTCACCTCTGCCGCAATCTTCGCTGTACTAGCAAGTGGTTTAATTTTAAGTTTTTTAATTCGAGGGGTCGATGATTTGTCCCGACTTTGGATGGCTTATTGGGCAGGTCTATCCATATTAGCAATCATTATTTTGCGTCCTATCATTTACTCACTCATCGCAACTCTCAATAGTTCAGCAATAGAAAATAAACGCGTACTCATCATAGGTTATGGGTCAGTAGGCAAAGAAATTCATAGACGAGCACAATCTCACCAGTGGGCTGGCTATGAAGTTAGCGCCATACATGGCACGAATACTTACGCGTCCAACATAGAAAAAATACCGCGCTTAGAAGACATACCAGAAGCTGTTATTAAACATAAAATTCATGAAATCTGGCTAGCCCTCCCCCTATCAGAATTCAACACACTACAAAAAATACGTTCACTCTTATGCAATGTCTTAGTGGATATACGATGGATACCCGACACCAGCGCACTAGGCATACTCAGCCATAAAACCATTAATTTATTTGGCATGCCTGTGATCGATTTAAACCGACCAGTATCCGATGGTATACCTGGACTTGTAAAAGAATTATTTGATAAAGTATTTTCAGTGTGCGTATTATTTTTTCTCAGCCCTGTATTTTTGACATTAGCCATCATCATCAAGCTGACATCACCAGGCCCTGTATTTTTTCAACAAACCAGATTAGGCATCAATGGGAAACTGATTAAAATTTATAAATTTAGGAGCATGAAAAATCATACGGAAAATAAAGGCTATATAGAACAAGCGACCCGCAATGATGGTCGTATTACTCGCATAGGAAAATTTATTCGCTCTACCAGTCTAGATGAACTGCCACAATTTTTTAATGTACTCAAAGGCGAAATGTCAGTAGTAGGCCCGCGTCCTCATGCTTTACAACATAATGACTTATATAAAGATAAAGTGACTCTCTATATGCAAAGACATAGAGTCAAACCAGGCATTACAGGCTGGGCGCAAATTCATGGATTACGGGGTGAAACTGATACAGAAGAAAAAATGGCACGTAGAGTAGAATTCGACATTCACTATATTCAGCATTGGTCTTTATGGATGGATTTAAAAATCATACTTTGGACCGCATGCTTTGGATGGAAAGATGCCCATGCCTACTAACGCACAACACATAACTCAAACCGAGCAAACTAGTCATTTTTTACCGGCTGCTGAATTTGCAAACATGGTAAAAAACATGCCGCTGATAGCAATTGATCTTTTGGTAGAAGATCAAAACGGACAATATTTGCTAGGTTGGCGTAGTAATCCACCTGCACTTTCGAGTTGGTTTGTCCCAGGTGGTCGCATAAGAAAAAATGAAACGATGGGAGCTGCATTTCAGCGCATTACACTGACTGAATTAGGCACGGTATTCGATATAGGGCTATCCAACTTTAAAGGCATTTATCAGCATTTTTATACTGAAAATTTTTTAGGTGAACAAGGACAGAGCACGCACTACATTACCTTAGCCTATCATCTACAAGTCCATGCAGAACAACTGAACTTACCTACCGATCAGCATGCGCATTACCGTTGGACTAATCAAGAAATTATGCAACGCGATCCACAAATACATACTTACACCCGCGATTATTTTCTTAACCCAGTATAGACACCACATGCAAGATTATGCACCCTCATGATAAAGATCCAGTGGCCATGGCTTGCAATTGCAATAGTCTTTTTTTTATTCATGATCGCCTTAGGATCATTACCAGGCAATGCACAAGCGCTAACTGAAAAAATCAACGACAAATTTTTGCATTTTCTTGCCTACAGCTTACTGACAATATTGATTTATCTATCGCTAAGTACTACGCAGTTGAGGAAATTCACTCTCACACTGAGCATCATAGCCATTTTAGCCATGACAGATGAACTCATACAAAGCACCATGGCATTCAGAAATGCATCCTTATACGATTTAAGTATAGACATCCTAGCTGCAAGCTTGATTGCTAGCTGCTTCTCACTACTCACAAAGAAGAATAGACAGAATAAAAATAGTTAAACATAGCATCGAATAGCATCATCACTGCGCGAACGCAATCCATTAACCACATCACGCATAAAAATCTCTGAGTAAACGCAATAGGCAACAACACACAGCTCATCACAATAGCAGCTAATCAACATCAAGCTAGCTTACTAAAGATAGTGATCGCTCCATGCAAGCCATCTCAACCACTACAGTTTTTATCTTGCTGTTATTCGCAATCCTAGCGATACCTTGCTTATTCTTATTATGTATTAAACGTCCACATGACTTAATCCTCGTTTTTCTTGCAATTTTATTTATCTTTCCGGCTTCCACTTGGGGACAGATAGATATAGAGAATACGATTTACTCACGTGGTACTGGCTTACTCTATTTCCCTTTACTGAATTGGTTGCTATGGATAGCCGCTATCGTATTACTCATAGTGCAAAATAAATCACAGACTATTTCACACTTACCAACCACATCAAGCACTCCCTTTACAAAATATCTGCAATTGTTTCTCGTTTTAATGCTGGCACATCTAGTAATAGGTTTAATGGCAGGTCAGGATTTATACAAGATACTAGGATTGAACGGATTCATTAATGTCATCAATATGCTGATTTTTAGCTGGATGATAGTCTTCGCTCTCAAGCAAGACCAACAACAAAATCGTATTCTACTTATTTTGCTAGGACTAGCAGCCTTACGTTGTATCTACGGACTGATTCGTTATTTTTTACTTGATGGCGATCCGTCTAATCCTTACCGTAACTTTGAAAACCTAGACATAAAATTAGTTTATTTTGATATAGCAGATAACTATGTTGCTGCATTTGCCGCATTCTGTATCGCTTGGCTACTTTGGATGCCAGGACATAAGCTCTCCCTACCCAAAAAAGTATTTTTATATGGGCTATTAATCGCTGAAATTCTAACCGTCGTTTTATCATTTCGACGCTCTTCCTTACTAGGATTAGCGTTCATGTTTGGTGTCTTGTTATGGCGCTTACCTAGCAAAAAGCAAATTCAATTTGCTATGTTGAGTGCTTTTATTATGTTGGGATCAGCCACTACAGTCATACAACAAAGACTGCAATTTAGTTCGGATAAAACTGATTTTATTTCTTCGCTGTTGTATGACGTAGGCCCCAGCCATGCTACCGAAGTGAGTCGATTTTATGAATTAGAAACTGCAGCGCATAGCTTACAAGACAACTGGCTATGGGGCTTAGGAAGTTGGGGACAATTTTTTGATCTAGAAAACCTTTTAGACTACCACTTTGGTGAATTTGATTATATACACAGTGGCTTTGGTCATTTACTCTTCAAGACAGGTGTCATTGGTTTAGTTTTATTCTCTGCCCTACTCATGACTTTTTTATGGCACATCATGCGCCATCGCCCTCACTATCGTGGCAACCATGCACTACTAGCAGATGCAAGCCTAGCTGGCCTATTGTTCTGGCTACCTACTTTATTAGTGGGCACACCTATCATTGAATTTCGCACCATGCTACTTCTAGGATTCACACTGGCTCTACCCTTTCTTGCACCTAGGCTCTCATATAATCATCTACCTAAGCTCGCTAACCACGTAGGAATAAGCGCGAGCAAACAACATGTTGTTACGTAATTCAATTTGGAATCTATCCGGCCTCGCTCTTCCCACCTTAGTAGCACTACTAACTGTTCCAATCTTAATCCATTCGTTAGGAATGGAAGGCTTTGGCATCATTACGCTAATAGGATCTATAGTTGGATACTTCGGCGTGCTCGATTTAAATCTCTCTGCTGGAGCCATAAAATATCTAGCGCAATTTCATGCACAACAAGAAGAAGACAAATTTTCTGAAACATTTTGGTTTGGCTGTTATTTTTATGGCGTACTTGGGTTGACTGGTAGTTTATTTTTATATGCTAGCGCAGAGTTTTTAGTTGACTATTTATTTTATCTGGCTACAGAAAGCCATCATGACTTGGTGCTTGCTATACGTTTAGCCGCACTAGGGTTTTTACTCTCGCAAATGCAGAGCTATCTGCTAGTGGTACCACAAGCCTTACAACGCTATGATTATTCAGCGCAATCTGAATGTATGTTTGGCGTACTGTTTAACATTGCATCGGCTGTGATTGCGAGTCTGAATGGAGGCATCGTAGGCGTGATTGCCGTAAGAGTTGTGATCTCTGCACTCAACGTAATCTACTTAATGGCGATGCTGCATCATTTGGGGATAGCGCTTAAACCCCGACGCCCTAGCCGTCACATCATACATTTACTGACCCGCTTTAGTGCCTATGCCTATTTATCACGCATGGGTTCATTACTACATCAGTATGGCGACAAACTCATCATAGGCTTACTTGCCGGCCCCGTAGCAGTCACACTCTATACAGTCCCTTCACAATTAGCGAGCCGACTATTAGGACTAACCTACCGATTAAGTAGTGTGATTTATCCTAGAGTTTCTGCCTTATCTGCAACAGGCGAATTCAGTCAATTGCGACTGCTTTATTTGGATAGCTCAAGACTGGTTACTTATCTCAATTTAGCCGTGCTCAGCATAGTCATATTGTGTGGCGATAAATTTTTATATTACTGGGTAGGTGCACAGTTTGTAGAAACTGGCTACCCAATTTTAATTTTGATCGCATTAGCTATGTTCTTAGACTCATTAACAAATTTACCATCGCTAGTAAATGATGGCATAGGACATCCACAACTCACTGGTCAGTTTGCATTAGCTCGCGGCATAGTCGGCATTGTATTAATTTTTATAGGTACAACTTTTTTTGACATCCGTGGAGCTGCAGCCGCACATTTACTGGCATCACTCATCATGAGTGTTTTGTTTTTACACATAGTGCATGAACGTACTGTACCTGTTTCTTTACATGAAACCATACGACTAGCTCTTTTCCCTAGTATTGCAATAGGTTTAGGCGTACTCGTATTTATTATTCCTGCAAAATATTTTTTACAAAATAATCTAACCGGATTAATTCTATTGTCACTACTTAGCGTGGCGGCATTCACTGCCATAGGTTTGGTATTTATAGTGAATGCCAACGAAAGATCTACACTCTATACATTTGCGAAACAACTCATGAATTACGCCTAAACTCTATGCGTATATTAATGGTCAGTGAAGATCTTCCCGCACCGACTATGGGAGGACTCGCTAAACACGTACTCACCCTTTGCAAAACACTGCAGCAACAAGGGCATGAAGTTGATTTAATGGGTAATAACGATAGTACATGGCCACTAGGCCATGTTTCTGAAAATTATTTCAGTCACTTTTATGCTGAATTAACTAGCCACAATCTAGGATGGAAAGAAATGCAATTAGGGATATTTAATCCCCTCAAACGAACTTATACAGCCAAACGCTATGCTCATGCCATCAAACTTAGAACAAAACTTTATGACGTGATTCATTATCATGGCCATCATCCTAATATTGCAAAATTTATATCACCTCAAGTAAATTTCATACAAACACGCCATGATCAAGGCAGTGAATGCCTAACCCATGTTCGTTATAAAAATGGACGCATATGCAATGCCTTAGCAGAAAAAACATGTGCCACATGCCGCACTCCTGAGCCTAATTGGCTACAACAACAAATCTCCGCGTTTGCAGTCAAGCGATTTCGTTCAGAAGTACAACAAGGATTTAAGAAACATAAAACTGTATTCGTCTCTGATTTTTTAAAAACAAGACTACATGACTGCTTGGGATCAGGTGCATGGGGAATTACCCTACATAACTTCATTGATAGTAGCGACCTTCATCAAGCACAACAACACTCTCTTAAGCAGGCACTTAAAGCATCTGTGCCAGAAGAAATAAAATTATTAAAAGTTTTTGTCGCTGCTAAATTATATGCAGCAAAAGGGGTACAGGAATTATTAGCCTCTATCAGTGAGCAACAACTAAAAAATATACAACTGGATATCGCTGGTGATGGCGAACTAGAACAACAACTCAAACAGTACTATCAGAGCACCACTATCCATTTTCATGGCTGGCAATCTGCTAGCAATACACTAACTTTAGCCATGCAAGCAGATGTGATAGTCGTTCCTTCATTGTGCGAAGAAGCTTGTTCGACTACTGTATTAGAAGGGCTAGCATGTGGTAAAACCGTATTTGCTTTAGCCAGAGGTGGAACAACTGAATTAGTGATCTATGAAAAATTCCCACAACAGCTAAAATTATTTCCAAGTATGTCTAATTTAGTTACTGCGTTGGCGTTATTTCAACCAACATCTCACTCAGCTATTGCGCGATATCGGTATCCGGATGTCAGCTATATAGCAGAATCACTTATCAAGTTGTATCAACTGCCACCAGGGTGTATTACAGAACAAACATGTCTAAGCTAGCACCACGGTTTTCCATCATTACCTGTACTTGGAATAGTCAAGCTTGGCTACCTGCATGTATACAATCAGTTTTACAACAACAGCATGCGACATACGAAATTATTTATGTAGATGGTGGATCACAGGACGCAACACTATCGCAAATTTGGTCTATACCCAGACCAGTCACACTCATACGTGATATACGCGGCGGAGTGAGCCGCGCTATGAATCGAGGATTACAAGCTGCTCAAGGAGAGTTCGTTGCTTTTCTTCATGCGGATGATTACTACTTAGATGATCTCGTTCTCCATACAGTAGATAAATTATTGACAACGAGTGATAGTCGATGGCTGTTTGGTAGAACAAAAATCATAAAAAATAATCAACTAACAAATGAAACATGGCGTGTACCTCGCTATAGCCGTAAACAACTCTTGCAAGGTAATTTCATTCCGCATCCAGCAACCTTTGTGCAGCGACAATTACTCATCGATGCTGGCGGCTTTGATGAAACACTGCGATATGCCATGGATTATGATTGCTGGCTCAGATTATCAGAGCACACAACGCCACTACAAAGTGAACTTGCCTTTGCTGCTTTCCGTGAACATGCAGGTAGTCTTTCTACTGCGAATAAATCCGCAGCTATGAAAGAGGATTTAGACGTCAGATTACGCTATAGCTCTGGCGGCATAGTTGAAGATGGTTTGCACTACTTACGCTATGGTGTAAGACGTTATCGTGAAAGCCTAGTAGCTGCCTCAGCAAAAGTTAGTATGCATGCCTGAGATATCGCTCATCATCGCTACCTTACATCGTACACATGAACTACATCGTCTATTCGCTACGTTAACGCAGCAGAGTTTTAAAAATTTTGAAATTATTATTGTTGATCAAAACAATGATGACAGAATAAAAGCGATCTTAGAAAGTAAGACATATTCAGGTCTGACACTCAAACATCTGCGCCACACTCCGCCCAATCTAGCAGCTGCAAGAAATCATGGCATTGCTGCAGCAAAAGGAAAGTGGTGTGGATTTCCCGATGATGACTGCTGGTATGAGCCCACTACGTTAGAGAGACTGCATCAACGCTGCGAGTGGAATGATATGCCACATGGTGTCATAGCACGATGGGTAGAACAAAACCCTGCTTTATCGCCTAGCTCACTATCTTGGAAAAAATCTAGTCAATTCCGAGATTTTCCTGTTTCCTCAATTTCCTTGTTCTTACATAAAGCACTCATAGCGCGACTGGGAGGATTTGATGCACGACTAGGCGTAGGACAGTGGTTTGGTGCAGCTGAAGAGACTGATCTCGTTTTACGTGCATTAAAAGATCAAGCCAACATTGTCTATGAACCGTCTATACAAATACATCATAAGACGACTGATAGTCTGACAGAGCAAGCACACAACTATAGATTACAAGCTAAAAAACGGGCACGAGGAACTGGCGCACTCTACGCAAAACATCGCTTATCGAGTTGGGTCATTATCAGAGGCTTGCTCGCTCCCATACTAAGGCCATTAACAAAGGGGCAGTTCACACATGAATTAGCACATGGTCTTGCTCTGACTTTAGGTCGCCTGCAAGGATGGTTGTACTGGAGACGGCAAGAACCAAGCTTATTAAGCTCTATGTCATCCATGCGTGAGGATAAAGGGCAGTCATGAATCGTATTGCTCTTATTACCAATCTTCCTCCGCCCTACCGTATACCTATCTATAACTTACTTGCACAAGATCCAAATGTGGAATTTCATGCGATATTTTTTTCATTACGTGAACCGAATCGTTCTTGGGATTTACCAGAAATTCAATGTCATCACCATTTTTTACATGAGCGATTTATAACGTATCGTGGTCGCTACATACACTGCAATCCCGATATTATCTCTCTGCTGAATAAAATCTCACCCGATGTCATTATTAATGATGGCTTTAATCCCACGCATTTGCTTGCTTTTTTGTATGCCTTAATTAAAAAATATCCCCATATACCCATGACTGATGGTACGGATAGTTCAGAGAAAAAGTTTTCATTTTTACATAAGCTCATTAGAAAAATTGTATATAAACGATCTGCATCCTTCATATCAGCAGCGCTAGGAGGAATAAGATTGTATGCCTCTTACGGCATACCAAAAAATCTATGCTTTTTATCCTGCTTGTGTGTAGATAATGAAAAATTTCAACCAAACCATATAAATGCTGAAAAACTTTTTGATTTTATATTTTGCTCACGATTGGAAAAAGAAAAAAATCCTGAGTTTGCTATTGAGGTATCACGTCTTACAGCAACACGTTTAGGCAGAAAATGTCGTTTACTGATAGTAGGATCTGGCTCACTTACATCTGCTTTGCAAAGATATGCTCGTAAATATATCAACATAGTAGAAGTTGTATTTCATGGCTTTGCAACACAGAGTGAATTACCAACGCTGTATCGTTCTGCACGATTATTTTTATTTCCTACGCAAGCAGATGTGTGGGGCATAGTCGTCAATGAAGCCTGTGCTGCAGGTCTACCTGTTATTACTACGCCTTATGCCGGTGTAGTTGGTGAATTAGTCATTCATAATGAAAATGGCTATGTCGTCGACTTGCATGAGCATGTATGGGCAGACTGTGCTGCGAAATTACTAAGCAATGAACATATTTATGGCTTATTTAGTCAGCATAGCCTGAGGCTGGTAGCGAAATATAATTTTATTGCTGCGGCAAATGGCATCAAGATGGCGGTACAGGCAGCTTTAAAACATAGTAAAAAATCAACTCCCTCTTTAATTGCATCATCATCTGTAGTGAAAAGAAGTAAATGAAATCAGCCATTTTTACTTTGTCTATCGATGATGGGCATCCTCTGGATCAGAAATTTGCAGACCTACTGCATCGTCACAACATACCAGCGACTTTCTACGTACCACTTAACAATAATGAAGGACATCCAGTTTTGCAAGCGCAGCAATTGCGCGAACTGGCTAAACATTATGAAATTGGATCGCACACCCTAGATCATAAATCGCTGACTCAACTTACAAACAAAAAAGCATGGGAACAAGTCATGCTCGGCAAAATAAAGTTAGAAGAAATAATAGGCCAACCTCTACTAGGATTTAGCTATCCACTAGGCGAGCAATATCGCATACATAGAAAAATGGCCAAGGCAGCTGGATTTACCTATGCAAGAACCATCAATAACATGCATATAGAAATTGGTGATGATCCCTATGGCTTACCCACTACTTTGCAATTCTTTCCTCATCAACGTCATGTCTTAATACGAAATTATTTCAAACAAGGACATCTAGAACAGCGATATCAAGCTTTTAAAATTTGTCT
>JACCDO011014370.1_pt1 | contig 12278 bp, 13 predicted proteins | sample 7446101 | NCBI WGS metagenome assembly JACCDO01 (sample SAMN15323440, study PRJNA562643) | freshwater metagenome | isolation source: river surface water | place: USA:Blue River Watershed | collected 2017-08-16 | reverse complement strand
CAGTTTCTCCTTGTGGTCCTGTAGCACCAGTAAGCCCTTGACTTCCTGTAGAACCAGTTGCTCCTAATATTGATCCCATGACAGGCCATGATCCATCACTTTGTTTTGGACCATAAAGTATATTAGTCGTTTGGTCTAAATATGTATCACCAATATTACCGTTTTGTGGTCCAGGTGCGCCGGTAGATGAAATGAACGATGTTCCCGTAGAACCAGTTGCTCCAGTTGGGCCTTCTGGTCCTGTAGCTCCTGTAGATCCTAATATTGAACCTATGACAGGCCATGATCCGTCGCTTTGTTTTGGACCATAAAGTATATTAGTAGTTTGGTCTAAATATGTATCGCCCATATTACCATTTTGAGATCCAGGTATACCACTTGATGAAATGAACGATGTTCCTGTAGAACCAGTTGGACCTGTAGATCCTGTAGATCCTAGTATAGAACCAATAACAGGCCATGATCCGTCGCTTTGTTTTGGACCATAAAGTATATTAGTGGTTTGGTCTAAATATGTATCACCTATATTACCATTTTGAGATCCAGGTGTACCAGTAGATGAAATGAATGATGATCCAGTAGAACCAGTTGGACCAGTAGCTCCAGTTGGACCCATAATTTGAGATTCATTTGTGATATCTCCAACATAGTCATAACTATTAAGTGGACCTGTTGAACCAGCTCCAGTTCCCATGTAGACGTAAAGATCTCCACCTGTAATCAGGATAAATTCTCCAATATTTCCTGTTGATGAGTTAATACCCCATAATCCTGTGTAGCTTGCAGTTGACGAATAAATTATAAAACCTTTACCCACTTCACCTTGTGGACCTTGTGCCCCAGTTTGTCCTTGCAATCCTTGAGATCCTGTCAAGGAGAATCCTTGCAATCCCTGTGAACCTTGCGGTCCAATTAAACCTTGCGGACCTTGTGGACCAGTTAATGAAAATCCTTGAGCTCCTTGAGCTCCTTGTGGACCTTGAGCTCCTGTCAATGATTCTCCCTGTGGTCCTTGCGAACCTGTCAATGAAAATCCTTGTGGTCCTGTTGGACCTATAATTTGTGTTTCATCTGTTATATCTCCTATATAAGTGTAACTATTAAGCGGACCTGTTGAACCAGCTCCAGTTCCCATGTAAACATAAAGATCTCCGCCTGTAATTAGGATAAATTCTCCAATATTTCCAGTTGATGAATTGATTCCCCATAATCCTGTGTAGCTTGAAGTTGATGAATATATGATGAAACCTTTACCAACTTCTCCTTGCGGTCCTTGTGGTCCTTGTGAACCAATTTGTCCTTGAGATCCTTGAGATCCTTGTGGTCCAATTAAATATTGTTCATTTGTTATATCTCCAACATAAGTATAACTATTCATAGGACCAGTTTGTCCGTTAAAAGGACCATTATACACATAAAGATCTCCACCTGTTATCAGTACAAATTGACCTATATTTGTAGTTGTTACTGGAACATTGTAAATATTATTAAATTCAGATACAGAAGAGAAAACTACAAAACCTTGTCCCATTGGACCTGTTGGACCTTGTGGTCCAGTGCGTCCTTGTGAACCTTGTGCTCCTGTCAATGAAAATCCTTGTGGTCCCTGTGGACCTGTATTTCCATCTCTTCCTATGTATCCTGCTGGACCAGTAGTTCCTTGAGAACCAGTATGTCCTTGTGGTCCTTGTGAGCCAGTTAACGATGCTCCTTGCGGGCCTATCTGACCTTGTGATCCTTGCGGTCCTATTGGACCTTGTGAACCAGTATGCCCTATAAATACTGATGCTGCTCCAGTTACTTCTTTAGTTACATATAAAAGGTCGACTGATAAAGAAGTAAAGTCTACATTAGGACAAGGAGTGCAAAGTTCATTATATTCTCTAAAATTTAAATACTTAGTTGTTGGAAAACTTGCCATTTAACGTTAAACTAGAAAATATAAATCATTAACTTTAATTTTAATCATGTTGTATTTATTGAATTTGCATGTTAAAGTATCACTTTTGATATCTAAACAATGTTTATAAAAGATAATATTTGGTTCATAGAATATTTTTATGATCCAATTATATTTATGCCTAATGATTCAACTATATTTTTTTTCAGTAAATAACGATACTACTAGTCGTGATCATTCATTTTGCAAAAGCAAAATAATTAGCGAGAATATTCTAAACTTATTACCTAAAATATCTCAATTATTAGAAGATGATAGTATAACATTAGCAGAAAATTATACAAGTTATAGACGTTATACAAAAGGTCATTATATTGACTGGCATATTGATTATGAACACGAATTACCAAAAGAAACGATTGAGTATGAATGCATATTAACACTTAAAAATACTACAGATTCTATTACAGAAACTGAATCAAAAAAGATGAAAACAATTCCAGGTTCGCTTATGATTGTATGTCATAAAGGACAGAGACATAGAGTTACGAAAGTTACAAATGATGGTGAACGTATAATTTTACGTTTTAAATTAAATTCTCAAAAACCTTATTTAAGCACGTATTAATAAATATAAATGACACATCCACTTAGCAATGGTTCAATAGCATTAGCTGTATCAGAATCAATAGACAAAATTTTAACGTATGATGAAATAGATTCAAATATGTCTCATTTAGCATCAGTTACTACTTTAGAAGGTAAATTGGTATCTTCTGAAAATAAAAACTATAAATTTGAATTTCAAAAAGGTGGTCTGATAACTAAGTTATACATCGAATTAGAAAATATAGAAAATATAGTTAATATCACATGTGATAAAAAATATACTTTCAATGATTTATTGATTTTAGACAAAATGCATGATATAATTCAAGATAATATTATATGTTTAGAAACATTTATAAATAGTAATACAATGTTATTAATAAATTTAAAATCTGAAGATAATCCAAAAGTTTATTATAAATGTCATTTATTAAATAATAAATTATGGTCTACTTTTTTAAGTAAAAAAATTAACATTAATAAATATATGACTGAATGTTATAATTCATGTGAAAAAAAAGACGTACATGAAATATTTTTGTCAAACGTTGATAAAAAAATAACCGATATAATCATAACACAAAAAGTTGTAGAACAATCAATATTACTAGATTCAATTGATATATATTGCGAAGAATCAATTATATTAAAAATGTCAGGTTACATGAGTCATGCAGTAGTTCCAAAAATACAAGGAATAAATTGTAATATGATTAGTAAAACCAATGACGGATATTTGAAACATTATTTAATTTCTTTTGGAGAGTATACAACTATTAAAAATATTGTTCAAAATTATTTGAACATGGAAAAATTATCAAATACTACAATGATGATATATGGTAAAGATATTCTAGAACTAACTGTGACATGTATACACTATTAAATTTAAAGTTCAGAATAATCTGATTCTATTCCATAATCAATATAATTTTTAAGTTCTTTGATTGTAGAATCATTAGTCTTTTTAATATAATTTTTACAGTTGTTACAAATTATAGTTTTATTATCAACTATAGTAATTTCTATAATAGGTCCACAATTATTACATGATATGTCAATAGGTTTATTTTGCTTAATAATTCTTTCTATTGTAAGTTTCTGATATTCATCTTCTGTCATAAATATAACATTATTTTGCATAGGATTTAATTCAACGCCATTTTTTCTCCAATATACTCCACAATCTCTACATGCAACATTTTCATTATATTCAGAAGTGAGTATATAGTAATGTTTACAGTTATCAAAAGCCAAATATGCAAATGCATTATTTGGTTTATTTGGTTTATTTGTTATTGACATTTTAAATATTATGATATTTTCTTAAGCATAATTTTAAGAAAAATTAAGAACGTTTAACTGATCGTTTTGTGGATTTTTTAGTACAATTGTATTTGTTAATTAATTTGTCAGCCAATTGTCTTACTTTAGAATTTTTATACTGAGATGCACGTACTTTAGCTGCAACTATTCCCTTACATGAACATTTACAAGAACGTTTTTCACATATTGGATACTTTAAGTTTTTTGGATCAAGAAAACAAGCAGAACCACATTTTGAAATCATTGATCTACGCTCTAATCTATTAGGTGATTGTTTTTTCCAACCACGAACTGCAGAACCACGGCTCTTATTTACTTTTGAACGTTTATTCATTTATTAGTGTTAAAGAAAAAATTTAATTTCTTGTTAAAACTCCTGGTGGACCTAGAGAATCAATAGTCATTTGCATGATATCTGGAGTTTCATCATCTTGAGACTCTGTTAAGTCTATATCCATACTATTTTCTTCAGATGATTTAAGACCACAAAGACGAACTAGATCTGATATGTCAATATTTTTAAAAATTGGATCACGTAGATGAAGTTGTCCTACTCTTGTTAATAAATCTTTTTCCGGAATACGATATCCAGCAATGCACTTTGTATATAATGTATTGCCCAAAAAGAAACGTCTAATATCTTTTTCTAAAATTAAATCTTCCATTTGTATTATACAAGAAATAATTAATTAAAACGTTATCTTATTTAACGTTTTGTGTATGCGTAAATAGACCCTTATTTACTTTTGAACATTTAATCATTTATTACTATTTAAAGAAAAAATTTAATTTAAGAGCAAAATTAATTATTTAAAATGGGATATATTTATAAAATTACAAATAAATTATGCAATAGATCTTATATAGGACAAACAAGACAATTAAATATTAATGATAGATGGAAAAAACATAAACAAACTAATTCTGAATATGGTTGTCCGTTATTAAAAAAAGCAATTAAAGACTTTGGAATTGCTAATTTCATTTTTGAAATAATTATTATATGTTTTGATAATGATTTAAATTATTACGAAAAAGAATATATAAAAAAATATAATACTGTTTATCCTAATGGATATAATGTATTAATTGGTGGAAATGCTATGCCATCTCGTAATGGCAAAAATATCTATCAATTTTCATTAGACAAAGTCTTTATAAATGAATATGCTAGTATATCTCAAGCTTCTAGAATATTAAATATAAATGAAACTTCTATACGTAATTCTATCAAAAATAAAAAACCTACAAAAAGTTATATTTTTACTTTTAATAAAAACGATATAATAGATTATACTACATATAATAAAAAAGTATATCAATATAGCTTAGATGGAATATTTATAAATGAATATGATAATATTCAAATTGCCGAAAAATTAACAAAAACAAATAATATATTACTATGTGTTAATAATTTATATAATTATTCAAATAATTTTATATGGAGAAATTTTAAAGTGAATAAACTTGATAATTTTCAAAATAAGAAAACTGGTGGTAAAAAACTTACCGTATATCAATATAATACTGAAAATCAGTTAATTAATGTATACGACAGTATTACTGACGTACATATTAAGTTAAAATTTCCAATAAGCTCTATAAGTTTATCTATAAAACAAAATAAACTATATAATGGTTATTATTGGAAAATAATTAATTAAAACGTTATCTTATTTAACGTTTTGTGTATGCATAAACGGGGAATCGAACCCCGGATGTATGATCGGAAATCATACGTGATACCACTTCACCATTTATGCAATATAAGTTTTTGTTTTTTTAAACCTTATTTTAAATTTAGTAAAAAATTTATATAATCTTTTTGAGAATTATTAAAATTAAAAATGTTTTGTAAACAGCATTTAGCTATAATAATTATTTTTTCTTTTGTAATATAACGTTCGCCTTCTTCAATACACTTATATCTTATTAGTTTTTTTTTAATTCTTGTAAAATTTTGGCTTGGACTTAATGGTCTTATTATATCTATTATACCCCAAAATTGTATATTATTTTTAATTTTTATATTAAGCGATTGAAAATAATGTTCTGGATTAATAGGAACTACATTCATATGAGATTGTCTTCCGCGTGGTTTTCTAATTGGATTATATGTTAATATTTGATTTTTATTACGCATTTTCTCAAGTTCTCGATTTTGCCATTCGATCATTTGTTGATGTTGGCGTTCTGCAAATTCTTCGCGCAATTCATTAATAAATTGCATGTCTTCCCAATCATTTTTTTCTTGTTCTGTTTTAAAATTCATTGTTATATTCTTTACCTTATGTAAAGAATAACGTTATTTTCAATTTAAACATAATTTTTAATGCTTATTTGTATATCTCTAATTATATTTGTATTTTGTATGAATTTTATACTTTCTTCATAATTTTCTCGTGCTTGTTTTACAACTGCATATAATTTATAACTTTCAGATTTATAGAAAAATCTTTCATATATAAATAAACGTTCTCTCCAAAATATTAAATTCATATCTATTAATTCATAATAATAATCTTCTAGTAATTTAAAAAATAATATATCGTATTTTCTAAAATCCATTAAATCTACATGTTGAATTAATTCCAAAAAATAATCATTCTTATGATGTTTTTTGAAACTATTTAGTATCGATTCGGTTACTAAACCATATTTTGCAAATATTTTGAAATAATCAAAATGATTCATTTCTAAACAAACTATCAATGCCTTGATTATAATATTCTCATTAACTATTTTGTCTAAATTTATTTGTGATAATATATCAAGTCTATGATAATCAAATATAAGTTCATAATCGATAGGTAAATGATTTATTATAGAATCATATGGACAATCGAATATTATTATTGTTTCAAATATTTTTTCTTTTTGTGTTATTGATAATTCGTTTATATTAAATACATATTTTTTATAAAATTTTAATATATTTAAATTTTGAATGAATCCTTCGCTAGAATGTATATTACAATATACTTCATAATATTTTTTACTTTTTGGACATGTGCTTTTAAATCCTAACTCACAAAAATAAGCAAAACAGTTCATTGCTTCAAATTCTATACATTTTTTGAGTATGTTTATACTAACTGGTATATTACAATTTAATAATATCTTAACTATTTCTATAGAATCTGTTATAAAACAACTGTATATACATGATTCTGTTATAAGATCAGAATGAAATTCTTTATGACCCAAAATATATTTAATATAATCAATTTTTCCTAAACTACAGCAAATATCAATTGTACTGCTACTTAAAGGATAAGTATCTAGTAATATCTTAAAAAGTTCAATATTATTTTCGATTATAGATGATTGTAAATCCATTTTTTTCAACGTATAAAAACTATTAATATTTTTCAATTTATACGTTATAAATTTGATAATAATATGAAAAATGACTCATATATTTTCTCATATGGTAGATTATTGTCTAAATATATCTTATTTAATTCTAGAGAATTTTTTAATATTATAAAAGAATTATGTGATAACTCTTTTTCTAGTTTTAAACCAAAAAATGCGTATAACATATCAATATTAATTTTTAAAAATTCTTTATTATCACATTTATCAAATAATGATATTAATAAATTAATTATTGATACTAGTTTTTGATTATTTTCAATTGGTGATTGTATGTTTGACTGATTTTCAAGTCTAACTTGTGATTTGATATCGTCTTTTTGTTTTTCAGTTAATATATAATATTGCTGACCATTAGTATGAGTCATTAATTTACAATATTTTTCTTTAAATAAATAAGGTGTCATATTTCCTATGTCTACATAATATTTATCATACAAAATATCTTGACAAAATGGATCATTGTATACTTTTAAATCTAAAATTTTTGCCAAATTATGAGCATTACATGTTAGTGGTTTATAATATCTTGGAATTTCATGCAAAATTGTAAAGGACTTATTATGATCTAATAGTCTATTGCATGATCTAACATATATCTTATATAAAAATTCTCGTATTTCTCGAACATTAAAAGTATAAGCTTTTCCACACTTAGTATCAAATAGAGTATAATGATCTACTTTTATATAACTATAACAATAATCTAATATATCATTAAATTGTTGAAATAATTTGTCATTGTTTTTAACAGAGTTCCAACATGATTCATATTTTTGAAGTATAAGAACCAAATTATTACTATTTATGATAGTACTACTTATTATATTATTATACAATTCATTTAATTTTATTTCTAATAATGTTGGTTCTATATTAATAAATAATTCTGTAGTTAAACAAAGTCTATCTATATCATCATGATATAATGTTTTTTTAGCATCTACAAATTTATTAGAAGTTTTAGATATACTATAAGTTCCAAGATATAATGTATATTTTACTACAATATCGTTTTCTATTATAGTTTCTATATAACAATTATTATTATTTTCACATAATAACTCAAACCCATCTCTATTTTTAATAATCATTTTTATTCCACATAACTTTGATAAATCACTTACTTGTTTTTCTGTTCCTAAAAAACTAGGTAAAAATGTGGTATCATCGAATGAAGGATCAATTTTATTTATCGTTTTATTTATATTTGTATATAAAATTGTATTATTTTCTGAACACACAATTATATTTTTAATAGACATTAAACTATTATAATAATCAGTTGAGTTTTGTAATGATTTCAAATCATTCAAATAATTTTCATTTAGCTTAACTATTTTATATGAAAAACTAAGTGACTGTTTTATTTTATCTAAAACTTTTCCACATAAGTTTTCATCAATATAAATTGTTTGCTTAGATTTATCTTCTTTGATATCTTCGATTTCTATAGTTGATTCAATATTTGTATGATATATACTCCAATTAGTAAAATTATAAAATGTCACCACATATTTTTTAAATGGATCTAAAGTAACAACTTGATTTTCTACTATATGTCCTGTAATATCATAATTTAAAGATACATGTGGATAACTATCTGACTTATCTGTGTTAATTTTATGTTGGGATAGAATCATTATTGCACTTGATTTTGTTTCTCCACATACATTTGGTATCCAGGTAAAAATTGTTTTCAATAAATTGTCTTTATAAATAATATTGTAATTATTATTTTTTAAAAATTGGACAACAGGACCATATCTAATTCTATATTCTTGTTCGACAATAATCTGTTTATCGTTTGTTTTTAAATATATATAACTTGAACAATCAAAACGTTCATTTCTAGAAACATTATAATAGTTTCTATCAATATCATATTCTAATAATGGATATGCAATATCATATGGCATACCTATACAATTCTTGATTTTTAATTTTTCATCATCATTTAGTGTTTGTAAATCTTTTATATTCGACAGTGGTCCAAACATGCGCAATTGAAAATAATTAGTGTAAAATTTAGTAATAACTTTTAGCAAAAAATTATCATTCTTTTTTTCTGTAATTAAATTATTTAGTTCTGTATATTCAGAAAGTAATTGCTTTTTGATTTGCTTAAAAAGATCATGATTACAACCTTGGCCATTTTCTAAAAATGCTTCTGTTCTTACGTTCCAATAATCTATTATATATGAATTTTTACGTAATGCTTCTGTATCTACTTCTCTTACATGATCTGATAAAAATTTAATATAAGATTCACTTGTTATCTTTTCTTTAATTTTTATAAAATCTTGGGGTTGAATCCTAATTCCAAATTGCAAGATGGATTTTATAATCCACATGTTATTCCTCTTCATGTCTATCACATGTAATAATTTAGAATACGCTTTGTCTTCGAATAAACTTGGATTGCTCTTATAAAAAAGAGATAAAAATCTTACTGTTTCATCGCGTTCATTTGATGTACAGTCTCCATTTTTTTTGAAAATTAACTCAAACAATTGGTCTATGGTATCTACGTTAAAATTTGAATTTTTAGTACACTTGTCTACAAATTGTATTAATTGTGAAGTTTCACTTGTATTTGTATACACTAAAGGTTGTACCAAATAAGCAGATGATAAACTAGCGTAGTTACTATTACTTTCCAATTGGATATATGCTTTTTTTTCTTGTGCTGTTGCAGTCATTTTAAAAATAAAAAACCAAACTTTAAATTTGGTTTTAGTGAATTAAATTTGAAAACTGAAATATGGAGTTATATTTTTATTTTTGACTTTCCAATTATATTTTGCCTTATCGAATGTAAATTTATTTCTAAGATTATTTTGATCAGCTTCCATTAATATTTTATGTAATAGATAACAGTCTTTTGTTTGTTGATATAGTAATAAACTTGACTCATTAAAATAATATGTTTCTTGTATTGTTTTAGCTGGAAACACTTTCATATATCTACTAATAGTAATTATATTTTTTCCATAGTTTACTGTTATTGTTTTAATTAACATTATAATCTAGATCTTATTTCTCTTAAACGCTCATTTATTATATTTTTTGTTAGATATTTATTTTTTAAATATTCTTGACTTTCTTTATAGTATTTAACTGTTATTTGATTATTTAATATTTTTGATATAATTGTTAAGTCAAGATAATAATGAGATTGTTGTATAATATAATAAAGTATTTTTAGATTAATAGTTTCGTTTTCGACTGATATTTGTGAAAGAAATTTATCTAACCAACTTGATTCTAGACATAAAAAATCTGCAAAAAGAAATATTAATTTCATATTATCAGTATGCTGAACATATTTTAATATTTCTTCAAATGTAGAAAATTTAAGTAAATCTTCTACTTCAATATTAAACTCAATACAATATTCTAGAAATATCTTAAACATTTTTTTGAAATAACAAAATTAATTTTAGATTTCAATTTAAAGTTTCCTTGCAAATTATAAATGAGTAATATTCATCGTGCAAATCTTCCACTCGATTTTTGGTGGCCTAAATTTAGTAATGCTTTCTTCATTATAAGTAATACTATTGAACCAGGAAAAGATTTTCCTATGGAAACTTCTACACAAGCGATTAAATGTTTTTGGCAATCACTCACAAATTTATTACCTAATGATACTATGAGAAATTTATTTCAAAGATTTTTAAACATGGATCCTGATGTCGTCAAAACTCTTAAAATGGCTGTACCTAAATTTTTTCAAATAAATCCATTATATTTAACTGTACTTGAAAATCAGCCATATGAATTTTTAGATCTTTGTTCAAAATCTCAAGATTCAAATTTTAATTATAGTTATTTATTACTTGTTTATATTACTCAAACATTCATTAATGCTGGATATGTAATAACACTTCCTATATGGTCTGTAGTTAAGAACGAATTTCATAAAAATAATATAACTAAAACAAAATGGGGTAATGCTTTATGGTTTGTTATACATACTTGCGCAATGTATGCTCCGCAACCTGCAGATCAAGCGTTTGAAGATTATAAACAATTATTAACTTGTTTGCAATTTTTGTTACCATGTCCAAAATGTAGACAGCATTTATCAAATAATTTAAGACATATTAATTTTGAATCATGCGAACAAAATGCAAGGGGATTATTTCGTTGTAGCTGGAAATTACATAATATAGTAAATGAATCTTTAGACAAACGTATTTATACGTTTGACGAAGCAGCAGAATTATACGTTCCAAAATAATCATAATTTGCGAATTTAAGTAGTTTTTTTTAAAAAAAAATTATTTTGTTTGATTAATTTAAACAAATGGCTGTCAAACGTTCTGCTAAGCGCTCTCTCAAAAAATCTTCTTGTGTTAAATCCCCAGTTCACTCTTGGGTAAAAGGTAAACGTGGTTTACGTAAAGGATATTGTAGATCTGCTAAAAAATCTACTAAGAAATCTATGAAAAAAGTAGCAAAAAAATCTACTAAAAAATCTACTAAAAAATCCATGAAAAAATCTTCTTCTAAGAAATCTGTCAAACGTTCTACCACTAAAAAATCTTCTTCTAAAAAATCTTCTTCTAAAAAATCTTCTTCTAAAAAATCTTCTGCTAAAAAATCTTCTTCTAAAAAATCTTCTTCTAAAAAATCTTCTGCTAAAAAATCTTCTGCTAAAAAATCTGGTAAAAAATCAGCAAAAAAATCTGGTAAAAAATCAGCAAAAAAATCTGGTAAAAAATCAGCAAAAAAATCTGGTAAAAAATCAGTAAAAAAATCAGCAAAGAAATCTGGTAAAAAATCAGCAAAGAAATCTGGTAAAAAATCAGCAAAGAAATCTGGTAAAAAATCAGTAAAAAAATCTGGTAAAAAATCAGCAAAGAAATCTGGTAAAAAATCAGTAAAAAAATCTGGTAAAAAATCAACAAAGAAATCTGGTAAAAAATCAGCTAAAAAATCAGCTAAAAAATCAGCTAAAAAATCTGGTAAAAAATCAGCAAAAAAATCCCCAAAAAAAGCTAAAAAACAAGCAATGGTCGTAAAAGCTTAAATTTTAAATTATTTTCTCTATTTG
>JACCDO010257631.1_pt1 | contig 12280 bp, 3 predicted proteins | sample 7446101 | NCBI WGS metagenome assembly JACCDO01 (sample SAMN15323440, study PRJNA562643) | freshwater metagenome | isolation source: river surface water | place: USA:Blue River Watershed | collected 2017-08-16 | reverse complement strand
CTTCTGTCACATTAGTTAGTAATGTTTTAATTCCATTACCTCGTCCTTCAACTTTAACTTGTAATTTCGGCATTCTATATCTGTATGCCGGGTCATCGACAGGTGTTAATCCTATAGTACAAAAGAATAATAGGTTAAATTAATGATTAAAATTAGTGTAAAGATGAGTAAAAAATTCAGTTGAACATGTAATTATCTTACCGGCAATGTTCATGGTGGCCATTGAATATTAACGCCGTCGGGTCAGTGGAGGGGGGAGGTGGCGGGTACGTATCGGTGCTGGCTCGTTTCGCTGCGGCTCGGCCTTGTCATAAGTCGATGGACTACTTCAAATTTTTTATATTTTTTTGACAGATTCATTGTTGGCCCCCATCAGTGACAAAGTAGTGCGGCTTTCTGGGAGAAAAAGTGTATGTGTATAAGCACCAAGAAGCGGTGAACAGCTAGAAGCAGTACTAGGAAGTGAGTTAAGTGCCTTCGAAGTAGATAATTTCTTGTTTAAAAAAATAGTTCATTAGTTTCTGAGTACTGATGAACAGCGGAATATAGTCAAATCTGCCGTTATCAAGCACCGAGAAACGACGTTGTTTCAACCGTTTTAGTGGTCAGATTGGTTCTCTTGTTCTCCTGACCGACTCTGCTCCCGGCCCTTCGTGCGATCCCAGATTCTCCCAAGGTCCTGTAGATATTCGCTTGAATCCAACACAATCGCAATTGGTACCAATAATTAGTGCGAGGAGGGCTCTGGTGTGCGCCTAATCGCATCGAAATGTCGCGTCGCATGTCCAGCCTCGCGAGGGAAATGATTCCACCAAATTTTATAAAAGTGTTAGATTTGCCTGGTAATAATCGTTGTTGTGATTGTAATACACATAGCCCTGATTGGTGTAGTCTGTCATTTGGCACTCTTATATGCTTAGACTGTGCTGGTTATCATAGATCATTAGGTAAATCCAACATTTCGTAATATACTGAACTTTGTTATGACTAACTTTTCCCATAGGAGTCCATATTACTCTTGTCAAGAGTTTGACATTAGATTCAATTGTTGATTCGCAACTTGCGTATCTTTTTAATGGTGGGAATGACGAATTTCGCAAATTCCGCAATGCTGCCCTAAATATGGATGACGATGTCTGTTACACTATAGATGTGTTATATTCTGAGGTTGCAATTTTGTATTATAGAGAAATTCTTATCGCTAAAGTTGAAAGACGTAAACCGCTTAGCTTTGACGAATATAGTGCTAACATAGCTGAAAGTCTTGAAAAAAATAGTAATTCTAGTCCCGTAAGCAAAGTTATGAAGACTATAAACACCACTCCGTCAACTTGGATACCCGATGAGCAGACAGATGAATGTATGATATGTTTTAAACCTTTTACGGTATTCTTTAGAAGGCATCACTGTAGACGGTGTGGTAAATGTGTCTGTGGCTATTGTGCTCCTAAAAACAATACCAGACCTATCCCAGAATGGAATTTGCGTGAGCCGGTCAGGCATTGTAAGCAATGTTACATGTCCCCAGTTATTAATTGGTGTTAGTTTATGTATTTATATGCGAGATCACTTTTGATTGACGCCAACACCCATAGAGACAAGAAAAAATTTATTAAGATACTTTATAAACTCTCAGATACCATGGTACATTTGTAATTTTTGTATATTCATATTTTGCTCCTTCTCAAAACTCCCACAATCATTAATTTTGATGATCTACTCACTCACGTATATTACCAATACTTTAAGTTCGCAACTACGCAACCCGGTCATGCCCGGTCCTAGTTGCAGTGAAATGATGATGATCTCAGCACAAACAAGACGAAAATGACGAAAGTGTTTTTCTTGTTGCTGGCGCTGTGCGTGGCGGGGATTGGTGCCTTCCACGTGAGATTGCCTATGCGACTTGTCGTGAGCAACAATCTCCGTGTTGCGCCCTCGATGGTTAAGGCTCCCATGGTCAAATTGGATCGACAAGCATCATCTATGGCATTGAATGCTGCTGCTGGAACTGCATCAAGTGAAAGTAGCTTAATGAAAAAGGTCAAGATTGGGAGTATGTTTATGGTTTGGTACCTTCTCAATATTGGATACAACATATACAATAAGAAATGTTTGAATATGGCACCAGCACTAACGTGGACGTTAGCATGGAGTCAATTGTTTTTAGGATTATTCTATTGCTTGCCAATTTGGTCATTGGGTATTCGAAAAGCGCCAGAACTTTCTAAGGATGAAGTAAAAAGTTTAATTCCTGTTGCTATTTTACATTTGTTAACTCATATGGGTGCTGTCATATCCCTAGGTGCTGGTGCTGTTAGTTTTACTCATATCGTTAAGGCAGCAGAACCTGCAGTCTCTGCATTACTATCAGCGGTATTTTTAAAGTCATTTTTACCTATTCCAGTTTATTTATCTTTACTACCTGTTATGGGAGGTGTTGCAATGGCCTCATTAACTGAATTATCGTTCACATGGTTGAGTTTTGGTTCAGCTATGATATCAAATGTAGCTTCTGCGTCAAGAGGTATTGTAGGTAAGATGACAATGGGCAAGTCGATTGGTAAGAATATGGATGCTGTAAATATTTATGCTGTAATGACCATTTTGTCTACAATAATGCTACTACCTGTCACTTTATTACTTGAGGGAAAAAATATAATCCCAACTATAAAAGCAATAGTTGCTGCTGGAAACGGTAAGAAGTTTGCTATTGAGACTATTTTAGCCGGTATATTTTATTACTTATATAACGAAGTTGCATTCTTAACACTTGATAATGTTGCACCTGTTACACATGCACTAGGTAACACTATAAAGCGAGTAGTAATCATTATAACTTCAGTTTTGGTCTTTGGTACCAAAATGACAACGCAGGGTGTTATTGGTAGCGCCGTTGCCATCGGTGGTGTACTTTTGTACTCATTAGCCAAGAGTTACATAAAATAATCTCTATTTACTATTTACAGTACGTGTAATTAAGAAAATGCTAATAATAATCTTATATAGATGAGCCAGTAATGACAATTTTAGCTACGAGACCAACATTTTCTGCTTTTGCTATTAATTCCGTACGAAAGTCTCTTTTAACAACTGGTACAAATCGGATAGGTATCCTTACATATGACCGGGGTTGCATGTTAATTTCATTATGCAGTAATACGAATGGAAGCTTGGGATCTTCAATTACAATTTTGATTTGATTTTCCGTCGCATTGCACAACTCTAGCTTCATTCTAGACAATGAACCGACTGACACAGTGCCAAAAGAAGCATTTTGTCTTCTAAAAAAGAGTCCTGATGAGTCGTTACACGAAAATTTATCAGCACCATACGTGTAATGCTTATTATCTTCGACTTTACTTGTGCCTTTTAAAATCGACTTTGGTGTAAAGGATTCTTTATCTTGAATTCTACTCCGTTCTTTGGTCAGCCAATCTTTGACATATCTTTGTCGCTGATTCACATAATCTCTTTCGAAATTGTCGGGCAACTGCACAGGACTGATAGTATTAATATTGGCAGTGCTTTTGTATTCATTAGACTGGGGGTAATCATACTGAACGCTGTAAGGATCGAACCCATACAACTTCATTTGTGGGTCTACACTATAGTCCGACTGGGTTGGGTATTCGTCGCGTGCTGGTACTTCACTGCTACCTCTCTTAGCAAGAAAAAATGGTGGTGATACCGGAATATCGTCTACATTTCTAGTGGAGTAATGCTGAACATATTGATCGGTACTGTAATTTTCGGGAAAATCTGAGTACATCTGATCATAATAACCATGTGCGCTACTGCGGTTGTAGGCTATGTTATCAACAGAGCTTATGGCATCATACTGTCTTGTGTTGCCTTTGTAACTAAAATTATTAAAAGTATTAAAACCTTGATACCCAGATATAGCATTTTCATCATGGTACTCGGGGTTACTAATTGGTCGACTGGAGTAACTATTCGATTTAGACGGAATCCAGTTATGATTATATTTACTGTAGTCAGGGGCAACTCGATGATCAACCACACTTGAATTATACAATTGATATTCATTATTGCTGCGCTCAGATTGATGCTGGTAATCACTACGAGCAGCTGGCTTCAAATCGTTCCTGTTGTGCGAAGTTTCAGGATAAACGTACTGCATATTTGTGTTGCTATCAATGTAATTATTACCCTCGCTACTTCTAGACTCTACCTTTGCAGTAGGGACCCAATTACTTTCAGTATTGGCAGTAGTAGCTTCTCCGCGTAGCAATAACACAAACGATTTCTTACCACTAATAATTTTCAGTGCGCCACTATAAATACCTGCATAACCTGATGGAGGAGAAAATGATAAATACATAGTCTTCTCACCATGTGGAGCTATCTCAAGGCATTGTGGACTAACTTGAAATGAATTCAGGGCTCTGGGTTGATTGTGTCCATTGCCTGGTTGCGTCGGATCATACCTCATTTGAATTGCTTTAGGAAACATTGATATTTTTCTATCTTTTTGATTACCGAATGTAAGCATTACTGTGCTACTACTGCCAGCATCGCAAACGACTGTAATTTCTTTCATGTCGTCACTTTTCCTATTAAAAGTATTGTCCTTAACAACTTTACGCTGTCCAACAACCAATTTAGGAGCAGAATATTTATTTATATGCTCAACTCCATCACTGCCTATGGAGATATCATCATTTGCCATTGAATTATCTTCAATAGATATAGTCGTTGCAAAGGTTATATTGTTTATTGAAGTGTTCACTTCGCTGAATACACTTTTGTTGTCTTCGATATCAAACGTATTAGGACTGTCCACGGTAGCTACAGCGTGGTTGCTAGCACTGTCAATTGCCGAGGTTTCATTCAAAGTAGAAGTAACAAAGTTTGAATCGTCGAAATTGTCATCGTAAAATCTAATTTGTTTTTCGTTACTTGAGGTATCCATTGAACTAGGTGAATCGATAGGTGATTCGATAGGCGCGCTCTTGAGTACCCGCTTCGCTGCACTGACTGATTTGTTTGGTCTTGATTTACCGATGGTTTGGTGTTGTGCTATGGCACTTACTGTTTTTGGCTGAGCCAACTTCGTTGCTGTTATTACTTGCTTTGTTTTACTTTTACTTATTAATTTATCTTTCTCTTTATCCACACCTACGACAGCTTTTGGTTTATTTGTAGATGCGTTAGTACTAGCTTTAGTAGGTGCGACGAATATTTCGGATGTCGGAGATAATAAATCGTTGAGACCTTTCTCTTCCTCAATCTCGTTTGATTGAGACCTGTATGAAGGCCAATTATCGTTACTATTGAAGCTACTATCAGGTGAAACTTGAAATTCTGCATCATCATGACAAGGATTTTTAGAAACCAAAATACTGTTTTCGTTACATTGTATACTAATATCAGCCGTGCTTGGTCCAACTGCAACATCTTTTACAATAATATTTGCTGTCTCAACAACGACCTCGTCAGGAACTACAACTAATGCCTCAACTTTTGCTTCCTTTACTACATTATTGGTTGCAATTGTAGTATTAGTGTAGCTATTAGTGCACACACTAGTAATTTTAGTGTCTCGACATCTTAAGCGACCTAACACAGGCGGATTAGAAAAAGATACTCCAATATCTAAATTTTTCTCTGCTGCGGCACGAGTATAATGAGCTCGTGGTACACTAGTTGTATTAGTGCTGTGATTATATGCAACGTTAGGGACGGGACCAGCATTGTGATACAAATTATTTGGATGATGGATTGATGTAGATACCTCTGCAATAGGTTGCGTTTTTATCAAAGGTTTGACTGAAATATAATCATTACTAGATTTTATATAGTATGGTGTGCTATTAAAATCGGAAATAATTGCTTGTTTTTCTACAGGTGAGTGACTACTTTGATTTAAATCTTCACTTATTTTCTCATTTAAACTATGGTCACGCGTTAATGTTAGTGGAGTAGCCGAAGATCTGAATGCGGGTGATGAAGCAGTTGAGGATGCAGATAAACCAAGCTGGTTCATGTATGGATTAGTATCATTATGTGTCTTTCCTTCAAAATTGTTGTTTCCACGATTTTCATTATTCGCCACTTGCGTACTGCAATTTACCGTTAACTCACTAATATCTAATCGGCTATCCATAGGAGAATGAGGCGATGAGCTAAATAATGATGATAGTAATTTATCTTGACTAATACTATGTGAATTTGATGAATCTAAATTATCAGATTTCGTGTAAGATAATTGGTTGGTATGACTCGCAAGTGAAAACGGGGAATCATTTAATGGAGTGGCACGATTGGGGCGTGGGCTTGGTTTTGGTGCACTCATCATGGAGTTATCAGAACTTACATTAGTACTATGATTCAGACTATCCATTGAAGGGGATGCGATATTACTTTTGTCACCGAATAAATCTTTTTCGACAACTAACTTAGGTGATGGGATATTTGTCTCCTCAATAACACTAGCTATATTTGATTTAAATGATACTGAGTTTGCAGGCATGGGAGATATCTGGTTGTTTGCATCCATACCAGGATAATTGAATGTGTAATCATGATTATTATATCCTTGGAGTAACTTTTGTGTCGACTGACTTAATTCGTCTCCTACAATATCTTTGTTATTATGTGGGGTTGAACCCGCTAAAAATGTGCGTTTAGCTTTAATTTCCTCTGGTGATTCCCCTTTCGTATATGGTGTGATAGGCAAGTTGTATGCATGTGTCATGTCGTAATTCTCTATATTTTGAGAGAATCGGACACTAGCGGTTGCCGCAGCACCAGATAATGGCTTCGACTTGTGCATACTTTGTTTCTTGCCCATCACGTTCATATCCGATGCGCTGCGCTCGCGCAGTGCGCCTAGGTTGCTCCCGCTCATGTCAATACTGGACGAATTTTGAAATAAAAAAATTAAAAAAAAATCAAACCGTCTTTTTTACCGAGTCCCGTAATGGTTGAAAATCTAAATTGTAGCAAATTAATGAGAGTTAAAAAGGTTATGTTTACAGTTTCTACACAGCGACAGCTTTGGGTAGCATATCAACAACCGAGGATTGAGTTTTTGTTTTAATTGTAATTTTTAAGTGTATAGAGTTATTTTACTCAGTCTCAACATAGTCGTATGATTTCTTCGCTCAGTTTTATGCTTCTAACTTCGTTTATTTATACCTGGGCCTCTAATTATGATGACCCGGCCTGATCCTGGTTTATTTAACCCTGCCTGATCACTGATCGCAGAAAACATAGATCACGAAGGATTGAGGGATTGTGCATAGAAAAAAAAGGGGTGCGTGCGTGGGCGAGTGGCGAGGAAGGAGAGAGTGGAAAGTCGCTGTAGTCGCAGTCGCAACGCGTCAGTTCGAAACAACGTGACAGTCTTAGTGTTGAGATCAGAGGGAAGAAAATTAGTGAGACTTGGTGTCACTGATCATTTTACACGGGATGAACGAGCTCCCGCAGTCGCTCTTCAAGCGAAATCTTCCACCAAAGGTAGGTGGTGGAGGAGTTAAATTTCGTCATTTCGGAAAACATGCATTTCCGCCTCGGGGCAATAACAATCCTGTTGTAAAATCGGTTAATGATACCTACAATAACGTGGCATCTAATGATTCAGAGTTGGCTCAGTCATCTTACTTGAATACTGCTGGAAGTTCACTTAGACATGAAAATTCTAAAAATGTTGAAAAGAGTCGTGTAGAGAATCATTACATCACTGATAGTTGTGATATCGACGAGGATGTCTTGTTCATTAAACCTAATAGTGCAATCAATAATGAAAGTAATCGTAATGGGAGATTAAAGCGAAGAAGAAGTAGTTCAGATTGGAAAGCATATTCCGATTTCAGTTACACTAATTCTCCAGAATCAGAATCAAATGAATACATTGAGTCAGTGAAGTCTTCTCCTTCCGACACAGCGATAAATCCATCGAAAAGTGCTAATGTAGATACTGGTGCGACAACTCAAACATATAGAACAAGAAAATCAACAGGGTCAATCAAAGGAGATAATAAATTTGCGAAATGGGACATAGATGATCAATATGAAAATAACAGTGATACTAAGGAGTTTCAACTTAGGCCGAAGAGAAAGATGAAAAAAGCTGAACATGAGTTGAGTTATCTAACGGGCATTTATGAAACTGATGCCGCTTCTGATAAAGTTTTAAAATTACTCTGGCTTAATACGTGTAAAGAGTTTTATTCGCAAATAGGTCATAAACATTTGGAGTGTGTGGAGTCATTAGAAGCTGAGTGCAGCGATGAAAACGCTCCAAGTGATGCTTATTCGAGTGATGGTCAATTTACAATATTAGAAAAAATAGTAAAGAAGAATGACACGAATTACGGTGTTATTCCTGCTCCTGTTGAAATATTGCAATTAAGCAAGTTGGGAAATGTGGAGCCATACGACCAGCATGCGACTCTGGTGAATGAAATTATTTCTAATCGAGGTGGTTTCGATGAATACACCCATCGCATGTTACAAATGGTTAAAGTTAAAGATTTGTATAGCAATGGCAATAACAATAGTAATACGGATGATAATAACACTGAAATTGTTCCTGGAGATAAAGGCGAAAGTCAAAATGATAGTAGTTTAGGCACTTTGAACAAAAATACTAGCTCCAAGTCTCTCGAGGAGATGGTATGTTCAAGTGCTTTAAGAGGAAATAAAAAACCTGGATACCCTCTAGAGATCGACTGGAAAGAAGTGATCGAGAATCCGCCTCACGGTGCTTACAACGGATTCGATAAAATAGAATTAGGTAAACGTGGTAGATGGTATAAAGACGTTTGGAAGGAAGAGGACTATTTGGCTCGTTCTAGGCAACCTCGCAGTAGCATTTATGGAAATAAATCTGAGCAATTAGATGTGTATCCGTTGGATGATTGGTCTGAGCTACTTCATAATTACAATGATGATTTTGATGGAAACTACCAGAAGTGGCTTACGTATGTCATGAAAGAGAAACAATCTCAAGAGGCTGAATTAGACCATGAAAATAATCCTATCATTGTGGTGCCACCAGTACCATCTGCTATTCATCATCCAGCAGCCTGGGGATTCTTGCATAATGATAGTGGTAATGGTATAATCGATACAAATTGTATACATCCGGCTAGTGTCCGGCGCACCAAGGTTCTAGTTGATCACCGTGATGCCGTGAATATTGATGAGATAAGCATAGTTGCAAACAGCGCGTGGATGCTATTGCAAAACATAAATAAAACTAATCAAAAAAGTCTAAAAAGTTTAGAAACGCTCGTTCAGAATGAACAAAACATAGGTAATATTCGGGTAAAGAAGAGATTTTTAGGTAAAATATTGATGGCTGCGAGCTTCGGGCAAAAGGAATACCACTCGGTAGTAATGAAAGGTTACAGTCCTTCCGCAGAGTATTATAACTATCGTAGAAATATCGCTTTGCTGGATTATGAACGAAGTCTCGGCGCCACTACTGATCAGAATGCCACTGATATTGCTGTTCCTAACTCTGACGGCGTAGACGAAAAAATGAATACATATAATAATGAATTGAATAACAAATATAACTTGGGTTTTGGTGCTAATGGAATTTGTAAATTTAGTTATGACCATATCCATCGACATAATTATGAAACACGAAGAACCACAAACTCACTAAAAAAGAAAAGTCATGATGAATATATTGTAGATGAATCAATTGGTAAAAATAATGAAATGGAAGTGCTAGAAAAACCGGTAGTTGTATATAAGGATATGTTGGGTGCGTGCCTTGTGGATGACGTGCCGCATGGGTCCTTCGTGTTCAAGCTAAGACTTGGTGATTTAGTGGAAGTATATATAACCGGGATTAGTGGTTGGACACTTGGTAGAGTCATGAAACTGGGGGTAGATGATGGTTTACTGTTGCGACATACGAAGATTAAAGTATTGTCCTCTGATGAATTGTATTGGATCAGCGTTGAAGATGGTAGACTGGCCCCTCCTGGTACAAATATTCCTGGAGCAACCAGTAATTTTAATGATGCATGGTAATTTATGTAATCAAATATTTGAATGATAAATAATATACACTGTTCGCTATAGTAAATACAACTGTAACAATAAAATAAGATTTAAAACTCGTCATCCTCAAACTCAAACTCGCTTCCATCCCATATTGATCCCATTTCACTAGCATCTCCGCCATCTGTCTCCAATCCCTCCATGTCGCAGTCGCTAATGATACTAACTCTACTTCCTTGTCGACTCATACTTGAAACTTCCGATTTACTTTTACGTCGTCGTAATGAAACAGACGAAGTAACGGTTTGCAGTTGCGCCTTGGAACCTAGGTTACCTTCTAAAATGGACAGTCCGATACCGGATGATGAGGAGCCCAAGTGCTTGTTTAATGTGGAAAGCTTAGCCTTCCTTTGTTGTGCTAGTTTCTCCTTTCTAGCTCGTTTGCGTTTGTTCGCCCGAATTTGAGCTAGCAACTCGGGACATGGTGTTATTTCTTTACTCTCCAAATACTTCATAAATGCTTCCGCACCAATATTTACGACTTCCCTCAACGCTTTCACTGCTTTATGCACGATCACTGCCTTATGGTCATCTTTGTCGGTAAGTGTGGCTTCTATCACTTGGTAAAATACTTTTGCATTTATTGTGAAACCTAGTCCTATCAGATACTTCAGCACTGCAAGAAATATAAAACAATTTTTAGGACAAGTAGTCGAAGATCGGTGTAGGTACTCCTTCAACTTGGTAGTGAATGCCACAAACCAAGTAGCATGAAGCAAGTTATCTAGTTTGTCGCACTTCATTCTATACTCGGCATCTTTCCTCATTAACTCCATATTTTTCACTACGCTTTTATTCAATAATTTTTCGGCATGTATCCCGTCTATCTTGAAGCTCTCCAGCTTTGCTTGCGTACTAAATGGCCAATTAAAATTAACATTCGCACATAAACTGGTAACCCGACTGTTCTGGTCTCGTTGTTTATTTTGAAATTTTTCCACTCGATCGGCTACCCGTACACTTTTTACTTCGCATGATGCTGTTAATGCCTCACTTCTTGTATTCAATTCTGTGATTTGTTCTTGAACGTGGGCGAATTGACTTAGTGTGCCTTTCAACTGTTTCCGGAAAAATGCCTGCAATTTACGCGCTGCTTCGATAGCGGCTTGAGTATTATCCTCCATCATGTTAGTATATTTCTCCTTCTGCTTAGATTCCTTTCTACTGAGTGCTTGTCTAGGTACAGGTGGTTTCCTTGGAGATTTTTGTGGTGAGTTTATTTCTGGTGCTGTCGTTACAGCGGTTGTTGTATTCGTGCCTTTAGGAGGTAGTTTAACCATTAAATCTGTTTCGCCGATGTCATTTTCTATTGAAATAACTAAATTTGCATCCTTAAGTACGTTAGTAGTCTTGTTGCTTCCATTTATGGCACCGACGTCGTTAGCACAAGTAGTGGTCATTACATTATTTTTATTACTAGGCTCATTTGGACTAGTCAATACCTCATTTTCGTTAACAGGTGAAACAATTTTATTACTTTGATCTATATCAGTCACGGCAGTAGTATTAGGTCTTGCGGCTCTAAAGGAACCTCTTGGGTTCGATGGAGGAAGAGCAGCTGCAGCCATTGCTAACTTAGAAGCTGTCCTTAGACTTAATCTTCCATGAGTACCAGCTGAACTGTTTTTTCGATGCATATTAGTAGCAAGGATGGATGCCAAAAATGCGGATTTATTTTCGTTCGCGTATTTTTCAAGCTGTTGAGATATACTTTGCGCAGCATTTTGACCATGTAGATTATTACTTTTGGACTCAGTCTTTTTATTGAATATGGACTTGTTTGAAAACGCAATTTTACCTTTTTTATTTTTACTTGTGTCAGTACAAACTTTTTTTTCGGCTAGATATTTTGCCCTTTGGGCAGGCGTCATATTTTTCTCATGTTCATATTCTTGTACTTCAGTATCTGTATTAATGACATCATTGTACAGGGAATCAAAATTATTGGTAGCATAATCTAATGCCCAACGCAAGGAATCATCGAATGACCTTTTCTCATCATCTAACTTATCAAGCAAACATTGGCCTGCTTTGATGAAGTTTATTCTGGAATTACTTTCTTTCGTGCGACTATAAAAATCAATTTTATTTTGATTAGATAGTTTGCACAAATTATCTTTTATGTATCGTAATTTCTGGAGCGCATCAGTCTTCACATGATCAGGATTCACCTCATCTTCAGCGTCATAATTAGTGGTATTTATACTTGACTCGTTTTTCTTTTCCACTTTAT
>JACCDO011223044.1_pt1 | contig 12281 bp, 9 predicted proteins | sample 7446101 | NCBI WGS metagenome assembly JACCDO01 (sample SAMN15323440, study PRJNA562643) | freshwater metagenome | isolation source: river surface water | place: USA:Blue River Watershed | collected 2017-08-16 | reverse complement strand
CGTTACATGACGAGCGACTCAGGGCTGTGGAATATTTTTCCAATAAACAAAAAATAGACATATATGGTGTTGGATGGGAAAGGTGGGATGAGCATCCGACTGAGTGGGCAAATAGATTAAGTCAATTGGTAAAATTAAGCTACAAAGGCCCTTGTATTGATAAACTTGACGTTATCGGTAATTATCGATTTAATTTATGCTATGAAAATATGGTGGAAAAAGGATATGTAACAGAAAAAATCATTGATTGTTTAGTAGCGGGCACAGTACCTCTTTACTTAGGAGCAGCTGACATAGAGCATTACATACCAGCGGAATCCTTCGTAGATAAGAGAGAATTTGATTCTTATGAAGAATTACAAGAATACATGAATAAAATAGATGAGGAAAAAGCGGTGCAAATGATCATGGCTGGACGAGATTTCTTGAATACCAAAGAAGGGCAACTACATAGCTACGAGGGTTTTGCTCAGTACATATTTGAAATGGTGTCGACATGTTAAATATTGATGTCTGCATCATGTCATATAACAGAGGCGACTACCTCCGTGAGGCAATATTATCCGTGTTAAATCAGACATGTAAAGCGCAAAATATAACTGTTTACGACAATGGCAGCGACAAGGCTGTTTATGAACAAGTTAAAGACCTGATTGGCGAAAAAGTAAGATGGAATGGTGCAGAAAAAAATCAAAGGTATTCATGGAATTTTCGCAGAGCCTTAAAGGAAAGCACATCAAAGTATGTGATGATGTTGCATGATGATGATCGTTTATGCCCGAATTTTTTAGAGACCCAGTATCGAGAAATTGAAAATAATAAAGGCATGGTCGCTATCTCTTGCAACGGTTTCTTAATAGAGAAAGACGGAAAAAGAAAAGGTGGATATTTAGAAGCATTAAGTCAATCGAGAGATACGGTCATCATGTCATGTAGTGGCATGGTGGCCATCAAATATGCATCAAACTCATGCATACCATTCTCTCCGGCGATTTATTTGAAGGAAGTTGCACAAAATACACCTCTGAGGGATGAGTATACAAAGGTCGGCGATGCTGTATATTTTTGTGATTTGGCCGAAAAGGGAAGCATAGGATATAACCCCTTACCGATGTATGAGTGTCGTAAACATGAAAAGCAAGACTCTGTATATTTCCCGTATGAGGAGATGAAAAGCCTTGGATTATTTTTTCAAAAAACCAAATTCGATAATGAGGAAGATAGATTAATTTTACAAAAACTCCTTAAACGTCAAGAGGCAATAAGAATTATTTGGCAAATGGTTTCGCATGTAAAGCGAGGAGAAATAAAGAGCGCTTTCAATTTCTTACGTAGATCGCAGTTGAATTTCATGGATTTTATGTATGCAATTGGTCACAGATTTATTCAAAAAATAAAAAAAATAAAGTGGTGAAGAAATGAAATTTATACGTCACTGGATAATGGCGCTTGTTTATCCGCTGCCATTGGTCGGATTAATATATTTGCCAGCTTTTTTTATGAGATGGTACAGGTATACAAAACTTGAAAAAAAGGATATGAAGGTTAATTGGAAGGATACACATCCTTGTCTGCATGACTCCGTTTTAAGTACCCCATTTGATCCGCACTATTTTTATCAGGGTGCATGGTTGGCAAGAAGGGTGGCGCAAATCAAACCACGAAAACACACAGATATCGGTTCTAGTGTTTTCACGATTGGCGTACTGAGCGCAACTGTAGAAACCGAATTCATTGACTTCCGCCCGCTGAAGGTGAACTTGCCGTCATTAGTTTCAAAAGCTGGCAATATTCTAGACCTTGAATATAAGAACAATACCATTGAGTCCCTATCTTGTCTGCATGTGATTGAACACATTGGCTTGGGTCGTTATGGCGACACCATGGACCCAGAAGGAAGCAACAAGGCAGCTGCTGAACTACAGCGTGTGCTGAAACCTGGGGGGCAGTTATATATATCGCTACCGGTAGGGCGGGAGCGTATCTGTTTCAATGCACATCGTGTGCATGATCCAATGACGGTTTTGAATATGTTCAGTCAGCTGAATTTAATCGAATTCTCGCTGGTGGATGACGATGGAAAATACACAGAGAATGTGTCAGTGGAGGGCGGTAAAAAACTAAATTATGGTTGTGGCCTTTTTGTGTTTCAAAAGCCGTGAAAATCCTATGTGTTTTAGGGCAGCATAACTACGGCAAGCCTGAGAGAGGTGCTTGTTATGAATACGTAAACTTTTTGCCTGCACTCACCAACTTGGGGCATGAAGTTATTTTTTTTGAATCTTATGATCGAAGAGTCTATCAAGATTTTGCAGACCTAAATAGGAAATTGTTGTTCAAAATAAATGAAGTAAAGCCAGAAATAGTTCTGTGTGTATTAATGGGCTATGAGATATGGACAGAAACTTTGCAGCTGATTAAAGATCATTCTGGATCTATATTGATAAATTGGTCAACCGATGATTCATGGAAATATAAACAATTTTCAAGATACATGGCCAACCTTTTCCATCTATACGCAACAACGTATCCCAGTGCAGTAGAAAATGGGCTAAAGGATGGACATAAAAATTTCTTTCTGACGCAATGGGCGGCCAATTCATCAACATTAAATAAACCATTATTGAGTGAAAAATGTAAGTATCAGGTTACCTTCATTGGTACATCATATGGCAATCGCCCAAAGTTGGTTGCACAATTAAAAGATGCGGGAATAGACGTCGAGTGTTTTGGCTATGGATGGAAAAATGGTCCAGTCCAAGCCGATGAAATACCGAAGATCATTCGTGAATCTGTTATCAGCTTAAATTTTGGTGATTCGGGTTTTCAATGGAGTGGTTATCGGTTGGTGCGAAGCAGGCAAATTAAGGCCAGAATATTTGAAGTGACAGGTTCTGGGGGATTTTTGATCACAGAAAATGCAAAAAATCTAGATCAATTTTTTGGATCAAATGAAATAGAAACATTTGAGGGATTAAATGATCTTGCAATCAAAATTAAGAAATACTTGAGGGATACTAAACTTCGCGATAGCATGGCAGTAGGGGGGTATCAACGGACTGCTGAACATCATGTATACGAAATGCGGTTTGAGCAACTGATATCTGCAGCAATCAAAACAAAAGAAGTGAATCCAAACAGATTGCTCAATGGCATAGATATGCTTGCATTTGAAGCAATCCAAAAAAAACATACGGTAGGAAACATGATGAAATGGGTGGGCACACTGTGGAGCCTTCCCTTTGTAATCGTATGGGGGAAGGTGCGTGGACCGCGTGCTGCCCGTCGAATCATGTTTGAGTTGAGTTGGAGATTAATGGGTCGAAAGACTTACTCTGCGTCAGGTTGGCCTGGACGGCTTTTTTATAGACACAGTTGATGTACACACCAGTCAGTGTCGTTATTCCTTGTTATCGCTGTTCGGAGACAATCCATCGAGCAGTCTCTTCAGTCATTGATCAAACCTGTCCTCCTCGGGAAATTTTTCTCATCGATGACCATAGCAATGATGAAGAGGCAACGCTCAGCGCAATTAAGCAAATCAAACAATTAAATGTTAACAAAAATATAAAAATTGAAGTGGTGGCACTTGAGGAAAATAGTGGACCTAGTGTTGCAAGGAATATTGGATGGGATATGGCGCGAGAGCCGTATATCGCCTTTTTGGATGCAGATGACAGTTGGCATAAAAGAAAATTAGAAATTCAATATCAGTGGATGATTGCGAACCCACAGGTGGCCATATCAGGTCATAGATCACAAGTAATCACGACACATACAACCGTGGATAAGGTGGGTGAAGAATTATCTTGCATAAAAATTACTGGTCAATCCATGTTGATTGCCAATCCATTTCCTACCAGATCAGTCATGTTGAAAAGAGATATTCCTTGCCGGTTTCACCCACAAAAGCGGCATGCTGAAGATTACTTACTCTGGATGCAAATAGTCTTTGGGGGGTGGCAAGCTTTTTTCTTAGAGAGCACTCTTGCATACTCATACAAAGAAGAATACGGCAAAGCAGGTTTATCCCAAAGCTTATGGAAAATGGAGATGGGCGTACAAGATTCACTGAAAATAATCTATCAAGAAAAAAAGATAACTTGGTTGGCTTATGTCATGGCAAAAACCTTTTCAATCCTTAAATTCATCAGGCGATTTGCCTTGACGCACGGCTTTTTCAGTTGGAAAAGGAGTCGTGTTGGACCAAGTCAGGCATAAGATTTCAATGATGTTGAATCAAATCGCGAAGCCTGTGTGTTTTGATTGAGGAGAGTTAAGCTTTGCAACCCATTATTCTTTTTGTGGCTACAACTCCTTTTGCGGTCAACCCGTTCTTGGCACCCCACATGGTTGACTTGACTAAAAAATATACCGTTGTGCTATGCGTGAATACTCAAGCATACGAATTGTTGCCTTGGATAACCGAAACAATCCAAGTCGTCCATATTCCTTTCGTTAGGAAAATGGCACCGTTGACAGACCTTAAAAATCTCATTCATTTGATTTGGTTGGTCTGGAAAGTTAAACCAGAAGTTATTCACAGCATCACGCCCAAGGCTGGACTCTTGGCGATGATGGCAGGATTTATCAATAGAGTGCCGAACCGGTGGCACACATTTACAGGACAGGTTTGGGCGACCAGGCACGGAATGGGTCGATCATTATTGAAGGCATTTGACAGAATCATTGTGCTTCTTTCGTCTATGGTGTTTGCAGACAGTCATTCACAATGTCAGTTTTTGGTCAAAGAGGGTTTGGTTCGTTCAAGCGGTATTGGTGTACTTGGAGAGGGTTCAATCGCAGGAGTAGATTTAAGCCGATTTAAAGTTAATCCGCATGTTCGAAAAAAACTTAGGGCAGATTTAGGCACCAAAGTTGATGCTTGTGTATTTTTATTTGTCGGTAGATTGTCTGTGGATAAAGGTCTCTATGACTTGGTTCAAGCGTTTTCACATCTGGCGCAATCTGTTGAAAATATTGAGCTATGGGTGGTTGGGCCAGATGAAGATGGCTTGCTTATGGATTTGCAAAAAAAAGGCAGTGACTGTGCATCGCACATCCGGTGGTTGGGGAAAACATCGGAGCCTGAAAAATACATGGCTTCGGCCGATGTATTGGTGCTTCCCAGCTACCGAGAGGGCTTTGGGTCAGTCATCATCGAAGCCGCTGCGTGTGGCCTTCCTGCCATTGCATATCGAATAGATGGGGTCATTGATGCAATTGTTGATGATGTCACGGGTGTGATGGTGGAAGTTGGTTCCGTTCATGCTCTGTGCAACTCAATGGAAACATTGAGCAAACATAAGGGGTTGAGGACCAGTTTGGGTCAGCAAGCCAGGGAGCGCGCCGAAAAACATTTTTGCAGTCAAGCCATCACTGCAGCTTGGATGAAGCACTACGGTGAATATCTTGGTCGCTGAATATGGCTGAATAAAAAATGACATGCCGTGGTTCTTCAGTTGCTCACTTCCCTCCACAACAAATAAAGCCCACTGATCACCACAACCAGTGCCCCCAGCACCACCGCCAGGTCGGGGACATTGCCAAACACCAACCAGCCCAAGGCCGACATGTAGATGATTTGTTGGTATAAAAACGGCCCCAGCACCGCAGCTGATGCACGGCGGTGGGCCAGGGTCACGCAGTAGTGACCCAATCCGCCGAGCAATCCAGTCAAAGCAATCCATCCCCACGTGCTCCAGTGTTCAGGGGTTTGCCACTGCCAAATGCCAAATGGGGTCAGGACGATGGCGGCGACCGTGGCGGCCAGCCATTGGGTGGCTTCGGCCGATTCGGTTTTGGCCATATGCCGGGTCAGCAGGTTGAAGCATGCGTACAAAATTGAATTCATCAGTGTCAGCAATATGGCCGGGTGAAATGCATTGGACCCAGGGCGAACAATGATGAGCACGCCTGCAAAGCCCATCAATATGGCGATCCATCGGCGCACATCGAGCCGCTCACCCAGCCAAAACGCACTGAACACCGCGATCATGATCGGTACGGAAAACTGCATCGCCCCGGTCACGGCCAGTTGCAAATACTGCAAGGCCCAAAAATTGAGGGCGGTCATCGCGCACATCATCAAGCCGCGCAAAAAGTGCAGACGCGGTCGTTGTACGGTGACCAACTTCATGCCGTGTTGCGGCCAGAGCAAAGCCGCCATGATGAGCACATGGGTGGCAAATCGCAGCCAGACCACTTGCAAAACGGGGAGTTCTTGCACCAAATATTTTGCCAAGGCATCCAAGGACGCAAACATCAAGGTGGTGAAACTCACCAAAGCAATACCTATTTTGCGTTGCTCGGGGCTGTTGCTGAGCATCAATCAGTCCTGTGCGGCTTGGGCGGAGGCCTTGGCTGCAAATTCAGCGCGCAAGGCGCGCAATTTGGCCCTGGGGTCTTCTTTGACCGTGGCATCGTCCAAGCCCATTTCCGCAATAAAGCGGCTGGGCACGCCTGCCACCATGTCGCGCCCTTTTTTGCGCTTGCGCGCCCAACTCACGGCCAGGGTGTGCTGAGCGCGGGTGATGCCCACATACATCAATCGCCGTTCTTCTTGCAGATGAATCGCTTGTGACTCGGTCAACACACCGGCCACCTCGGGCGTGTCATGCCGAAAGGGCAACAAGCCCTCGTTGACACCAACGAGCATCACATGGGGCCATTCCAAACCCTTGGCCGCATGCAGGGTGGAAAGCGTCACCACATTTTGATCGCTGTCGCGATCGCTCAGTGTTGACAGCAATGAAATGGTTTGCGCCACCTCTAGCAGGTTCTTGCGCTCCGATACCAAGCTGACCCCGGCCGCATCATCAACCTGTCCCCCACAGCGTTGGGCCATCCACTCGCAAAAATCGAGCACATGGCCCCAGCGGGCAGCGGCCAATTTATCGCTGTCTTCTTGGTCGTGCAGGTGTTGCTCATAGCCCAAGTCCTTGAGCCAATCCATCAAAAACCGCATGGCATCTTCTGCCCCCTCGGTGTGGCGGGCGCGGTATTGCAAGTCATTGACGGTGCGGCCAAATTCATGCAGCGAAGTCACCGCCCTGGCGCTGAGCACACTGCCCAAGCTGTGGCTGAACAAGGCTTCAAACAGGCTCAGCTTGTATTGGTTGGCAAACTGCCCGAGTTGTTGCAAGGTTTGGTGACCCACGCCGCGCTTGGGCGTGGTGATGGCCCGCAAGAAGGCCGGATCGTCATCGTTGTTGACCCACAGCCGCAACCAAGCGCAGAGGTCTCTGATTTCAGCGCGGTCAAAAAAGCTTTGGCCCCCAGACACTTTGTAGGGAATGGCGGCTTTGCGCAGGGCTTTCTCCAGAACCCTGGACTGGTGATTGGCGCGGTACATCACACAAAAGTCACGCCATTCGTGCGGGGTGGCCGTGTGCGCTGCCTCTCCTGCGCGCAGTGACTGAATGCGCGCCACCACCCGCTCGGCCTCGTGCTCTTCGTTGTCGGCATCCACCACCCGCACCGGCTCTCCATCACCCAATTCACTGAACAGGGTTTTGGGAAACAACTTGGGGTTGGGCCGAATCACATTGTTGGCAGCTCGCAAAATGGCGCGGGTTGAGCGGTAGTTTTGCTCCAGCTTCACCACCCGCAAGCGGGGGAAGTCCGCTGGCAAACGCTTGAGGTTGTCCAGGGTGGCCCCACGCCAGCCATAGATGGACTGATCGTCGTCGCCCACGGCGGTCAAGCACTGGCGATCACCGGCCAATAATTTGAGCAGTTCATATTGGGTGGCATTGGTGTCTTGGTATTCGTCCACCAACCAATGGCTGATTTGCGCTTGCCATTTCGCGCGCACCTCCGGATGGTTTTGCAGCAGCTTCAGGGGCAAGCCAATCAAATCGTCGAAATCAACGCTTTGGTAGGCGGTCAAGCGCTCTTCATAGCGCGCCATGATGCGTGCCGTGATGCGTTCGTTATCGTCTTTGGCCTGGGCCTCGGCCATGGCCGCATCGAGGCCCATGTTTTTCCACAGGCTGATGGCCCACTGCCATTGGCGCGCCGTGGCCGCGTCCGTGGTGCCACCGGCATCTTTGAGCAAACTGGTCACATCATCGCTGTCCAAAATACTGAACTGCGGTTTGAGGCCCATGGCGGCACCGTCTTGTCGCAAGATGCGTACACCTAGCGCATGAAAGGTACAAACCGTGACTTTTTGCGCTGCTTTGCCAATGAGTTTTTTGGCCCGCTCGCGCATTTCAGCCGCTGCTTTATTGGTGAAGGTGATGGCGGCGATGGCGCTGGGGTCAACGCCCGACTGGATCAGCAAGGCCAGTTTGTGGGTGATGACGCGGGTTTTGCCAGAGCCCGCACCGGCCAAGACCAGGCAAGGGCCTTGCAATATATGGACCGCTTCGAGTTGTGCTGGGTTCAGACCGGGTGACATGCAGGCGACGCTGGGGCAAAAGCGTTTGATCATAGCCGGGCACAATGTCATCCATGGCAACTGTTTTATGGGTCACCTTCCCTTTTTTCGCGCTCGTGCTGGCAGGGTATTTAGCGGTTCAGCAAAATTTTTTGAGTGTCGATGCCATTCCGGGCCTCAATAGTTTTGTGCTGTTTTTCGCGCTGCCTTGTTTGCTGTTTCGATTTGGCGCCAATACCCCCATCGCCCAGTTGCTGGACGCGCCGCTGTTCATCACCTATGCCGCCTGCGGCTTGATCTTGGTGGCCGTGGTGGTGGCATGGAGCTTGAACGACCGCATCCGTTGGAACGACGCGGCCTTGGGCGCGCTGGTCGCGGCATTTCCGAACACGGGTTTTTTGGGTGTGCCTTTGCTGGTGGCCTTGCTGGGCCCGAGCTCTGCCGGCCCGGCCATCGTGTCCATCATTGCCGACTTGCTGTTCACCTCGTCTTTGTGCATCGCTTTGTCGCGGATGGATGGTGCGGGCGAGCATGGGTTTCGCCATGCGGCCTTCAATGCCCTCAAAGGTGTGCTGGCCAACCCCATGCCTTGGGCCGTTTGCTTGGGGGCTTTGTTTTCGGCCAACGAATGGCGTTTGGCCGAACCTGTGGACAAAACCCTGAGTTTGCTGGCCGATGCGGCTTCGCCGGTGGCCTTGTTCACCATTGGGGCGGTGCTGGCGCGCTCCCAGGTGCGCGCCCGTTTGAGCCCGCACAAGGCCATCCGCTTGATGGACTATCTTCCCGTCGCTTTGGTCAAACTGGTGGTGCACCCCAGCTTGGTGATGCTGGTGGGTGCAACGGTGATTCAAGCGGGTGTGCCCCTGGACCCGTATGCCTTGATGGTGGTGGTGTTGGTGGCCGCTTTGCCCAGTGCCAGCAATGTGTCGATGCTGGCCGAACGCTTTGGCGCTGACAACGGCCGCATCGCCCAAATCATTTTGATCACCACGGCCTTGGCGTTTTTCACCTTTTCGGGCGCGGTTTTTTGGCTCAAGCCTTGAGGCTTTAAATCACCAACGGGTCCACATCGATGGCCCAGCGCAGCACGGCACGGTGTTGTGTTCGTGCAGACCGCAGCAGGGGTTGCCAAGCGGTCAAAAATTGTTGCAAAGCGGTGCGCGAGGCTGACTCAACCAACACTTGGGCGCGCTCGACTTGGGCCACCCGTTGAATGCCCAGCGGCACCGGCGGGTACAAGCTGAGTCGATCGGCCCCAGGCAGTTCAGCGGCGGCCAGTGAAACCGCTTTCAAAAACGATTGGGCCGCATCTTGGGTGCGCGCTTCGGCCCGCAGCAGGGCCTGAAAACTGAAGGGCGGCATGCCAGCTTGCTCGCGCTCTTGCAATTGTTCCTCGGCAAAAGCGGGGTAGTCATGTCGCTTCAAGGCATCAAACAAGGGGTGCTGCGGGTAGTGGGTTTGGATCCACATTTCACAGGCATGGCCGGCTTGCTGCGACCACTGGGCATCGCGCCCGGCGCGCCCAGCGGCTTGCATGAGCAGGCTGAACAATCTTTCGGGCGCACGGAAATCGCTGGAGAACAAAGCGCCATCGGTGTCGAGCGCCGCCACCAGGCTCACACGGCGAAAGTCATGGCCTTTGGCGATCATTTGTGTGCCAACCAGCACATCAACTTCTCCCGCGTGCACCTGGGCCAATTGGTTTTCCAGCGCGCCTTTGGCGCGGGTGGAATCCGCATCGATGCGGGCAATGCGCGGCGCTGCACCGTCTGGCCGGCGCACGCCTTCGAGTTGGGTGGCCAAGAGTTCTTCCAGTTGTTCGGTGCCTCGCCCCATGGCCCGCACGTCGGTATCGCCACATTCTGGGCAAGCCCTGGGAACGGCGGTTGTATGGCTGCAGTGGTGGCAGCGCAATGTGCGGTCGAGCTTGTGAAACACTTGAAAAGCACTGCAATGCGGGCATTGGCTTTTCCAGTGGCAAGAAGGGCAGTGCAACACCGGTGCATAGCCGCGCCGATTGAGCAACACCAAAATTTGCTGGCCCAGGCCGATGCGCTCACGCATGGCATCGAGCAACACGCCTGAAAACACCGTGCGCCTGGGTTGCCGGTTCATGTCCACCCGACGCACCAAGGGCAGGGCGCTTTGGCCCATGCGCGAGGGCATGTGCAAGCGCACATAGCGCCCAGCGGGCTTGTCTGGGCTGGCCGCTCTGCTGTGGTGCCAGCTCTCCAGGGACGGCGTGGCCGAGCCCATCACCACTTGGGCTCCTTCCAGTTGGCCGCGGTAAACGGCCAAGTCACGGGCCGAGTAACGGGCACCCTCTTGTTGTTTGTAGCTGGGGTCGTGTTCTTCATCGACCACGATCAGGCGCAAATGGGGCATGGAGGCCAACACCGCCATGCGGGTGCCCAGCACCATGCGTGCTTGCCCGTTGTGCGCTGCCAGCCAACTGTTCAAGCGTTGGGCGGGGGTCATGGCGCTGTGCATGGCCACCACGCAACCCGCACCCAACCAGGGCTCAAAGCGCTCGCGAAAACGCTGCTCAAGCTGAGGCGTGAGGTTGATCTCAGGCACCATCACTAAGGCTTGGGCGCTGGGCTCGGCCTGCAACAGGCGTTGAACCGCTTGCATGTACACCTCGGTCTTGCCGCTGCCGGTGCTGCCAAACAGCAAAAACGGGCCTTTTTGAGTAGCCATTTGATGCAAAACGGCTTCTTGCTCGGCGGTGAGTGCCAATCCATTGGGTGGTATGGGCATCCGTTCCACGGCCTTGACGGGTTGGGGTGCCAAAGGCTCGGCCGGGGTTTTGCTTTTGGGGGCAGCGGCTTTGCGTTTGAGGCGTCGCGTCAGTTGCTCGGGGCTGAGTTCGCGCAAAGAGGGTGGCAAGGCGGCCAAAGCGACCTCGCCTTCGCTGCGCTGGTAGTAGCGGGCCGTGAACCGGATCAGGGCTTGCCAAGCCGGGTTGAGTGCAGGCAAGGGGTGGAGCACGCCGGCGATGGGGCGCAATCGCAGCGCAGTTTCCCCTTGAGCGGGCAGGCCGTGCCCGGCATCCCACACAATGCCCAGCAACTCCCGCTGGCCCAAGGGCACGCGAACCAATGTGCCAATGGGGAGTGCCTCCTCACTCAGATAAGTCAGAGGCCCACCCACGCCGCTGTGGGCTGGGGTTTGGACCAATACAGAGAGGGTGACAGACATCGAAAATGCGCTTTTTGTCGTGTTTATCAAGATTTGGACTTGAAACCGGGTTTAAGTGCTTGATTTGCAAGCCCTTTGAGATAACCCCAAGATTCTGTGGATAACTTTGTTGATATCTTGCCGTTCAGGCCTCCAAAGCCTTGTCTGGCAAGGCTTTGAACAGATTGCCCTATTTTCAGGCATTTGCAGCAATCTATATAAATCAAGGGCTTAGAGAGATTTCAAGGGGCGAAAACAAAAGCAGTCCCCATGAGAGGGGTCCATTGACTGAAACACAAATTTTGTGCATAAGTCAAGGCCAAGAACTAAACTTTGTTCGTAAACGGACGGAAAAATTCAAATATTTCTCAAAAAACGAGCGTGGTGGTGACCACCGATCACGCCGCCCAACAGGGCGCGGGTATTGCCATGTTCGGGCTCACAGCGACTGGCCTGGCGCATCAAGCAAACAGGCGAGAGGTTGGCGGCCTGGAACATACAGGCTTCGGGGAAACCGGCGTTTTGCAGCGGGGTGTACATGGGACCGATTGTGGCAGGGCGACTGGGCAATGGCCCTGGCTCAGCGTGCTCCGATGGCGTTTTGCACCAAAGCAGGGTTGAGCAATTCAGACAAGACCAAAGGTGGTTGCCCGGGCTTGTACAGCACATAGACCGGCACGCCGCTGCGGCCCAATTGCGCCAATGCGCGTGTGATGGT
>JACCDO010776672.1_pt1 | contig 12282 bp, 13 predicted proteins | sample 7446101 | NCBI WGS metagenome assembly JACCDO01 (sample SAMN15323440, study PRJNA562643) | freshwater metagenome | isolation source: river surface water | place: USA:Blue River Watershed | collected 2017-08-16 | reverse complement strand
TCTTCTTATCAATATGCTCCATTTTGTATTAGTTTAAATACATAATATATCTTTATCAATTTTTATAAAACTAAGACATATATGTCTTAGTTTTATAAAGTTAATAGTGAATGATGTGATTTTCTTAGAAAATCACATCCCTCTATCAATTTTTATAAAATATGTTTATTTATGAGAAAAAATTAAATAAAATAATTATTAATAGTCATCTTCACTCTCGCTCAAACTGTCAACATCTACATCAGTATTAGTAACAGGTGTATTACTATTGGTGGTAGATTTTTGTACAGTTTTATGTGTATAATGTTTTTCAATAAGACTGATATTTAATGGTTTAATATACCCATCAGTAATATTAATTGTAGTATCTTCTAAACATTGACACATATAGTATGCGCCATAACTATAAAACTTATTATAGAACTCACTCATACTATATATTTGAGTCTTTATATTTTCATTATATGGATTATCAATCGGTAGAGGTCTCGCCTTTGGCGATGTAATTATATCAATATTAAATCTCCTTGGATGAAATAATTTGTGATTCATTTGTAGACTACCCAAACATTTAGAATATGTTTTCTTATTTTGTGGTAAAACACCAAACAAATTATTCCAAAATGGTACATCTGAAATATATTTAATATAAGTGGTAATTTCGTTATTATTCAACCATGTACCAAAACCACGCATACGATATTTATTAATAATTTCCAAAGGATCTTTATTACCCGCTACATATTTATAATCAATATTCATATAAGTCATATGTGCTGTAATGAACGATGGTGTCATATATACATTTCCATTGTAATAAGCTCTTACACAAGGCATATGAAAGTTCGCAACTAATGACATGTGATCTTCTTTCTTATTTGGGAAAATTTCAAAGTCATGTGATAAATGAGGACATGTAATCTTCACCTTAAAATTATTTGTAAAACCACAACCATTCATCATTTCACGCTGTTCATATGTCGGTTTCTTTTCATTAACTTGATCAAAACAATGATCTAATTCATCAGGTGTAAAATCTGATTCAAGTTTAACATTCTTCATTGTTGTAAATGTTTGAGGGTCAAATAATTTAATAATAATATCATCTTCACTGAATTCAAACACTTCTTTATAATTATCTTTAACAATATATGGATAAGTTTCCATTAATTTCTTATTCTCTTCCTCTAGTTTAATATAGGCAAATGGAATAAATAGCTTTTTAATTTCTGGTTTATTAAGATTTGCTACAACCATATCATATTTAAGACTTTCATTACAAATATTTTTTTCTATCATTTCAGATGTAACAAATAAATAAGTTGATTGAACCAATTCAAATTTAATATGAATTGGGTCACAATCAAAATGCTGACAGATCGTTAGCATTAAGTGTTCGTGTATTTTACGAGAAATATCAATAAATTGAAATGTATTTGTCGCATACACAGCGATATCAACATCCGCTTCATAATAATATTCATCAAAAAACCTATTATACAACATATTAATATCATTTTTTGTAATATTATTTACAAACAAGTTAATTAGTGGATGAGAATATTGAACACAAGCAGTCATAATACTACCGGTGATAATTGTATTATTAGAATTAAAATCAAAACCTTCAAATAAATCTATCTTTTCATTTCCTGAAATAAAAATGTTCATTCTTTGTTTAAATTCACTCAAATTACATATAATTTTTGTCTTATCATTTGGATGTACAATGCCACCAATATTTAATTCCGGATTAATCATCTTCTCCGCAACTAGTAACGTATGGTAAGGATTTTCATGAGGCTGTAAAATATTATAATGAAATACAGGCAGTTCAGTAGCTGTATCTATATCAAAAATATACATATCAGTTGTTTTAACATAATTACGATTAATTGTTTCTTCAAAATAAAATCTAATCCAAGCATAACCAAAAAGATATTTATATAACGCAATGTTTTCTTTAATAACACTTTTCATTCTTATTAGCATCGTTTTATTATTTACAATCAGATGACAATATTGTTTAGAACAACATAACATACTAAACATCATATATTTCTGGTAATCATCAATGCTATCAAACAATTTATTTATATCATCATTCATATAATCACATGAATGAACTTTATTAAACAATTTATAACCCTTCTTGTCTAAAATAGCAGATGGATCAACATATTGTTTTGAATTAAAAATCTGTTGTAAATAATTCTCTTTAATTTTTGATTGATCAATAATATCTAAAATGTGTTTAGAATTATTAACATATTTAACGATTTTCAAATTAAATTGTCGTTTATCAAATAACTTTGAAAGATTCATCAGACAATTATATGGAAATGTCCAATAATATGATTCTTCTAATGTTTTTATCATATTGTTAATTTTCATTTTTAATACCAATTTATCTTTCTTATCACCATAATAATCTGAAATAATAAGCGTATCATATAATTTATTAAATGATGTTGATTCAATCATATTATCAATATAATTAGTAAGATTCAAAAATGATATATTAAAAATAGGTAAAACCAATACCATTTCTTCCAAGTCATAACCAAAACGATTTGATTTTGTGATTACTGATTTATCACAATGAATAACATTACTAAAATGAATAATATTTTTTAGCATTGAAATATTTGTTTTATAAATAATCATATCATTTGTTAATTTATTAAAAACATCTTTATCAATAGTTTGTTGTGTAATCATGTTAATATCAATCTTATCAAATGGACAAAGACAATATACATGTTTAAAATACTTTCCAATATTCGCCATATTTATAATAATTTCCTCATCTGTATATGGATCAGTATGTTTAATAACTTTTGTATTTATCAGGGGATTCTCCATTTTTTATAATAAGAACTATTAAAGTAAAGGTTAAATAAATCAATTTTTTATAAATGCGGTGAATCACCACAAATGTTAATAGTTAAATAATGATATTGTTAAAATAAAAATTAATATTCTTTAATAATCATGTCATTGACTATTGTAATATATTCTTTCTTCCCCATCATTTGAATTGTATCATCATACAATGTACGATCCAATTTAAAATGAGTGATTTCATTCTTTAATTTCTCATATAAATCATTAATATTATATTTATTTAATTTCACATAATGGTTAATATTCGCAGCAACGATATCAGTCCTATCATGTGCTAATTCATTAACAATTTCAGTAATAGAATGCGCCACGTTATCCATATTATGGAAAATATAAATCATATCAATATATTGATCCATCATATTATTAATATGATACATATTATCTGATAATATAAGTACATTTCCAATTACCAATGAATCAATTATTTTTTTGATAAATTCATCAGAATAATTACTCATATTAACTTTCATCATATCGTAAATATGTGAGTATGATTTTTTATCATCAATTTCACAAAATAATTCAAGACAAAACATATGAGCAGGTAAGACATCCATAACAGTTTTATTAATTGTAACATTAACATATCCTAAATGAGGATATGTAATTAATGTATGATCTAGATTTACTTCATAATATTTTTCATAATACGAACACAAATTGGAAGTAAAATTACCGATGTTAATAATGTTATCAGAACTCCCCGCTTTAATATTAACTTTCCAAATATCATACGTAGTAATAAGTAATTTAATATATTTATCTGTATAAATTTTATTAAATTCACTTGATTTATCATAATCATTCAGAATATTTTTATATCTATAAAACAGTTTATGATCGTTATTAAATGCTTTTTTAATTGCATTAAAATGATTTGTTTCAAAATCAATATTAAAAGTTGTATAAATAATTCTTTCAATTAATTTTTGAGACAAATATAATATAAATTCATCTTTGTTTGTCATATAACTTCCAATAATATAATAAAACTCATTTAATTTTTTATTCAAAATATCAGAATTAATCTTTTTAGTTAATAATATAATTGAATCAGTATTTGAATAATTTGTTTTAATATTATCTGTTATACATTTTGTAATTAACTCCTTGAATATTTTATTATCTTTTGATATTTCATAAAGACATGAATAATAATTAATAAATGTGTCAATATTATCAGGTTTTTTACTAAGTAGAACAGCACCAATATCAACATCAATATGTGTCATTATTTTCATTATTTCATATTTATATACATTAATAAAGTTCGCAATGATATTGATATCATTAATTGCAATAATATTTTGTAAAATTTCAGTGATTGTTTTAGTCATTACAGTTAATTTATTATTATTCGTAATCATATAGTAGCAATAATAATTTTCAAAGAAATGTTTAATTGTAATTTTAAATTGATAAATAATCATCATATTAATATCAACATCATAATCAATATTAGGGATTGTATTAAAAATAGCATTATCAAAACAATCAATAAATGATTTATAAATATTATAATCTGGGAAATATTGTGAAAATGTTTTTATAAAGTTATTTAATTTAATAATTGACTTGGGTGTTTTAATACTTCTTGTGATAGTATATTTAAATGGCGTGTCATCTAATATATTCTTAATAATAGATTCAATACCATTTGTTATAATTATATTATTTCCCCATTTCATGTTTTCATTATGTACAGTTTTCACAATATGTTGTACCATACCTGACAGTCTTGTAAATAATCTATACATATTATCAAAATAGTTATTATAATTATCAGCAAAAAGATTATTTTTCTTATTTAATTCTCTGAAAATATTTCTTTGATTTTTAATATTAGTGTTAATATATTTTATAATAATATCAATAATTTGTTGAATATTAATGTTTTTATATTTATACATAATATCATTCATAATATAAGTATTATGAATGTTGTTATTATAAATAATATAGTTTTCCATAATATTATCTATATTTTTCTCAAATTGGTCTACATAGGAAATAGGCACCGTTTGAATAATGTTTCTAACATCTCGTAAAGCCATTTTTATATATAAATTTAATTATTTGAGGTTATAATAATCAATTTTTATAAAACTAGACCCAACAGGTCTAGTTTTATAAATGTTAATCGTAAATGATAGAATTTCCTTGAAATTCTAGCCTCTCAATCACGCCAAAGGCGAATTTTTATTAATAAACAAAAGGATTATATCTATATGTATCATATTCATATATTGATACTTTATAATCATTTGTATCTATAGGTATTTTAACTGTTTCCCCATCCATAATTTCATTTTTCCTATTTAATGGAAATTTAGATTCTAATCCACCCGCATCCTTAAATCTAATGTAATATTCCCATTCATATGATCCTGGATATGTTTGTCTACCAAATAATTGATAATTTTTATTTACATCTGTATTATATAATAATCCTAATAATTGATAATCATCTGGTTCACCACGTGTACGCTCCCCAAATAATCTATTGGGGAAAGGATATTGACGCGATTCAATTCTTCTTTCAGGTGGGGATAAGGGGTCATATAATGTTTTAATATCTCTGTTTTTAAGATAATAATATTTATCAATACCAAGGTCATCTTTACATTTACAAGTACATATTTCGTTTTGTGGTACTTCATCTGCGAATTTATCTAAATTATTGTCTATATATAAATAAGTTTGATAAATAACCATAATTATTAAAATTCCATTAATAGTATCATGTAACATTAATAAAATACAGAAAATTATATTATAATATAATAAAGGGTTATATATTTAGTTTTTGTTTTATTTAAATTTACTTTAACTGGATAGATAAATTTCGCATTATCTTTAATAAGATATAATGAAATAGCAAGATGTAATTCTAATTGAAAATCATTTTTTAATAAAAAACGACTATTTAAAAATTGTGTTTTTAAATATAATTTATCAGATGTTAAATTTTCATTTTGCGTTGGTCCTATTTTCAAACCATAATTTAATAATTTTTTAACCAATAATGTCTCATTAAATTTAAAATCTGGTATCATCCATGCCCAAATCCATATATTTGTTTCATTTTCAAATAAACCTAAAATTTCATACTTATATACTTTATCTTGTTTTGGGAATCTGATTGTTCCATTATCTCTATTTATTTCAGAATCTTGTGGTATCATAATATAATCATGATAATGTTTTGTTTTTGTATCATAATAATTTAAAGCATCATCAATTAATTTATTAAAACTTATATTATCCATATACAATATTATATAAAATAATTTTGATTCAACCATAATCAATAATATTTAAAAAAGATATCTTATATAAAGTAGATATGATTGATTGTGAAATATGTTTTAAACAAAATCATACTATGAATGATTGTGATCAAATGATCACTTCTGTCGGTTTTATATGTTTTAAATTAGATGAAATGATTTATGATACATTTATTAAAAATATTCAAAATATTACTTATTATAATTTATCTAATATTGTTATGAATAATATTCATAAATTTAATCAATATAATCAATATATTAAATTTATGTTAGTTAATCGTAGACATTCGCTTAATTATATTGATTTCATCAGGGGGAAATATAATGAAAATGACGAGGATTATATATTAAATATGTGTTCATTTATGAGTATACATGAGATTGATATGATAAAAACAAATGATTTTAATACTTTATGGAATAATTTATGGCAAAAAAATGCCCATAAAAAAAAATATAATGATGAAATGAATAGCTCAAAACATAAATTTAATATCATAAAAAAAAATGGAATTATAGATAAAATTTATTCAACATATAATATGACAGAATGGGAAATCCCGAAGGGAAGGAAAAATTTTAATGAAACTAATATTAATTGTGCCATTAGAGAATTTAAAGAAGAAACATCTATTACACCAAATGATTATATTATATTAAATTGTGTTGATCCAATTCATGATATTTTTACAGGAACAAATAATAAACCATATCGGCATGTATTTTATTTATCTTTAATTAATAATAATATAAATGAAATTAATTATAAAAGTAATGAAATAGATAGTGTAAAATGGTTTAAATGGAGCGAATTAAATGATATTATTAGACCATACAATAGTAATAAAATTAATACTCTTACTAGTATATTTTTATTTATAATTAATGTGTGTGAAATGAATAATGATATTAGTCAAGATTTATAAAAATTCCCCTTTGGCGTGATTGAGAGTTAATTATACTAATCATAACTTTATAAAAATTGATATTATCATATTTAAATATATATTAGTTATATAACATAAATATGACAGCCATTAATTATGAAACAATAATTAAATATCTCATGCCGAAAATTAATACATTCTCTTTAATGCCAAATATTACAATGACATCATCTAATTTCACTAGTTATAATAATTTATTTGATGATAGTTTTTATAGATTTGGTATTATTAATACGCATGATGGTATTAATATCTCATTAAAAAGTAGTATTTTAGCATGTATTTATTCAAAATATAATATGATGTCATCTGAAGATATTTCTAAATTTGAAATGACAGATAATATGATAGACCTATGTAATAATTTAGGGATAAACATAATATTTTTTAATTTTATTAATAATATCACATCATCATATAAAGGTGACTTTTTTAATCCATGGATTCCAACCATTTATATTGCTACTAATGGAGAATGGTTTGAACCGATTATAACAAAAGATTGTAGAATTTTTAGTTTTTCATCAATTAAATCAAATATATTAAAAAACAATATATTATGTCAGAATATATTAAAATATAATATAAATGAAAATATCACAATTAATGATAATTTTAATGAGATTATTGAAATTGACAAATTCACTAAACCAATTATTAAAGAGGAGAATGACACATTTATTACAGCAGAACCAACTATCCCAACTAAATCAAAATTAGAGAAAATGAAAAAAGAAGATTTATTAACATTAATACAACAATTGAACAAAACGGTTAGTGTGTCTAAACCTACTAAAAAAGATCTTATTGATATTATATATACTTAATGGATTATGATTTTAAAGAGCTAAGTATTAAAATATTTATTTTATTGATTATTTATTATGTTGTTGATAAATATCCAAATTTAAAAAAATATACAGATGAAACGCGATTTAATATGTATAGATCAGTTATGTGTTTTGCTTTCACTTGTATGGGTTTACATATTGGTATCAATCATTTTTTTAATGGTATAGCACATCCATTTTCATTTAAACATCGTGATATGGATGAAATCCAATATGTTTTTATGGCCTATCTTATTATTGATTTATTAAAATTAATCGCAAGTAAAAGTAATAGATGGGATTTATATGCTCATCATATTGTTGTCATTATATCTATTTTGTTAGGTTTATCTATCGGTAAATATGGATATTTATTTACATGTGTATTAATTTGCGAATCTATTTCAATTGTAACAGGACCAGATGCGATGGCAATGGAAGATAATAATAATTACGAGTCATATATTTATAAATTATATAGAAAACGCATAATTAAATATATCAGAATGCCAATGTGGATATTATTATTTATATTAACATTTAAATATACAAATAAATGCCCACCAGAATTATGGTATACCGGTATGAGATTCCCAGTAATATTATTATTATTAGATACATATTGGAGCAATAAATGTGATAAAGTTATTAAGAAATATGAAAATACGATCTAATAACTAATAATCAATTTCATTTATATTATTATTGCATAAACATTTTTTATCAATACATTTATATTTTTCTGTTTTATTATAAAGAATATGGTCTTTACAGTTACAAAAATAGCATGACATTTTTACATTATCTTTATCATGTGGCTTGCTATTATCTAATCTATCAATGCTAAATTTATAACAGCAATATGGCGCATATAAAAATGTAATCATTTTATCATTACATTTATAACATTTACCACGTTGTTCCTTTATTAAATTATGTATAAATTTAAAATCAATATTTCCAACTGATTTTAATTTTCCTATCCCAGTCCAATTTATTTTTTTTTATCTGATAATAAACAATTATTTATACATTTAATAATATTATTTTTATATATTTTATGAAGGTTTGCATATATTGTTTTAGTTGTAGTTTGTATAGCTATTTCATCATCATCATTTTCTATATAATAATCCTCATACATATCTATAGTTTTTGATATAACTGTTCTTTTATCTGTATAAATTATTATTCTATAACAAATAGTCCCACCACAACAAGCATTCATAAATTCTTTTTCACATAATTTATTTAGAATATCATATTTACGTTGTTTATTAATTTTCACAATACATTTTAATAAACTAGTTGTTTCAATGATCTTTGATGACGTTCCCAAATCATCGCCAAATGAATCAATGCATTCAATTATTCTAAATCCAAGGAATAGTGTTGACATTATAATTAATAATTATATTATGTCTTCCAAAATTAAATAATCAATTTTTATTCATAACTCACAAATAAAAATTGATTAATATAATATTTAAAATTAAAACTATTATATTAATAAATGTCGCAGTTCTTTAATACTATTAAACAACATTATAAATCTGTTATGATTCTCCGTAAAAATCCTGAATTATTGGAACGTTATAATATGGCACCAATGTCACTTTATACTTTAGATTGTAAACAATCAACTAATATGAAATTACAAGATGATTATAATAATCTTCATAAGGATTATAAATATCATTCAATTCTTTACAAAGATGAAGTACCATTAAGTATTTTATTGGCTAATCCAAAATATATTAAGAATCTTATTATTTATGGAAGGAAAATATTTAATCCAACCATATAAGTGGTGCGCGAGAATTAAATATATAAAATATATTAATGTCAGGACCAGATGTATGGGGGCCACATGGATGGAAATTTATTCATTATATCACGTTAGGATATCCAAATAGTCCAACAAAAAAAGATAAAGAAAGATATTCTAATTTTTTTAATTCATTAAAATATGTAATACCATGTTCTATATGTGGTAATCATTTTAGACAAAATTTAGAAAAATACCCATTAGATGATACAGTATTATCAAGTAAAGAAAAATTAATTGAATGGGGTATAAATATGCATAATATGGTTAATATGAAAAATGGTAAAAAAGTATATACATATGAAGAAGGTTTAGCTGAAATATTAAAAAATAAAGATTCATGTAGTATAAAAGAAGATATGATGAATATATCAAATAATAAAACTTATTCAATGGAAATGTGTATATCAATTATAATTAATATCGCGTTAATATTATTTATTATTGTAAAATATACGCGAAAATAATAATTCTAAATTATTGTATATGTCTGAAAATGATTATTATCTGAAATATTTAAAATATAAAAGCAAATATTTAGATTTACAAAATATTCTATCCGCAGGTGGTCCATCAGAAGAGGATATTACAAAAGATTTGGTTGTATCAGATAGTTCATCTGATAATTTTATACTTAAAATAATATATGACCGAAAGAAAAAAACAATACCTACTATTACAATTACTGATGATACAGTTCTAAAAAAATTTAATTATATTTTAACAAATCATCAAATGTTTTGTAATCTTACTGATTTACTAACTGATGATAGAAAAGAATATTTAAACGCAATTAGAATAGGAACAGTTGGTACGACAGAAAAAGGTAAATGGATACCACCTACATTTAGAAGTACGAATCCACAAACTATTAAAATTGCTGCAAAAGATTTTGAATTCTATTTATTTATGGTTGCTGTTTTTAGTGAGAGAGAAGGATATCCTGGGCCAGATATTAAAGAGGTGTCTAGTGAGTATAAGAATATATTATGTAAAAAAGATGCTACTGCATTTAGCAAATTTACTAGATTAAAAGAAAAATATAATAAAATATAATATGATGTCCACGGTAGATGGTAATATCTCGCGTTAATATTATTTATAATCGTTAAATTATCTAAAAAATAAATATAATATAGTTTAATATGAGTACTCCAAATGTTAGTGAATTAAAGGAAATAATTGGTAAAATACAAAATATAATTAAAAATATGGATAAGAAAGGTATCACCGGACAAAATGCCCGGGAAGATTATTTTTGGAACAATCATTCTAATATGATGAATAGATATCCATTTTTAATTTCACAATTATGTAGTTCAAATGATACAACCATTTTAAATACTATGTTGGAACAATTAAGTGAAATTGAAAATGGTGAGAAAACACAACATGAAGCGGATAAAGATATCGGTGAAGTATTAGCAAAAGAATATTTACCCAAATAATTTGAATCATATGTACAACATTTTATACTAATTTTTTAACAAAAATATTTAATTCAGATTCATTATAATGACATATTTCTTTTATTACTGAAGACTTATCATTTAACTTTTCAGTGAAAAAATATTCAATCCACCATTTATTGGCCTCTATTTGTTTATCTCTATAATCATGATACATATCACCAAAATAATTATTTGATTTAATATAAACAACCAAATTATTAATCATAATTTGTTGTGTGTTTGCGATTAATATATTAATATTTTTAAATATATTTAAATTAGCTGGTGACAAATTAAATTTGGGAAATATATCATTAATAAACATATCAGTTTTACATTTTGTTAATGTTTCTTCTAAGTATTTAATCTTCTTTTTTAATTGTTCATCACTGTTATCATATTTAAATCCTTTACATATGATATATTTTTCGCTATTTGTATCACGAGAAAAAAATGGTTTATAAATATATGTTTCTTCAAAAAATGATGATAACATGTATACTAATTTAATTGTCACATGAGTGAATGTTTCAAATATTTTTAACATGAAAGAACCATTTTTAGCGCATACGCTAATCGCACCAATTATCTCGCCTAAGATTAAAATATATGCTTCTTGTTCTTGGTAATTCTCATTTATCCATTTAAATCCACCATCAGCAGTAACTAAATCAGCTGGTTTTTTAACATTTGAACGCAAATAATTTAATGTTTCTACTTTTGTAAGATCACCATTTGTTACTAATTTCTTTGTTTCACTTTTTGTGGAAGATGATGTTTTTATTATATTTATCATATCATTATATCTTTCATTTATATTATCAACCATTGTACGATTTATATTAATACTTTCATCACTTTTTAATGTTAAACCATAAACAGTGTCATTAGATGGATCAAAATATTTTTCTCTAAATTCAACAAATGCTTGAATAAAACTACCTGGACCTTCGGAGAGTCCAACCATTGTCATTTTTGGTTTTGATGCGAGATCAAATATATATAACATTTCCCACATCTTGT
>JACCDO011987375.1_pt1 | contig 12283 bp, 9 predicted proteins | sample 7446101 | NCBI WGS metagenome assembly JACCDO01 (sample SAMN15323440, study PRJNA562643) | freshwater metagenome | isolation source: river surface water | place: USA:Blue River Watershed | collected 2017-08-16 | reverse complement strand
TTAACAGAATCATGTCGAGTTATATTATACATAATTAATAGCGCTGCCTTTAAACGGAAATTATACTTTACATTTCATTTCAACGATATTTTATTGAATTGTTGAGATATCATCGCACATACCTGCGTTGTAACGCTATAGCAATTGCATCAGACATTACTGTTTACTCCATCAATAATATTTGTTTTATAACTACATTTGCATTCGCTTTTCTTGTCAAGATGAATACCGAATCGCCACTAACATGACGTCGGTAACATTGGTCCGGTCAAGCACTGGCTGGCCCGGTTAGCTTTGGTTGGCACACAGAGACAGTAAGATAACCTAGCGATGCAAGAGTCTGTTACTAAGCATCTTAATTAAGTAAAAATTTAAGTGTTCCTTGAAATGCCAGCAAGCTTAATTTTGAAAACCAAGTCCGCTGAAGCCGGGATATCGCCACTTCCCCTCCTTCCGTACCCCAGTTGTGATGGAATCCAGACATTGCGCTTACCGCCAACACGCATATCAAGTACCCCTAAATCCATACCTTTAATTACATCCCCTGCTCCCTGTTCAAAAGTGAAAGCTTTACCGCGCTCTAAACAAGGTCCAGATGTGGTAATCGCCTTATCCTGGGGTGATACAATTGGGCTTGCTAAATAAAGTTCATAGTCGATACGAACAACGCTCCCTTTCGTGACTGCCTCGCCAGTGCCTATTTCAATCTCAGTAGTAATTACACTAAGCGGAGCTGGGCCGACTGGCTCAGCTACACCACCAATCCAAAATTTGGAAGTCGATCCGCTTGAATAACATAGTGCTCCATTGGAGAGACCTGTTTTAATAGCTTTACGAATTTTCGCCGCATCGCTATATTCTGAATGTTCGGCGCAACCTTTGATGATTGCAACCGCAGATGATGCAGTCCCTATACATCGTAGTGCGTGAATGACACGCTGCTGTATAGTTGCATTTTTCTGTAGAATGCTATTTAAACTTGGACCTACTGCGCTGTCAACTTCGTTGCGTTTTCTTTTGTCTCCAACTAAATTATCGGTATCGGAATTCTGCATCAGCGCTCAAAATCCTCTTGCTTTCCTCATAAGCAAGAGCTTTTCTGATTTTGGTAAATTTCGTTAAACTGCTTTATGAAAATCCAGACACTTGACTGACAACAAGAGCTAATTAGAAAGGTTAAAAGATATTATGGTTGAAAGAGCTAGTGAATTTATTTGCGCGAAGTGCAGTGATGTTTTTGCTTCACGAAACAAGTTGTTTCGGCACTTAACATCTTGTGGCAAATCAAGCCTAACCCTTACCGAAATGGATTATAATATTGATGATGATGAAAGTGAAGCTAGACTTGCCAATGGTTTAGAAAACTGCTTTGTCCCTACATTATTACGGGTTTATGGACCAGATATCACGTATGCTTATCGAGTAGTGACGAAGCCCCAAGGGATGCCCACGATGGGTTCTGGAGGAGACAACAGGAAGGGAATAAATCTGTTAGCTAATGATGGTCTGGCTTGCGCAATCAAATTAGGACACGGTAAAATGCGCGATTTGCTTCCCGAAGAAAGCCAAGGACTCGTATCTCTGTCTAAAATGACAGTAAAGCGCTCTGTTCCCGTGCATCGGTTAGATGCTGCAACAGGAGGGTTGATATTGGCTGCAGAATCACATCTTGCAGAACGATACTTAAAAAACTTGTTTGCGTTAGGATACGTGCAAAAGAGGTACCGAGCACTCCTGCACGGTGTGCCCAAAGGAAAGTGTGGAGTGCCTTTGTCCACTAGAGGATTCGACGAAGTGCATATGTTTTCAGAGCCTCTGGATGGCAAAGAAGCCATCACAGCTGTACGCATTGTGAGCATAATTAATTCAGCTCGACATGGTTGCATCACTTCTGTTGATTTGTACCCTTTAACAGGCAGAAATCACCAACTTCGGAAGCACTTACGGAGCATGGGAAGCCCGATTATAGGTGACCGTAGGTACGGCCTCAGCCATACATGGCCTGTCGATAACGCGCGATATCCATGGCTATTTCTTTGGGCGCTAGAGCTGCGTTTCCCTGATCCGAACGCCTCTTCCTCGAACAATTCACAAGGAAAGCCGGTCCCCCTGTGGGAGTACCATAGTACCGGACATATGTCCGCATGCGAGGAGACGCAGCTTCTCTGTCAAGTGCAGGAAGGCATGGTACATGTGCGCATCCCAGAGCCTGTCTATTACAAGGAATACATTTTAAGTGAATCGAAATAAGCCGTAAGGCACTGCGGGCAAAGGGCCTGGCTACCCGATGTATGGCTCGATGCGAAGCCCGCGAGGTCTGTAAGTCTTTATACATCGACCAGAAATTGAAGAAAGTGTGCTAGAAAAAGGTTGTAAAGGCGTTTAGAATAAGTCTGTGTCAATGCGCTGCATGCGCCGGTACAGCCCCTTGCCCCTCAGGCGTGGCAGACAACATCAGATACAGTTAAAATATCAAAACTTTGTACATTTGTATCGACTTAATTTATTTACAATGTTCTGTACTGTACAATACGCACATTCCTGTATCCTATAGATGCTACTGCAATCGGGCTCGTGAACTCTTGAATAGAATCAGCCATAAAATGTTACAAATCATTCAAATGAGCGACAACATCGCTGGTGGCGTGGACCGTAGGTATTGATGCAGGTCTTTCCCGCGGACTGCTTACAGGCGCTGGTGAATGTGTACCTGGGAACTCGGAAATACCTCCAATTCCTGTCTCTGCATTGCTATTTGCGACTTTGCTCTTCTCCACTAATTCGATGTCTACTGATGGCTTCGGGGCTTTCTTGCCCGTACCTAGCACATTTCTCTTGATGTCATTGAATATATCATCAGGGAAAAAAGCGGCATTCATTGCAGATAAAGCTCCGCTGCGCTTGCTGCTGCCGTGTGCGGAGTGGGGACCTTCCTTGGCGCTCCCGCCGTCGTCTTCGTAAGCAGCAGTAGTCTGGTTGGAGCTGCCAGAGCGATGTTTGCGCGGGGTAATTTCCATTTCATCTCCATGCGAATTGCTACGCACGCTGCCTGTGGTTCCGCCACTGCTAGCACTTAATCCCACTGCAAGGTTTTCCCCTGAACCTTTAAATAAACGCTTATCCCGAGCAAGCAATCCACGGCGATCTGAGATCCCGCCATTGGGGTCTGTGTCATCAAATTCATACATAGAACGCACAGTTCCAGTTGTTTCCCGATCGTAATAGTCTTGCTCTTCGTCACCAGTAGAGTACACATAGCTGGCGCCACCAGATAACGACGTGATGACTTGACCCATGGTGCCGTCATAGATGCTGCCGTCGTCCCCGTTGGCAATGTGATTCGGACTGAAAGCTTGATAAGCGCCATTATGCAGATATTCTTCATGAGAGAAGTAATGCGTAAATGCTATGGATGCTAGGAACATTTCAATAGTAATTAAGAAATCTTGTAATCCTTTGGCGATTTCTCCATCTGTCCAGCTGTACAGCTCCCCGCTGCGACTATTCGCGCTATGTGAGAATCGGCTGCCTAAATGATTCGGATCGATCGTTAGCGTGTTATTATCAGAGGCAGAGATGACAGTGGTGTGATAGGCCATAAAGTTGATCATGATGCTCTGCCACCAAGTCCAGAACACCACCACTTTGACACATAGAAATTTGCCAACGGCCTTATAGTGCGAGAGTTCTTCACGCATGATATAATAGAACTTAGCAAGGCAATACAATGCCCATGTTTGTGACCAGGTATTGATGATAGTAACGTATAAGTAACCACGCTGCCACTTGAATTCGCCTTCGTCGTAGACATCGAAATACTCTAGCACGATGACGAGCCAGGCAGAGAAATTTTTAATCAAAACATACTGCAGCACACCGAATGAACACTTTTGCATAATTTCATGGCCACTCCAAGGCTTTGTGAACCAGTTGAAAGGGAATGGATGGCTTCCCCTTTTTCCCTTTGTTCTTAAGACATTGAGAACGTGTGGTTCCTCACCCAGCAGTGCAATCAAGAAGAAGAAAAAGTTCCAGATGACATATGCTTCGTAGCTTTCTTTCAATGTTTCGATGTATACAGAGTATTGGCGATAATAAAGAGCTAGCCAACTTTCAATGGAGTATATCGGTAACAGCCCGATAATGCGAACTACATGCTTTTGCACATGACCTGCATTCCAGTTGTTGAAGTGCAAGAGCATTAGACGCACAGTTATTATTGTGGTTAATACGACAAACGCACCTGCGCAAAGCCAGCCGATGACATGCTTTTCCCGCCAGTCGTGCTGATACGCTTCGAAACTGCAAAATAATATTGTCAATACACACGCACTAAAGAAACCGAAGCAAAGCATATTGTGGAGATTACATATGGAACCGTACGATGCCGTGATTCTGGCATCTGTCCCTTTCCGCACGCGAACAGGAGTCATCTTGCACTAATCTCAGCCACCGACTATGCACTTCAAATCGACAAGTCTTCCAATCTTTTTGAAGTCTTTTATGGCGTAACCAACAACCTTACTTAGAAATTAAAAATGTAGGTCAACAATGGTAAAGTTTGTAATACTTCGTGACTTTGTGTACGGAAATTCCCAAAACTTCCGTGTTTTGACCCTCCTCTTCCCGCCCGCGCCTATTCAATTTTTAAATGACATAAACAAAAGAGTCTCCCTCCTTTCCCTTAAATCGAGACTAAGAAGCAATATTACTCCCCTCCTCTTTCTGTCTTTAACATAAAAACATATATATTGCATATTTTTAAAGGCTGTTACCTTTTCCGTTTGAAAAAAAATCGTATACTCTCTTGAACTTGTTGCATAAGTGCTTATTTTTGTTTCCTTGCTTTGCAATATGGATCGCTCTTATGCGTCAACTACTGGCACTTCCAAAGCTGATCGCGCGAGAATAGAGCTTCTGAAAGATCTTCACCGTCCGCTTGAAGAACATTGGGCTGGCAACAAGAATGGACTCGACGCCATGGCTAGTGACTACATTTTTAAACACCATGTCACAAGATTACAAGGTAAGCATGGGCTCATTATTCTTATTTACACTAAGTTATTCATATGATTTGCTTTAATCTTTCGAGGAAAGAGTGCCCAAAGTATATACTTCCTATCTAACCGAATATCCGCTCTACCTCATTTCAACAGGAATATACGGCAGCGATCAGCCTTTTGGTATTGATAACAAGCCTCCAAAGGGGCCAGCGAATGTGTCTCCGATGTCTCAGCTGTATGGACTAGGAGGAATGCTAGCTAGCGGCGAACGCGAAGTGCAAGCAAATCGGAGGAGGGAGCGTAACTGGGACCCGTATCACACCGTAGTGGACACGATACATCCCTGCTATGAACGTAAAACCGCCCTGGCAGAGCCAAAAAGTAACCCTGGAAACTCAAGCTCTCGAGCGCAGTCACCCGGACCCAGCAGCAGAGCGAGCACTCCTGGGGTTGTGGGCGCCAATGGAGATCCGTATTCTAGCCGTAGAAGCCGTAGCGCAAGTCCTCGAGATGTGAATCCCGTGTCCGATCAGCTGACATATGAAGGCCACGGAGAGGAGCGCTTTAAAGATGAAAGGCGGCAGCGCTCAGGAAGCCGTGATGTGGAGAAAAGACCTTCCTCGAGCAGCCATGCAGATATGAATGGCGGCCAAGACAACGATCTGATGACATTTGAGGACGTGCATCTTGGAGGAGCCAAATACCGCTGCGAGGATGAAACTATAGACGCAGAAATAGTGCTTTTATGTGGGCAATATCGTCTAAACGCCTCTCAACGGCATGCTTATCAGCAATTCGTAAAGATGCTTACTGAGCATGATACGACAGACCAATTGCGTATTGTTGAGGATGCGTTCAAAGAAGCACAGTTAGATAGTTTATTGTGCAATTTTAGTGGAACATGAATACGAATCCTAGATTCAGGTAGTCGGGTAGTAGTGGTAGCGGCAGTAAACGCGCCAGTTGCGTCGTGCTGCCATCTACATTCTGTAGTGTTATTCTTTATGTCTATATATCTTATACAAATATTTATTTTATAGCTATCGCCTTCAGTGGACCTGAACCCTACACGCCTTCCATCAGATTCTCTATTGTTTTCAATTCAATTTCAGAGGAATCAAAGGCAAAGAATAAGCCCTAAAAAACGCTTCTAAGCTTGCATTATAAAAACAACCGGTTAATCATGGAGGTCGCCTTTGATGTCTGTGCCTCAAACGTCTGAGTATATCTCTGCACCTCTGTGTCTGCTACCCCTCTCGTCGCTTGCTCCATGCCTGGCACAACTAGAAACTTCTTGTTCCCTGGTCGTAGGGGAATAAATGGGACATTAATCCCATTTTTTACCTGCGTCATATCGTATTGTTCAAAGACGTCCACATAGATCCGTTGATGTGCTGCATCGATGTCATATGGGCCGTACGGCTTGAACTCCTCGAGATCGTCGTCATCGTCTTCCATGTCTGCTATCGTGGTACCACCAGCAGCTGAGGTTACTGAAGCTGTCCCTGCATGCGATGGCATGGATGCTAGGCTAGGCTTGGAAGTTATGCTGGTTTCATCGTCCGCACGGCTGCCCTTTGTGGAGTTCGAACTAAAGCGATTGGTCCTATGAAACAAGGGATGCTTGCGAATCTTGCGCGCACCCGTGAAATCCTCTTCCAAGTAGTGCATAATATCTAAATACATTTCTAAAGATAACAGCGGAACAATCTCTCGACCAGGTTCTCTTAAGAGAACACGCTTTTTCAAGACACCATGGCGATCGAGTAGCTCATGTCGCACTACCTTGTCCACATTGACAGAATAAAACTTGAAAAGCTCCTCAATGTATCTTTCTTTGGCCCAAACGAATCGCGGTGAAAAGACATTGTAACAGGCAAGTAACATATGTTTAAGCTCCAGTCCTGCGGTGGTAACCGGCGGGAAAATGCGTGGGTCTCCAATGGGTTGCAATGGTGCATGCTTCAGCAGACAGTGCGGAGCCGTACACCTGCGTTCGATATAGGCTTCACAGAGCAGGTCTCCGTTGACGTCGCAGTATGGATAGCAATGAGATGTGTCAGTGAATACCACCGGTGAGGGTGGCACGGTCTTGGTGTCGTTGTCCGATGTAGATGACTTTTCTGCATGAGCCGCAGGAGCACTAGAGTTCATTTTGGCTTCTGCAGTGTCTACCAGCGGGTGGCTTGCCTGCTGGCTCATAGCGCTCACAACATCTGGGCTTTTGATTGTCGCTTTTGCCAACTGCTTGGCACCAGAGCCGTGTGTTATCATGTGCTTCTCAGCACTTGCCACCTGTGAAGCGGGTTTCTCAGCAGCGATTGGAGGCGTGGCTTGAAGGCTAGGGTTGAGCCCATAGTACACGCGGTTGTCATCGGCATTGACAGCCCATCGTAGGAACTGGTACATTACACTATCAATCCTATCACGCCGCATAGGATAAATGCCCCATCTTGCACGTAAGCGCTTCGTGTGGTTGTGGAGGAACCGACAGCAGTTGCGTAGCAGTACGACGGAGTGGTAATCAGAATAAGCAATCACGTTGTCTACAGCAGCTAATGGTAAAATTTCAAAATTACCCACAGAATATGTCTTGTAAGGACGATATAGCAGGATTCCTCCGTTTTTGAAGCCGACGGCGAGAGCCCCTTCACTTGAAAAAGACGCACTGGTGGGCTTGCGTCCATCATTTGATGTGTCTACTTTTGCAGCCTGCTTCTCTTCAGCTTTCTTTTGGAGATACTCTGCACCTTTCATGTACTTGGCATGCTTATGAGATATATTTTCTATTTCTTTCTTTCGAGATGCTTCAAGTTTGCGCTGTATGTTGGAATCGCGAAACGGGTTCTCATCCTCTGCGTTACCTGAGTTTCCAGTCTTACTATCATCAATGATAAGTAGTCCTTGTTCATCATAGCGCGGCTCCTTAGCTTGGCGCCAATAAGGCCACACTTCCATCAATGTTGACCCTTCTCGCTTCGAACTGCCACTTGCTGAAGCGTTGCTTTTGAAGTCCTGAGACGCTGCTGGTGCGTCTTTGCGAACCTTCTTCTTGCGATGCTGTTCAAAGGGAACATCTAGTTCTTTAATTAGCTGTGCACGTTGAGATAACAGATAGAGCTTGGCATACGGGTGTGTGCCAACATCTAAAACAACTAATTCACCGGTTGGTGAAAACGATACATTAACTGGCACCTTGAGCTCAATGGAGAACCTCTTGATGCCTCCAATGGTTTGGAAATATTCAAAAGAAGGTGCATACACCTCATTGTCTGCCCAGAAGTAGCGATAGAGCTGTACCCGGAAATTACCTTTGTCTGCTACTGCACAAAGGACATATGGCCGTGGCTCGTGGATAGGCATGCACAGATGTTTCTGGTTTCGTACAAAATCCCAAATGCTCTTATACACTTTGTCTTTGCCTCCTGTCTTTGTGATGGTCTGCAGTACAATCCCTGCTTCTAGCTCACGCACAGCATCTGCCACTTGCCGCCGCAATGTCATTTTACCAACGCTTCCTCGTCCTTTCGAGCGCTCATCGAACTCCAAAGCGGAGCTGTTCGCTGCTCGTTTGGCGGATGCGTCAGCCAAATAATACAAGTCGTAGATGTGAGGGTGGTCGATGCGACGTGCAACTGCAAAATCTCCAATCTTGCCTGCATCTTTATGGGTATATAAGTACGTTTTTAGATCTTCGTCATCAGCGAAGCCGAGGTACCACGAAGGCAGAACCGCTGCAGCAGGTGACCCAAACTTGTTAGAGTTTCTATGGGATGGAGATTTTGCATCGCTTGTGCCAAGTTTGGCTCCAGTTGTGATGGAAATATTTCCTGTGTCGCTTGTATGGGTCGGGGGACTGGCCTTGGGGGGGCTGGCGTGGCCTTTGAGCTTACCCAATCCAACGGTGATCTCTTCTTTCTTCGTCTTCATTTTCTTAAGCTTGGCTTGGTTCTGCCGCTTCTCTGCCTCCTCTTCTGCAATCTTTTGAGCTTCCTCTTCCAATGCAGCTTCAAGCTCTGCTTCTCTACGCTTCTTTTCTTCTCTCTCCCATAGAATCATATCAACAACTCGCCGCTGCCTAACCACAACACACGACACACTGCACGGCTGTCGGAACTGGTTGCAACTTGGTCCTTCGCCCTCATATACAAACAACTCGATGCCAGCTTCAGAGATGATGGAGATCTTGTTACGCGCTGTGTCACATGTGAAGAACACATTTCTGCCGTCGACCTGAACGCAGTCAATGCCTGATGGTCGGTCGAATAGGCCTGGCAACCGCGCACCGGTAGACTTTACTTCTACCCATCTTGACCCTATGGACTCCGTCTCTACCCAGTTATCTATCTTCACACCTGCCTGTGTGTCGCGTAACACTAGTTTCAATGAACCGCTGTATACATCACACATGGCCACCTTCAATGCAGCATCTGGCACTCGGCAAATGTCTTGTGCTTCGATGCGGAGTAATATGCGACGCGTGGGATCAGGAGCTTCTTTTTTTTTTCTTTCGGCCTCTGCACGCTCCTTTGCTAGGATTTCTTTCTCTTCTATTGTCATAAGATATTGTGGCTCTTCGAACCAGTATTCGAATCTGCTCGAAAAAGGTGAACGAATAATGTTTAGAATATAGCGTTTTGCATATCAAATGCCATACATTTATAGAAAGTGGATTAGATACTGAACACTGTCACGCATAGATAAAAATAGTCTGGAGTAGAATTGAGTACTTACTTTTCTTCTTGATCAACTTTGTCTTCGATAGCATCACCTCCAGCCATATTGCCTCTACGCTTCGCTTCTTCCAAAGCTATTCCATTGCATAATTTAAAAGGAACATAACCGTTCATGCTCACAAGAGATATATCCTTGTTGGGTGCTATTACAGCCATGAACTCGCGTCCGATCCACCTGATGTGTACAGGGCCATCTACGGGGTGACCCTGTCCATCGCCTATACGACTCTGAACATCAAAGCGACCGCCAAATCTATTAAAATCGCGCCCAGTCAACATTGTTCGCGGTAAAGTGTTAGCATAACAAAGAACTCAAGTGAAGACGAATGTGCAACAACGAAAAGAAACGGGTGGAAGTTTTAATGACACGGTTTTAAAATCAAGCCGAATAGAAAAATTGTTCTGAAACCATTTTAATTGGATTTTATGATGGCGCTAGTCTATACCCCTTCTTTCTGAGAAAGAAGAACTCTGGCCCATTTTTGACGTGCAAAATTGGAAATGCACAAACTTGCTCGTGTTCTGCTACATATATACACTATATATTACTTCGGGTTTATTTATTATCTTCGTGTATATTGCAACACATGAATATCAATGCTGACTTGAGTCAACGAGTTGTGGTGAATTGTCTGGATATGCCTTGGATTCCAAGTCCCGAGGCCGGGGTTGAGAGACGTATGCTTGAGCGCCATGGTGGAGAGATCGCAAAAGCTACTTCTATTGTTCGCTATCTTCCCGGGTCTCAATTTAAATCGCATGTTCACGACTTTGGTGAGGAGATTTTTGTATTGGAGGGGGTATTTAGTGATGAACACGGTGACTATCCCGCCGGAACATATCTGATGAATCCACCAGGCTCTTCACATGCCCCTTTTAGCAAAACAGGTTGCACTCTCTTTGTGAAATTAAGACACCTTGGTCCAGATCAAGTATTGCGCGAAGTCATTAATACAAAAACAGCTCAATGGCATCAAGGCATGGTTCCCGGCCTTCACGTCATGCCACTCATGAAACAGGGTAGCGGATCAACCCTAGTCCGTTGGGCGCCCAAAACTTATTTCAATCCCCACAAACATTATGGCGGCGAAGAAATATTCGTTGTAGAGGGTGTGTTTGAGGACGAGCATGGGCGTTATCCTGCTGGCTCATGGATTAGAAGTCCGCACATGAGCTTGCACCAACCTTTCAGTCAAGAAGGCTGCACGATCTTTGTTAAAACTGGACATCTGCTTTAACCTTTTTTTTAAAATATGAAGTAATATTATTTATGCTGTAATTTGTAACTACTTGCATCTTAAGCACTGCAATTGAGGTTATGTCGAGAATGATAAATATTGAATATGATTTGAAAAAATCGCCTTTCTTCTTGCTCTTTTTATATTTGGAAAAGCTTTTTGCCAAATTACATCCGATATTGGCGATTAAAAATACCTGCCTAGTATTGGACAAAATGGTCCCAGGGGTCAAGATGTCATTTGGATTCCAACAATGTCGGGAGGGTTAGGGTTATGCTTATATACACAAATGTTTAAGTTTTAGGTTAAGCGAATTTCACTGTACTATATATATTATCACCACCAAAAAATACAAATTCTATCATTTAAGCATTGGTTACCTCTGAGATAGGAATGTATCCTGCCTGTCCACCTTCGAACGGATTCCACTGTGAGATCTTTTGTTTCCAATTGGTTTCGAGCGAGCTGCCATTCGCTTGGCTTTTAACATTTCTTGGGTCATTAGAATAGGATATAGCTGCATGCGTGGTCATTTGGATAGCACCGTTGTGGGTGCTTTGAAACTGGGCAACACGTCTGGCACGGGACTCACCTAGAACAGTGGCATTCAAATCCGAAGAAATATAGATGGTCGCTGCTGCGCCAATGATCATACCGATGCAGGCGGAGAGCACGTATCTCCCCCAGGGACTCTGCTGGCTAGCTACCTCTAATTCCCATGGCAAGTTGTTAATCTCATGTATAACTGCCCCGAGTGCCCAGCCTGTAGCGAAGCCGTTGATTTTGTCAATAGTGGAAATGCGATCTTGCGGCTTGAAACCGTAGCCATCCTCCAATAGAACGAGGGTATAGGAAGCCATAAAGCAAAAGTACTGATTCAGAGCGCCCAATTTTTCATCTTTTTGAGCCAAATTCCAACGCTGAACGTACAAAGCGGTTTCTTCCAAGGTCATGGAGCAGATCTCGCTCGCACGTTGGGCAAAAAGCTCCAATGAAACGTTTTCCGGTGGCAACCGTAGGAATGTCCAAGGTTGTTCGTAAGTTGATGTCGCATAGAAATGCCGATATTCGCCAGTTGGTAAAGACGGTTGGTAAGCTCCTCCGATGCTGCATTCACCGTGGTAAACGACGTTACAGTATGCGTTGGCGTCTTTTTCCATAAGAGGTCGCAGTACTTGCAGGCATAGATTCAGCTGCACATGCGAGCCTCGCTCTTGTTTCCAAGGGCCACGCACGGTCAGGTTCACCGTACTGGCGAAAGGGTTGGATTCATCCAAAACGAGGTTCGTTACGTTTTCCTGCCAGC
>JACCDO011870092.1_pt1 | contig 12283 bp, 4 predicted proteins | sample 7446101 | NCBI WGS metagenome assembly JACCDO01 (sample SAMN15323440, study PRJNA562643) | freshwater metagenome | isolation source: river surface water | place: USA:Blue River Watershed | collected 2017-08-16 | reverse complement strand
GGGATTTCTTCGGCGAGATGGCCGTGGTCGACGAAGCCCCGCGCTCCGCGACGGCCACGGCCGAGACGGCCACGACGACGCTGTTCGTGGGCCGCGATGTTTTGCTTCGCCTGCTCGAGAAACGCCCGCACCTCGCGCTCAACCTCCTGCGGGAGTTCAGCGCGCGCATGCGCGCGCTGAACCGCAAGTACGTCGACGAAATCCTGCAGGCCGAACGCCTCGCCGTCGTCGGCCGCTTCGCCGGCACCATCGTGCACGATTTCAAGAATCCGCTCACGATCATCGGCCTCACGGCCGAGATGCTCTGCGACGCCGACGCCCCCGACGCGATGAAGGCGAAGGCCAAGCGCAGCATCACGCGCCAGATCGACCGCATGACCAACATGCTCCAGGAACTCATCGAGTTCACCAAACCGAGCGGCCAGCGGCCCGACCTGCAGCCGACGCCGTTCGCGGATTTCATGCAGCCGCTGGCGGAGGAAATCCGGGAGGAAATCGCCGCCCGCCACGTCAAACTCGATTCGGAAACCCCGCCGCAGGTCCTCGTCCGGATCGATCCCCGCCGGCTCTCGCGGCTCTTCTACAATCTCGTGAACAACGCCGTCGACGAGATGCCCGACGGCGGCCGCGTCACCCTGCGTTACAAAGCTTCCCGGACCGAACTGCGGCTCGAGGTCGAGGACACGGGCAAGGGCATCGCGCCCGAAATCGCCGCCTCGCTGTTCCAACCCTTCGCCACCCACGGCAAGAAGCACGGCACCGGCCTCGGCCTCACGATCTGCCGCAAGATCGTCGAGGACCACGGGGGCAAGATCGGCGTCGCGCCGAGCGAACCGGGCAAAGGCGCCCGGTTCTATTTCACGCTCCCGCTCGGCGACTGACGGCGCCCGCCGCGGGCGCGACGTTCACGGCGCGGCCGCCGGCGGCGTGCCGAGTTTCCAGAATTTGTTGTCGGTCCGGACGGTCTTCATCAGGCCTTCGGCCCGGTCCACGAGGGCGGCCTGCTCCGCGGCGACGTTTTTCTTTTCCGCCGGATCGGTCTGCAGGTCGAACAACTGGATCGGCGCCGTCGTGGTCTTCAACCGGATCGCCTTCCAACGCCCGTCGAGCAGCAGCGCCTGGCTGACGCCCTGCTCGTAGAATTCCCAGTAGAGATAATCGTGTTTCGCCTGCGCACCGCGCCCGAGCAAGGTCGGGACCATGCTCACGCTGTTCAGATCCGGGGGAGTTTTCGCCCGCGCGAGTTCGGCCCAAGTTGCCATCAGATCGCCGAAGTAGGCGACATGGCCCGAGACGGAGCCGGCCTTGATCTGCCCGGGCCAGCGCGCGAGGAAGGGCACGCGGATGCCGCCGTCGGTCAGGCTGCGTTTCAGGCCGCTGAACGGCCCGCTCGGTTTGAAGAACGCCGGATCGTACTCGGGTCCGCCCTCGCGGTGCGGCCCGTTGTCGCTGGAAAACATCACGAGCGTTTTCTCGTCGAGCCCGAGCTGCTTGAGTTTCGCGAGCAGCGTGCCGACGTCGCGGTCGAGCCGCGACACCATCGCCGCGTGCGCCTGGTGCGCCCGCTTCCACGGCTTGTCGGCGTAGATCCCGAGATCGGGCACCTCGTTGCCGTCGCCCAATTCGCGGCTGCGCTCGTTGTTCGCGTGCGGCGACACCATCGAATAGAAAAGAAAGAAGGGCCGCGCGCGGTTCCGCTCGACGAACGCCACCGCCTCCTCGGCAAACAGGTCGCCGGCATAGACCACGGGCTTCGTCGCATAGCCGACGCCGGCGACGTCGCCGACCGGCACGCGGTCGTTGGGCAACGGCACCTTCTCGCCGTTGCGCCAGAGGAAATCGGGGTAGTGGTTGTGGGCGTGGGCCTGGTTGAGGAAACCGAAATGGTAATCGAAGCCCTGTTTCCGCGGTTCGCCGGTCTGGTGGTTTTCGCCGAGCCCCCACTTGCCCACGAGGCCGGTCGCATAGCCGGCCTGCTTCAGGACTTTCGCGACCGTGACGTCGTCCGCCGCCAGCGACTGCGCATCCATGTTGATCCGGCCGGCGTTGCCGCGGACCGTCGTGCGGCCGAGGTGCTTGCCGGTCATGAGCACGCTGCGCGACGGCGCGCACACGGTGCTGCCGGCGTAGACCTGCGTGAACTTCATGCCTTCGGCCGCCATGCGGTCGAGGTGCGGCGTCGCGATCAGCTGCTGGCCGTAGCAGCCGAGTTCACCGTAGCCGAGGTCGTCCGCCAGGATAAAGATGATATTGGGCGGCGAAGCCGGCTGGGCGGCGGCCGCCAAGACGGTCGCGCCGCAGCAGAAAATCAGGCCGCGCAGGAAACGGGGTACGGGGTGCATGGCACCCAACAAGGCCGGCGGCCGCGCAAGTTTCAACGCCGCAGACGCAGCTATGCCGCGCTTCGCGGTTGCCGGTGTCGGCCGCGGCCGAGACGCTCCCTGTGCCGTCTCTCCCATGGGTCCTTTCGCTCTCCTCCGCGCCGGCCGGCTGCCGGCGGGCCGCCTCGCACTCGTCCTCGCCTTGCTGCTTCCCTCCGGCCTCGGCGCCGCATCCCGGACCGACGGCTGGCCGGATCCCGGCGCGGACCGCGGGCCGCTCACCGCGAAAGAAATCCGCCAGGGCTACTCCGACCGCACCCTGCTCGCCCGGCCCAAACCCGCCCGCGCCGGCGAACGCGCCGCCCTCGCGCCCGAGGAACTCGTCGCCGCGGAGGCCCGCGAAGGTTTCCGGGTCCGCACGCGTTTTTCCCGGCTCGACGACCTGCGCGTCCTCGAAGTCGCCGACGGCGAAACCGCCGCCGCCGCCGCCGCCCGGCTCCAGGCCTCCGGCCGCTACGAATCCGTGGCATTCGACCGCATCCTGCGGGCCGCCGCCGTCCCCAACGACCCGCGCTTCGACCAGCAATGGGCCCTGCGCAACACCGGCGCCAACGGCGGCCGCGCCGGCGCCGACATCTCCGCGCCGGCCGCCTGGGATGTGATCACCGACGCGCCGAACATCGTCGTCGCCGTGCTCGACTCCGGCGCCCGCCTCACCCACCCCGACCTCGCCCCCAACCTCTGGCGCAATCCCAACCCGCGCCCCGGCGTCAACGACGTCCACGGCGTCCGCGTCATCAACGGCCGCGTCAGCGGCTCGCCGGAGGACGACAGCGGCCACGGCACCCATGTCGCCGGCCTGATCGGCGCCGTCGGCAACAACGGCAACGGCATCGCCGGCGTCGCCTGGCGCGTGCAGCTCATGATCCTGAAGTTCCTCGGGCCGGACGGCTTCGGCCTGCTCTCCGACGAACTCACCTGCCTCAACTACGCGATCGATAACGGCGCCCACATCATCAATGCCAGCTACGGCGAATCCGCCTCCGCCCCGCCGGATCCCCGCCAACTCGCCCTCGTCGCCCGCGCCCGCGATGCCGGCATCATCTACGTCGCCGCCGCCGGCAACACCGCCACCAACCTCGACGTCTCGCGCCACTTCCCGGCCAGCAATCCCCTCGACAACGTCGTCGCGGTCGGCGCCTCCACCCGGCTCGACGACCGCGCGACCTTCTCGAACTACGGCTCCGGCGCCGTCGAGCTCTTCGCCCCGGGCGACTTCGTGCTGTCGCTGAACTACGCCAGCGACACCGTGCCCGTGAACTCCAGCGGCACGTCGATGGCCGCGCCCATGGTGTCCGGCGCCCTCGCGCTGATGAAGACCCGGTTTCCCCGCGACACCTACCGCCAGCTCATCAACCGCCTCCTGCGCAGCACGGATCCGCTGCCCGCCTTCGCCGGCCGCAGCCAGACCGGCGGCCGCCTCAACCTGCTCAAAGCCGTCACCTCGGCCGACAACCGGCCTTTCAACGACGACTTCGCGAACCGCGGCCGCCTCGTCGGCGACAACGTCGCCACCCGCGGCAGCAACGTCGGCGCCACCGCCGAACCCGGCGAGGCCGCCGGCGCCGTTTCGCTCTGGTGGGAATGGACCGCCCCCGTCTCCGCCCCCGTCAACCTCGACACCGCCGGCAGCGGCTACGACACCGTCCTTTCGGTCTTCGCCGGCGCCGCCCCGGGCAGCCTCGTCCCGGTCGCCGGCAACGACGACGACGGCGCGCTCCGCACCAGCCGCGTCGCCTTCGCGGCCGTCGCCGGCACCACGTATCAGATTTCCGTGGACGGCAAGGGCGGCGGCGCCGGCCTCACCCTGCTCAACGTCGGCATCGTCCCGGGCAACGACCGCTTCGCCGCCGCCGCGCCCCTCGTCGGCCGCAGCGTGCTGGTCAACGCCAACAACGCCCAGACCGCCCGCGAGGCCGACGAACCCCGCATCCTCGGCTCCGCCGGCGGCCGCTCCCTCTGGTACCGCTGGACCGCGCCCGCCTCGGGCCCCTTCCAGCTCTCCCTCGTGAGCGACGACCTCGATCCCCTCGTCGCCGTCTACTCCGGCCCCGTCGCCGCCCGCGGCTTCGCCGAACTCGCCCCCGTCGCGGCCGGCGAGGCCCTGCCGGCCGAACCCGACACGGCCCGCACCGTGCTCTGCGCGTTCACCGCCGCCGCCGGCACGACCTACTATTTCACCGTCGACGCCAAACCCGGGCCGTTCGGCGTCCCCTCCGGGCAATTCACCCTCTCGCTCACCGACGCCGCCTGGCAGGTCCCCACCGGCGACAACCTGACCACGTCCCCGGCCGTCGCCGCCGACGGCACCGTCTACCTCGGCGGCAACGACGGCCGGTTCTACGCCTTCAATCCCGACGGCTCCACAAAGTGGGCCACGCCGCCGATCACGTTCACCTTCGCCGGCACCGAGTATCCGGTTTCCATGGACACCAGTTCCGCGGCCGTCGGGACCGACGGCACCGTCTACTTCGGGGCCAGCGACGGCGGGCTCCGCGCCTATCGGCCCGACGGCACGCAGAAGTGGATCTTCCAGGTCCCGATCCCCACCGCCGCGGAGTCGGCCGAAGGGCGCTTTATCTCGCTTTACAACAGCCCCGCGCTCGCGGCGGACGGCACCGTCTACATCAAAGCCGACGATTTCCGCGTCTACGCCGTCGACCCCGCCGACGGCGCCCGCAAATGGGCGTTCGACACGGGCGGCCTGTCCTACGGCTCGCCCGTGGTCGGCGCCGACGGCACCGTCTACGTGGGTTCCGATTCCGACCGCTTCTTCGCCCTCAATCCCGACGGCACCGAAAAGTGGCGGTACGTCGCCGACGGCGACATCTACACGACGGCCGCGCTCGACGCCGCCGGCAACGTCTACTTCGCCACCTCGGGCGACTCGCTCTATTCCCTGACGCCCGCCGGAGCCCTGCGCTGGCGCTATCGCACGCCTTCGCCGATCACCTCCTCGCCGGCCCTGAGCGCCGACGGCCGGACCGCCTATTTCGGCGGCTACGACAAAAAACTGCACGCCGTCGACACCGCCACGGGCACGGTGCGGTGGACATTTCCCCTCGGCGACGAAGTGCGCGCCAGTTCTCCGGCCATCGACGCCAACGGCGTCGTCTACGTCGGTTGCTACGACTACCTGCTCTACGCCGTGAACCCCGACGGCTCCCTCAACCGCACCTACGCCGCAGGCCGCTGGGTGCGCTCGTCGCCCGTCATCGCGGGCAACCGGCTCTATTTCGCCAGCAACGACCACAAGCTCTACGCCCACGATCTGCCCGCGGCGGCCGCCGGCGGCCCGTGGCCCCAGCTCCGCCACAATGCCCGCCGCACGGGCCGCGCCCTCGTCGAACCCTTCGTGATCGCCGCGGCGCCCCGTTCGCAGACCGTGCTGGCCGGCGAGCCGCTCGTGCTGAGTGTCGTCGCCGGCGGCCCGGGACCGTTCACCTACCAGTGGTCCCGCAACGGCGCGGCGATCGCCGGCGCCACCGCCGCCAGCTTCACGATCCCGACCGCCTCGGCGGCTGCCGCCGGTTCCTACACGGTCGCCGTCACCGGCCCGCAAGGCACCCTCGTCAGCGCGGCCGCGGTCGTCGCCGTCGAGATCCCGAATCCCGGCCGCCTCGTGAATCTCTCCGTCCGCACCACCGCCGGCAGCGGAGTCCGGCTCCTGACCGTCGGCTTCGCCCTCGCCGGCACGCCGGCGAAGGCGGTCCTGCTCCGGGGCGTCGGGCCGACGCTCGCCGCCTTCGGAGTCGAAGGCGCCCTCGCCGACCCCCAGCTCCGCCTCTATTCCGGCGGCGCGGTCCTCACCTCCAACGACAACTGGGCCGCTCCGGCCGATGGCGCCGCAGCCCTCTCCGCCGCCTTCGCCGGCTCCGGCGCCTTCGGTCTGGATCCGTCCAGCCGCGACGCCGCGCTCCTGCGGCCGCTCGTCGCCGGCAGCTACACCGCCGAGATCTCCGGCACCGATCCCGCCGCCGCCGGCGTCGCCCTTGCCGAGCTCTACGACACGGCCCCGACCTCCGGTGCGCGGCTCGTCAACGTCTCCGCCCGCGCCCAAGTCGGCGCCGGCAACCTCCTCGTCGCGGGCTTCTCGATCAGCGGCAACGTCCCCCGCCGCGTCCTGATCCGAGCCATCGGCCCCGCGCTTGCGGCGTTCGGCGTCGACGACGCCCTCGCCAACCCGCGCCTCGAGCTCTACCGCGGCCCCATCCTCCTGCAGGCCAACGACGACTGGGGCGTTCCCGGCCCGGGCGGAAGCAGCGCCGCCGCCCTCCGCACGGCGTTCTCCGCGGTCGGAGCCTTCGCGCTGGCGGACGGTCTCGGCCTCGACGCCGCGCTCCTCGCCACGTTGCCGCCGGGCACCTACACGGCCCAGGTCAGCGGGGTGAACAACGCCGCGGGCTCCGCGTTGATCGAGGTCTACGAGGTGCCCTGAACCGGGTCCGGCGCCGGGCAGACCCCGGCCCGCGACGCCGCCTTGCACTGGGCCCGGCATCCGCCTTGCTGGTCCGCTTCCCCGGCTTCCGCCGTTCCCCGATGCAAGAATCTCTCCGGCTCCGTGCCGTCCAGGCTCCGATCATCCCGGTCATCGCCGATTTGATCCGCCGCCATCCGGGCACGATTTCCCTCGGGCAGGGCGTCGTCGGCTACGGCCCGCCGCCGGAGGCGCTCGCCGCCCTCGGCGCCTTCCACGCCGACCCAACGCAACACAAATACCAGCCCGTCGCCGGCATCCCGCCGCTGCTCGAGGCCGTCGCCCGCAAACTCGCCGCGGAAAACGGCATCGCCACCGGCACCGCGGGCCCGCGCGGCGACTCCGGCCTGCGCGTCATGGTCACCGCCGGCGGCAACAACGCGTTCTTCGCCGCCGTCCTCGCCCTCGCCGACCCCGGCGCCGAGTTCATTCTGCCGACGCCGTACTACTTCAACCACGAGATGGCGATCACGCTGGCGAATTGCCGCGCTGTCCTCGTGCCGACCGACGCCGACCACCAGCTCGACCTGCCGGCCCTGCGCGCCGCCATCACCCCGCGCACCCGCGCCATCGTCACCGTCTCGCCCAACAATCCCACCGGCGCCGTCTACCCGGAACGCGATCTCCGCGCCGTCGGCGCCCTCTGCGCCGAACACCGGATCTGCCACCTCAGCGACGAGGCGTATGAAGCTTTCACCTACGACGGTGCGCGCCATTTCTCCCCCGCCTCCAGCCCCTCGGCCGCCGCGCACACCATCTCGCTCTTCTCCATGTCGAAGGCCTACGGCTTCGCCAGCTGGCGCATCGGCTGGCTCGTCTACCCCGCCCGCTTCGAAGCCGCGTTCCGCAAGATCCAGGATACGCTCCTCAGCTGCCCGCCCGTGATCTCGCAGTTCGCCGCCGCCGGCGCCCTCGCCGCCGGCCCGGCCTACATCAAGCCGCACCTCGCCGCCCTCGCCGCCGTCCGCGCCCGTGTGCTTGCGGAACTCACCCCGCTCGTCCGCGACGGCCTCGCCGCCGTCCCGCGGGCCGACGGCGCTTTCTACTTCCTCCTCCGTATCCGCACCGACCGCAGCCCCCAGGAACTCGCCGAACGCCTCATCCGCGAACACGGCGTCGCCGTCATCCCCGGCAACGCCTTCGGCCTCGACCGCGGCTGCCACCTGCGCGTCGCCTACGGATCCCTCGCCGCCGACACCGCCGCCGAGGGCGTCGGCCGGCTCGTCCGCGGCCTCCGCGCCCTCGTCCCCGCCCCCTGAACGATCGCGCACCTTCCCGCCCCCTGCTTTAAGCGTTCCGCCCAAGCTTACCGCCTACCGCCCCTTTCTCCTTCCCTATGATTCCCCCGACCGCCCGCGCCTTCCTCTGCGCCGCCCTCGCGTTCACCGCCTCGCTCCCGGCCGCCCCCGTGCCCGCCGCCGAGCCCGATGTCTCCGCGCTGCGCTCCGCCCTGATTCCGAAACGCGAGGTCGCGGCCGACCAATTCCTCAAGGCCAACCCCACCTTCGACGGCCGCGAGGTCGTGATCGCCGTCTTCGACACCGGCGTCGATCCCGCCGCCGCCGGTCTCGCCGTCACTTCCACCGGCCAACGCAAAATCGTCGACATCCTCGACGCCTCCGGCTCCGGCGACGTGCCCGTCACCGTGAAACGCAAACCCGGCGCCGACGGCAAACTCGCCGGTCTCAGCGGCCGCTCCCTCACGCTCCCCGCCGGCCTGACGAATCCGGCCGGCGAATACCGCCTCGGCCTCAAGCCCGCGTCGGAACTGTTCTACGGCGACGTTCTCAAACGCCTCAACGACCGCCGCGCCGCCGAACGCACCGCCGCCACCTCCCTTCGCCAGGCCGAACGCGACCGCGGCGACGCCGCCGCCAAAGTCAAATCCGCCAAAGCCAAGGCCGCCGACGACCGCTCCCGCGCCGAACGAGACCTCGTCGCCCGCGACGCCGCCCGCGACGCCCTCGAGGAAGGCAAGGCCGGCGAGGAACCCGGCGCCGTCTACGACTGCGTGGTTTGGAACGACGGCAAGGACTGGCGCGTTCTCGTCGACACCGACGAGGACGGCGACCTCGCCGACGAAAAGATCCTCCGCCCCTTCGGCGTCGCCGGCGAATACGCCTCCTTCGGCGAGATCACGTTCACCACGTTCGGCGTCCAGGTTTACGAAAACGGCGACCTTCTCTCCGTCGTCACCGTCAGCGGCAACCACGGCACCCACGTCGCCGCCATCGCCGCCGCCCATTTCCCGGCGGAACGGGCCCGCGACGGCATCGCCCCCGGCGCCCGCATCCTCTCCATCAAGATCGGCGACATCCGCACCGGCGGCAGCTCCTACGGCCTGAGCGAGACCCGCGCCATCGCCCTCTCCGCCCGCTACAAGGTCGATCTCATGAATGCCAGCTGGGGCGGCCGCTCGTTCCTGCAGGACGGCCGCAACCGCAACGCCCGCCTCTACGACAGCCTCATCGAGCGCTTCGACATCCTCGCCGTCATGTCCGCCGGCAACAACGGCCCCGCCCTCGGCACCGCCGGCAACGGCGGCGCGGAAGCCAGCCGCGTCCTCGGCGTCGGCGCCTACATGTCCACCGAAATGGGCCGCGTCCTCTACCAGACCCTCGCCGCCAGCCCCGATTCCGCCCAGGGCTTCACCAGCCGCGGTCCGACCAAGGACGGCGATGTCGGCGTCGATCTCGTGGCCCCCGGCGCCGCCTTCGCCTCCACCTCCGCCGAAGGCCTGCGCGGCGCCGAAATGATGAACGGCACCTCCATGGCCTCGCCCTCCGCCGTCGGCGTCGCCGCCCTCGTCCTCAGCGCCGCCAAACAGCAGAAACTCGACGCCTCCCCCGCCCGCCTCCGCGCCGCCCTCATCCTCGGCGCCTCGCCTCTCCCGCAGGAAGACGAACTCACCCGCGGCTCCGGCCTCATCAACGCCCCCGGCGGCTGGGCCAAACTCCAGGCCCTCCAGGGCCAGCCCGCCTTCGGCGCCTACTACGATCTCGAGGTCGACGGCGGCACCTTCACCTCGAAGGGCCGCGGTCTCCTGCTCCGCGAAGCGATCGAAAATCCCCGCCGCCGCTTCACCGCCCGCGTCACCCCGTACTGGCCCGAATCCGTGCCGCCGGCCGCGCGCTTCGCCTTCGAAAGCGATGTCGTGCTCAAGCCCTCCGTGCCGTGGATCACCGCGCCCGACTTCGTCCATGTCACGAACGGCCCCCGCAATCTCAGCCTGATCGTCGACGTGCCGCCCGTGCCCGCCGGCCAACTCGGTTCCCTGCACGTCGCGCGCATCGACGCCCGCCTCGCCGCCAAACCCGAGCTCGGCCCCGTGTTCTCGATTCCCGTCACCGTCATCCAGCCCGCGCCCGCCGCCGCGTTCAAAGATCACAAACTGGAAACCGCCGTCGACCTGAAGCCCGCGCAAACCAAACGCCTCTTCGTCGCCGCCCCCGACGGCGCCACCCGCCTTCGCATCACGGTGCAGCACCGCGCCGCCGACGCCCTCGTCCGCCGCTTCGTCGTCCAGGCCGTAGCCTACGCCGCGCAGACCCACATCGCCGCCCTCGAGACCGACCAAAATCTCACCCTCGAGCCCGGCGAAGAACGCACCTTCGACCTGCGCGTCCGGCCCGGCGCCGTCGCCGAAATCGCCCTCGCCATGCTCTTCAGCGCGGTCGGCGACGCCACCCTCGTCACCAAACTCGAATGGATCGGCCCCGGCCTCGGTTCCGCCCCCGTCGTCATGCCGGCCAACACGCCGTGGACCTCCGTCGATCTCGATCCGTTCGCCGACCGCGACGTCAAGGTCGAGGCCAAGCTCGATCGCGCCGTCCATGTCTTTCTGCCCGAGACCACGGCCAACCTCAAAATGGACGAACGCGCCGAGTTTCCCGCGTCCGCCCTAACCCCCGGCCCCACTCGGACCGCCTTCCTCCGCCAGCGTTTCACGTTGGACCTGAAGGAATCCGTCAGCGTCCACGTCCTCGCCAACGAAGACTACGATCTGGGCGACGCCGTCGGCGGCGGCCGCATCACCCTCATCCACGAATCCGGCGAAAAACTCTTCGATGGCACCGGCAGCAACAGCTCCGCCCCCGGCCGCCCCGCCGTGAAATTGCCCAAGGGCAAGACCGTCGCCGTCCGCGAATTCGTCGCCGCCGAGCCCGAGCTCCTCGCCTCGCTCGCCACGCTGCCGCTCCGCCTCGCCGAACCGCTCAAGACCGTCCGCGCCGTGCCCGTCCGCGCCAGCCTCCGCGACCGCTTCTTCGGCAAGGACACCACCGAGCTCAAGCTCGTCGCCGGCCGCCAGGAAGTGATCTACCTGCAGGACAAAGCCGTCGAGGACCTCGCCAAACACGAGCCCAAGCCCGCGCACTTCCTCGGCGATATCCAAATCAAGGATACCGAGAACCGCGAGCTCGCCCGCCAAGCCCTCGTCTACATCGGCGGCACCGCGCCCTCCAATGACGGCAACGTCGAGCCCAAGGCGAAGACCGTGAAGGACGACCGCAGCGACGTCGAGAAACTCGCCGACTCCCTCTACGACAGCCGCCTCGCCTTTGTCCGCGAACACCGCGGCACGACCGACGCCGCCGTCCTCGCCCGCCGCACCGAGGTCCTCGCCGCCCTCCGCGCGGAACGCCCCGCCGATGCCGCCACCGCCTTCGAAGCCGCGCTCGACGCCGCCCTCGCCGCCAAGCTCGCCGGCGACACCTGGCCCAAGGCCAAACCCGCCGCCCCCGCCAAAGCCGACGACGCCAAGCCCAAGACCGACGACGACGAAAAGCCCGCCGAGAAAACCGCCGCCGTTTCCGCCGAGACCGCCGCCCCCGTTCTCGCCCTGCTCGACGAGGCGCGCAAACTCGCCGACCCCGACGCCGTCGCCCGCTACTTCGGCGCCCCGCCCGCGATCGCCGCCGCGGATGCCGCCGCCAAGCCCGCGCTCGAGCGCGAGAAGAAGAAGTTCACCGCCCAGCGCGACACGCTCGCGAAGATCGAACGCCTCCGCACCGATGTGCTCCGCGCCACCGCGCAATGGGACGCCGCCTGGAAAGCCTTCGCCGAGATCAAGCGCTGGGAACCGGAAACCGGCGACAAGCAGACCAAGGCGATCGAAGCCGCGATGCTGGAGGAAGCCGGCCACCTCGGCCTCGCCCTCGACGCCCTCAACGCCCGGATCAAGGACGACCCGTCCGACAAGAAACTCCGCACCCAGCGCGCCGCCCTCTACGACAAACTCGGCTGGAAGGACCACGCCGCCAAGGAGCGCCTCCGCCTCGCGATCCTCGCCCACCAAAAGAAGCTCGCCGACAGCTGAAAACCCCGGCGCCGCCGCGCCCGTAGCCCACCGTAGCCCGGGCCTTCAGCCCGGGTCATTCCGGGTCCCTCTGCGCCTCCCCGCTCCACCCTCCATCCACCCAACGCC
>JACCDO010570948.1_pt1 | contig 12283 bp, 18 predicted proteins | sample 7446101 | NCBI WGS metagenome assembly JACCDO01 (sample SAMN15323440, study PRJNA562643) | freshwater metagenome | isolation source: river surface water | place: USA:Blue River Watershed | collected 2017-08-16 | reverse complement strand
CGCCTCCGTCGCCACTGTAAGTGCCAGAACCACCACTACCTGCTATAGTCGTGATAATACCCGTCGATACCGCCACCTTGCGGATGCAATAATTCCCCCTATCAACGATGTACACGTTGCCTATATAGACAATATCAGAGTAACAAGTTAGTAAATGTGGACGTATCTCTTCCCTACCTGCTGAGTCTACCGCGACTCCGGTTAGAAAATTTATCGTAGCGGATGTTGCAGCTATATTATCACCATTATAGCTAGCACTGCCTGTGCCCGCAATGGTAGTGATAATACTAGTTGCTGCCGTGATCTTGCGGACACGCTTATTTCCCGTATCAGCGATGTACACGTTGCCTGTTCGGAAATTAGTTATCAATAAAAACGCTTGAAGTGTAAGTACTTCATACCTGAGGTATCAACGGTTAGATCGTATGGGTAGTTCAACGCGGCAGCTGTAGCAGCGCCATTATCCCCGCTGTAGGTGCCACTGCCTGTGCCCGCAATCGTGGATATAATCCCTGTTGATGCAGTAATTTTACGCGCGTAATAGCACAAATGCTCCGTAAAGTACACATTCCCTGAGGAAAAGTAAATAAATAGATACACGAAGAATGCGCATAGTGACCTACCTGATGAGTCAACTTCTATCCCCAATGGATCGCATAAAGAAGCAGATGTTGCAGCTCCCCCATCACCGCCATGACTAGAGCTACCTGTGCCCGCAATTGTTGTGATAATGCCCGTAGAAACGGTGATTTTGCGCACTCGGAAATTGACTCTGTCAGAAAAATACACATTTCCCGCCGAGTCCACAGTGACTCCATGCGGGTAATTCAATGTAGCCGCCGTAGCAGAGCCTCCATCGCCACCATAACCCGCGGCGCCAGTGCCACCAATTGTGGTGATTATGGAAAGAGTGCTCGGACTGAGACTGGGATACGCAGTGGAAGGAACCGAAGATGGGGCAGCAGAGGGAATCAACGACGGAGTCGCTGTAGGGACTACCGATGGTATTGCAGTTGGTATTGCAGTTGGTATTGCAGTTGGAATAGCAGTTGGTATTGCAGATGGTATTGCAGATGGTATAGCAGTTGGTATTGCAGATGGTATTGCAGATGGTATTGCAGATGGTATAGCAGTTGGTATTGCAGTTGGAATAGCAGTTGGTATAGCAGTTGGTGCTGCAGTTGGTAGCTCAGATGGTAGCTCAGATGGTAAAGCGGTAGGCGTGTTAGTTGTAATTGCGCTAAAAAATAAAATCAGTACAGGTTACGATGCTAAAGAATTAGGAACGATTACCTCGGAGCAATCACTGGAAAGGAGGAATAATAATAATAATCGTCGTCATAGTAATCTCCTCCGCCACCGCTACCACCACCGCTTAATGAAACTTTGCGGACGCGATTGTTATCCCTATCGCCGATGTACACGTTGCCTTTATTAGGTATAGATAAGACTAGCTGAAGAAGTGAGAGTAAGATGCACTAACCTGTCACATCAAGCGCGATGCCGCATGGATTATACAATGCAGCCGATGTCGGATCACCACCATCACCACCGTAACCACCAGTTCCACCATTACCTGCGATGGTGCTGATCATCCCGGTTGACACCGTCACCACGCGGATACGTTGGTTACCAGTATCAGCGATGTACACGTTGCCTATGTAAAATGTGTAAAATTAAACGAGGGACACAAAAGGCGGCGCAGATGTAACTACCTGAGGAATCAATGGCGATATCGTACGGGTAATTCAATGTCGCAGACGTCGCCGGTCCATTATCGCCGCTGTAACTAGCAGTGCCCGTGCCTGCAATCGTACTGATAAGGCCAGTAGCTGCCGATACCACTCTGATGCGATGATTATTCGTGTCCGCGATGTACACATTGTCGGACGAATCGAGTTTGACTGCGTATGGACCATTCAATGAGGCGGAAGTCGCCGCAACACTGTCACCACTAGAGCTACCACCACCTGCAAACATGGATATGACCCCCGTTGATATTGTCACTTTGCGGATGCGGTTGTTAGCATAATCAGCGATGTACAAGTCACCTAGAGATCGCGGATCAAGTTGTCAACGAAGATGCGCAATAAAGTATTATTGACGGCGTACCTGAAGAATCAAAATCGATTATTTGTGGGTAATTCAATACCGCCGACGTCGCTGCACTGCCATCGCCGCTGTAGCCGCCACTTGTTCCGCCACTACCCGCGATCGTGGTAATGACTCCAGTTGATGCTGTAACCTTGCGGATACGCTGATTTAGCGTGTCGCAAATGACTATGTTGCCTGAAAACAGAGTGAGATAAAGGGGGGAAACGGTGACAAAATGCTTGTATTTCTGTACCTGACGTATCCAGGATCGCACTTCGTGGACCATTCAATGCCGCGGAAGTCGCAGCGCCACCGTCGCCACTGAAGCTACCACTGGTGCTACTGCCCGCAATCGTGGTGATGATCCCAGTGGACAGTCTTAACTTGCGGATGCGGTGATTGGCATAATCAGCGATGTACAGCTTGCCTGAGGGGGCAGTGAAACAGTAAACAGAAAAATAATTTAACAATATATAGGCTATACCTGACTCTGTAGTGAGTCCCCACGGATAATTCAATGTAGCCGACGTGGCTGCACCGTCGTCACCGCTATAACTGCCAGTGCCTGTGCCCGCAATAGTCGTTATAACAACCTCACTTACTGGCAAGGTGTCATAATAGGGTATATTTAGCGATCTTGGATGAATAAAGTTGTTCGCGACACCAATAAACTCTGCAGAGTCGTAGTCTTCATCTATCTCGCCATAAGTATCCTCTTGTACATCATAGCTCAACCCTCCCATGTCATCGTAGCCGTTGCTCACCAGGGAGGCGCGATATGTCATAAATAAATACCTGTAATTACCTACGAGCCGTTGAAGATACAGTTTAGACAGCAATCTCGCATCCGCGTAGTTCAGTGCAACATATTTCAGTTGCATTATTTGTTGGGACTCGTACAAGTTGACCGGAAGAGGAGATTTATAAACCTTCATTAGTAACCAGTTCACTAATATAGAGGACATGCGCCCATTCCCGTCGTTGAATGGATGAATATACACAAATCGGTAATGCAACCATGCCAGCTTGCCCCAAATATCAATGTTATCTGTAACAAGCAGCTCATGGTTTACTCGGTCGACAAATGCCTTCATTGCCTCTGGGATCTGCTCATGCTGCAGAAACACATAGTTCACAAGTTTACGTCCAAAGCCAACACTGCCCTGTCTAAATCTACCCGGTAGAGCATGTTCATCATTCCGACATAGAATTTTGTGAATATCAAGAATCATTTCCACCGTCAATCGATCGCTATCTGGCAGCGTAAGCATATAGTTAAATGCTCTTTTATAATCTTCTGGTGCATCTCTAATATCATTCACTAAATTGTTTATATACTGTGACTTCATGTCTATTGAGACTTTCATCATCACCGTCGCAGCGTCGGCGTTACTATTGATGAGTGTCGAGTAAGCAGTTGTAAACCTCCAGTAACTATCGATATATTCACGCGAAACCAGAGAATTCAATGAATTATTGGGAGAAGAATCGAGTGAATTGCCTAAATCTCCCACGAAAATTGGTGTCTCAAACAGCAGCTCCTTAGTTGATGTTGAAGCAGCCACCAAACCACCGCCGGCGAAATCGCATAGTGCTAGCAAAACAGCCGCAACTAACCAGAGATGCAGCTGCATCACTTTACCCTTTTCTAACAAAATGGGAACAAAATCTCCAAAAAAAATTAAAATTTCCGTGTGGAATTCCACACCCGTGATGGATGCGTAATTTTTTTCTCTTCTCAGTGTGAAATTGCCAGGGAGAATGCTCTCTTGCAGCTGCAACCTTTTAAGGTGGCAGTTGATCGTCGTGAATTTGAATGATAAGTTCAAATACACCATTTTCAAAATCTAAACAACTAGTTTTTAGGACCGGTTTTTGGTACTAAAAATAATACCCATACATGGCTGCCAAATTGTGTGTCAATGATTTGTCATACAGTGTCATAGGTACAAGTAACGCACAAGTAGTCAGTATTGATTTATTCATTTGGTGAATCAGAGTGATTGAGAGAGTGATTGAGTGAGTGAGTGATATGTTATTGGTAACTTCTGTTGATAGATAGGCTTTTGTGTTTCAACTACACTCATCAGATGGGAGGCGAATTCTTCTTACAATGTGCTAAAAATTTGATAATTAACCAAACAAAATGGGAGCAAGTGTTGAAGCTCATCACAGCCGACATTTATATGAGAGACACTCCAGGACGCAACAGCAAGATTTACGCATTTGAATACGTCGATCCAAAAGCGTGTTTTAATAGAGCAGATGACTGGGATGATGATGGAAACGGATCAAATGATCCATACCACAAAAATTTCAAAATAAATTGGACTTGGAGCGAAATGGCGATTGAAAACGAACTGGGAGGTCGAAGCAGATCGGATTGGTCTATTGTGCGCAGAATATGTGAACGACTGTGTGATAATTTTCCTGGTCAATTTGCCCTTGTAGTATGCGATGGTTTTTCAGGTTGTGATGATGAAGATGGGAACATTTACTATGACGGAATCGGGCGAAGGTACAAGAAAGTTGACTACAATTACTGGCCGTGGAAAGACAAAATGCGTCCAAGCGAAAGCATCGTGCGTCCAAGCGGAAGCATCGAGGGATATCAGCATTTCGCTCTTGATAAGGTGAAGATTGTTTTGCCTGATGAAAAACTGAACAAAATTGACGATTCTGGAATGAAGAAAAACAAAGTTGAGGCAACGACGCAGACGGTCAACTTGGCGAGGACCAAAGAGCTTGAAGACGCTGAGTTGCTTCAACAATATCGCGGGCAGTTTGCTGCGATGGAACGCATCATCCAGGATCAACAGCAACAGATCAAGCAACAACGAGATGTAATCGCCGTGTTACTGAAGATGCAGCAGTCGCATGAGCAGGTGCACAGGAAAAGGAAAGTACACTTATGAATTCGTGTAAATTAATGTTTATTGTTAAGTTGGTTCGTTTTTTTATACTTCTTTCTGCAGTAACGGAGTCGTTACGGTAGAGGCGCTATTCCAATTGTTATTTGTAGAAGTGAGTGAGTGAGTAAGCATGAGTGAGTGAGTAAGTATGAGCGAGCGAGTGAGTGAGTGAGTGAGTGAGTGAGTGAGTCATCAATCAATTTCATGATTGAATTTTCCCAAAAATCTTTACTGGGTTTTAATCCCTTCGAAAAAAATTTCCAGCGCAGATCCAAGAAGAGAACAGAGTCAGTTTTATACAATGCGTGGATTGGCTCTCTTCGCGGGCGTGGTCACTATCCAACGGCTGTATTGCAGCCGTAAATTGGGTTTTAATATCTATCAAGTATTAGTTAGTCGCTTCACGAATACGGCAATCATAGCAGAGAGGTAAGACAATTATGTATCTATTCACTCACTCACTCACTAAAATTTTAATGTGCATTTTATCAACTATAGAAAGAAATCTTCAATTTACACCAAAACAGGTGACAGTGGGCAGTCGGGACTGTACAACGGTGAACGCCGAGCTAAAAGTGATTTGACATTCGATGCATTAGGGAATCAAGATGAATTGAATGCCGTTTTAGGTTACTCATTCACACTCGCTCATTTACTTATATACTTACTTACTTACTTATGCACTCGTAGGAATAGTCCGTGAGCATTGTAGTGAGTCTAATAATGGCTTAGAAGAGAAGATTATTGAAATACAATGTCGTTTATTTGATGTTGGCTCTGCTATAGCTACACCAGGTATACTACCCACTCACACAATTACTCATTTGCTGACTCCCTCATGCACTCATTCATTTGCTAGTCAATAATTCAAGTAATCAGAAGTTATCATACACCAAATTTAATGAAAAGAATACAGCGAAATTAGAAGAGTGGATAGACGAATTGGACGCCAAGCTGCCTCCGCTTACCAATTTTGTGATCCCAAGCGGCGGTTACTCGTCGACTTATTTAAATTTAGCACGTACTCATTCAATCATTCGTTCACACATTTAATGCACCACTTAACTAATTGATTGTATACTATTAGGGACTATATGTCGAAGAGTTGAGAGAAGCGTAGTGCCGTTAATTAAAGCGGGGCAGGTAGTTTCAGCCACTTACTTACTTACTCACTCACTAACTCGTGTGCTTACTCAGGTGGATGAAGAGGTAGGAAAGTACTTGAATCGGTTGAGCGACTTTTTATTCGTCGCTGCACGAACAGCTTGTAAAAATGAGAATAAAATCGAAAAAATATGGCGAAAAAGTGATTTTCAATGATATTGTTATGTGTAAACATGTATGTAATCAAGTATCGGTCTCTCATGCAGTCGTGCACGTACTTATTCACTCACTTGCCAGCTTGCTGGCGATGCGATCGGTCTTCAAGCCCTGATTTGGTCGACTCGGTCGGCTTCTTTCTTCATTTCTCTTGCGCGCTACCCTTTTCTGGTGTGGGCACACACTCAGTATTTACTTCCACACTCACTTCCTCAACCATTCACAACGTGTTTCGCGACCGCTGCTTCGACCATTATAGCGCCATCATCCGGCACAATTGCAGGATGAAATTCCTTTGTAAATGCCATTTTGGCGGGGAAAATAATTCTTCTTTTCCCTCCAATATTCATACCTTTGATGGCTTCATGGAGGTAGGGATACCCGAGGAATGTCAACTCATGCAGCTGCAGACCTGGAGTATAAGGAACTATGAACTCCGTTGGAGTGAGCAATGCGCCATATTTTTTGTCGATTTTGATACCATTATAATAAACAATTGGTTCAATTTGGACAAAATCACCTTGTTGAAGTACCTCAAGTGGTTCGTTTACATTACTCTTGATGTCTTGATATTTAATTCCATTTGCAGATACTACATAATCACTATCATCTTCGGTAATTGCAGAGGGACCATTACTCTTCTTATAATAAGCCATTACCTATAAACAAGAAGTGAGTGAATTAATACGATTGTGTCGGAAATAATTACTTCGTAAGTGAATGCATGTATAAGTGAGCGAGTAAGTATGCCGAGTCCTATTAATTACCTCTTGAACTTTCATATTTATAGTTACATACAAAATAGTCAAATTGATCACAATCTTGGTGATTTCCTTAATAGTTTTCGTGGTTATACTCGTTGGAACATCACTTATCTCGCCTGGAGACTCTTTGCGGAATGCGGTAAGAACAGCAGGCTTGATGCGCGCTGCAGATCGGATGAGGAGTGACGCAGTACAGCTTACGCACATTACCAGAACTAAAAATCTCATCATTTTCTACTTACTATGTTGTCTTTGTGCTCATGGCTTTGCCGGACAGAGGGCCGCATAAGGCTTTTGGGTGTGGAAAATTCAAAGGAGATAAATGCGACGCCATTTCGTCTTGAGTCGCGCGAATTCGCATGTAGTTATTCATCTTCATACCTAGTTAGTAGTGACCACTAGAGTTAGTAGTGACTACTAAAGGTAGGAAACATCAATCGTACCGGTGACGTTTCTTACGAAAAAAAAATCGCAGAAAATCATAGTCAAAAACAGTAAACTTTGCTGTTTTTTAACAGTTATTCGCGCGTCTTTTCAGCCTTCAAGATTACTGGCTGACCACTCACTTATCAAGTCATTTGAAAATGTTTTCCGCGTTTCCTCCTGCGCCGCCGCTAGAAGTAGCAGGTATTGACGTAATTGAATCATCATTACGTGCTTCTACTTCACCAAAACGAAACAGCGGTAATAATAGTGGCGGAAATCGGCGATGGCAAAGAGTTGAAGTTAAATCTGACTCGTTTACTGTTCCATGTCAAAGATCGCTGCATTCGGGAACTATTTGGAGGGATAATTTGATAATTTTTGGTGGTTATGATGGTCATCAACGTGTTAATGATTTACATTTTTACAATTTTACATCATGTACGAGAAATATCACTTACTGCACTCAGTTATATACTCACTTATGTTAATGCTGGTAGGTAAATGGTCACAAGTAAATTCCGCAAATTCTCCATCACCAAGAGATAGACATATCGCTGTTGTATATGAGAATGAACTATTCATATTTGGTGGATTTGATGGCAGTTCAAGGGTCAACGATATGCACGCGTTTCATTTAGAGACATTACAATGGAGAGTATTATTACCGTTAGGTGGTATACCTCCAACACCCAGACATTCACATGCAGCTATTGTCCATGATCACTCAATGTATATATTCAGTGGTTACGATGGTAGCTATCGCAACGATTTCCATCGTTTTGACTTCCTAACATTGTCTTGGCATCAAATAAGTGACGCGTCAGGTAATTCTTCGATGTCATTATTATTACTACTTACTCATGATACCAACTAATAGGGGAAATACCACGTGCACGTTATCGTGGAACATGTGTTACATATGGTAGTAAAATGATTTTACATGGCGGCCACGATGGTAACCGACACTTGCAAGACACTTATATTTATGATTTTGATCTCAATTATTGGGCTGCATTGGTCACGGAGGGACCCATTCCATCCCCAAGAGACAGTCACGTCGCTGTAGTATACAAGAATTCCATGTATGTATACGGCGGGAGTACTGGCAACGCAATCGGCGACTTCCACGAGTTAAAGCTGGACACCAAACGATGGAGTATTGTGCAGTCTGGCATCTCGCCGTTACCCATCGGTATCGATTCGTTGTATCCCCGGAGTAATTCCAATGAACTGAACCCCGGCTCCCGATTCTGTCACGTAGGAGTGTTGTATAACTCATCGCTGTACATATTCGGCGGCTACGACGGCACGCACCGCTTGAACGACTTCCTGTTGTATAATTTCGTCAACGAGGTGACGTACATCGAGTGCCCACCATCGACATTAGTCTCAGATCTTAAAAAATTTGTAGATAATCCAATATTAAGTGACATCGTATTTCGCGTGGAGGATGTGCTCATTCGGGGACACAAGATACTGTGCATGCGCTGCCCTTACTTCTACAACATGCTCACCGGCGAGTACATGGAAAGCAAAGCTACGGAGATTGTGATTGAGGACGTAAAACACAGTGTATTCCTGCAGCTACTGGAGTATTTATACAGCGACCACGTGGACGTCACGCTTGATAGTAGTATGGAGCTGTTGCACACCGCGGACAGATTCGGTGTGGATCGCTTGAAACGTATGTGTGAGAACGTGATGCTGTCATCCATCAGCATCGAATCCGTGTCGGGTATCTTGCTTGCGGCGGATCAACACAATGCCGACAACCTACGCGAGCACTGCATTCAATACATGCTCAATAACTTCGACGAGGTCACTAAAACCGTGGCGTTTGAGGAGATGGGAAAGATAAAGATGGAGTTAGTGTTTGAGTTGCTTAAGCGTCGCTAACGAATAATAATATGTAACTAATTATATAATATGCTCAATGTTTACAGCTGGAAGTATGGACATGTGCGGCAGGTGTAACGGTCACTTGCGCCGCATGATTCCCGTTTCTATTATTACTATTTAGGATAAAATATCCTCTACTTTGATTGGTCTACAAGCATGTGAGTGAGTGCGTGCGTCAGTGAGTGAGGAGGGCGTACCTTGGTGTCTATGACGGTCATGGAGTTGTACAAGGTTTGCAATGGGACCCAAAATGGCGGATACTTGAACCTCGCGACGTCCATTATCAGCACCAAATCCTTCTCGCGGTGATACCCACCAATGGGCGAGAAATGGCCGTCGCCTGGTGAGTGAGTGAGTGAGAGAGTGAGTGAGTGAGTGAGTGAGTGGGTGAGTGAGTGAGTGAGTAAGCATGAGTGGATGAGTAAATCAATCAATGAGTAAGAAGTGGGTAAGTACCTGTTTGTCCTAAATATTTTCGGGAGAAATTCACAATAATAAATGAGTTGGCTAACGAACTAGTTGATGTTTGTATAATCTGGGATCGGAATAAGTCTATATTAGTTGCTGCTGCAGTGGCATCACTCACAGCAAGTGGTGCGGTAGTTGGCGCAGTAGAGGATGGTCTGAAAGACTGTATCGGCACATCATGGCACTGAGCAAGTGATTGAAACTCACTAAAATCCATTCCATCTTGCTTCACTTTATTCAACGAATGTCCGCATATTTCTACAGTGTCGCACTGTAATGTCTCCTCGCTCACCTAAATGGTGTTTAGTAAGAAAGAGAGTAAGAAATGAAAAGAGAAAGGAAGTCAATTACCCATCGCCAAGGTCCTTTCCATATTTTCTTTGGGTCATATGATAACGCGTTCAAAACCATTGCCAATGAGCTTAAAGCACAAAAAGAGGGTTCACTTTGGGTTACAAACTGTTCAGATAATGCAAAATACGATTCCATTCCACCTTGGTCTAATGATTCCTTGAATAGTAATCTGCCTGAATAATAAATAAGCGAGTGTGAGTGTGAGTGTGAGTGTGAGTGAATGAATGAGCGAATAATAAATGTACCTTGTAATGAACTAAGTGCGATCAAGCTACTTGGTAGTTCGCGCTTGTGATAGGTGGGAAGGGTGTTGTGTGACCTCACGGTGCTGCGCAGGAACTGTCGTGTCCTAAAAATGCAACTCATTCTGTAAAATACAGCGATTAATTTGATAATTCACTTACTCACTCACTCACTTACTCACTCACTCACTCGCGCTATCACTCTCACTAACTTCGACTCACTCACTCACTCTCACTCCGTGAGTCTCCTGCGATAGAACTGGCGAGTAGGTACTACCGTACGGTACCTATATGCTTAATCCCTAACCTTACGAACTTAATTGAGATGAAACGAGTGACGGTTAGATGTGAATAATGAGCCGTAACGACACCCAAGAGCGCCACTACAACAGGTGCTTTTGCAAAGGTCAGTAGTCCAAGATCACTATAAACTCGTTAATCCATAACGCGCCGGTACTCGGACCGGTGCAAGAAAAAACGTCAAAAAAGAGCGAAAAACGTTAAAATCGTTTGATTTGACGTAATTTTTAGGTCAGTGAGTTGACTTGGTGCTCTAGAAAGAGGATTCAACTAGGGATCCGCGGCACACGTCAGAATGCAGAACCAAGCGCTGCGGGACAAGTTAGCGGAAGAGATAGTAACTGAGCAACGCTTGCGTCTTATTGAACGCGATCATCGCTCGATTGGGAGTATATTAGATAATAGGTACTCACTTAGCGCTGCTTTGGTCACTGTTACTTGTCTTTCTTCTGTTCTAGCTCGAACTCACTCAATCGTATTTACTCATTGCCTTACTAATTTTCTCGTGTAGGCATTTATTCAAGTTAGATGAACCTCATAAAATGGCATTAAAAACTGCGTCAAAGCAAGATGCAGAGCAGCGTACTAACTCACGTCGTGGTGCAAAGAATTCGCAAGAAATTGAAAAAGAAGCGATGAAAGCGTTGACGGTATCAACACACAACATTTATTTGCTTTGATGTTTATTTACTCATTCATTCTCTTATTTAGGAGTTATCGAAAAAAGGAATTAGAGTTGCAGCAACTGGATTCGAAACGGAATTGTTGCTGTGGAAGACAAAAGCATCGGACCCTTCGTACTCGATAAAAAGGAAACAAGGTTCGCACTCATGCTTACTCACTCAATCATGCTTACTCACTCACTCATGCTTACTCACTCACTCATGCTTACTCACTCACCAACAGATCACCCCGATTTACAAAAGCTAAGAGAGTCGTTAAATTTAGATCAATTAAAATATTTCAAGGACAAAACCACGGATATCGTCTTGGATTTGGCCCAAAAACTACGTGATGAATTCATCGTCACGAAGCAGGCGATGGACGCAACGGCTATATTCCACCCGGAGGCCAACGCGCATCGGGCGCACTGCCTGTACATGATGAAGTTCTATAACAGCGTGACGTCGCAGAATATTGAGGACGTGGTACTGCGTCAGATGCAAGGTAAGAGCGCTTATTACGTACGTTTTTCTTCCATCTTGGCTCATTGGTACGTACTCACTCAGGTGGTGATCAAGCAGCGACTCCGTTAGTCTCTTCTGGACGACAGAAAAGTGTAACGGCTCGTTTGTACACACCGAAACCCGTTGAAAAACCGGTGATGAAGAGAGATAATTCGCAAAAGAAAATGAAAAAAGCAACCAATTCTGTCCAATTAGGCCGATTAAATCAGGCGAATGGAAGCAGCAACGTCGCTTTAGATCCGTTGGTGCCCGCCGTAGCTCAAAGTGAAGCGAAGAGTACTCACTCACTCACTCACTCACTCACTCACTCACTCACT
>JACCDO010326782.1_pt1 | contig 12283 bp, 11 predicted proteins | sample 7446101 | NCBI WGS metagenome assembly JACCDO01 (sample SAMN15323440, study PRJNA562643) | freshwater metagenome | isolation source: river surface water | place: USA:Blue River Watershed | collected 2017-08-16 | reverse complement strand
TGCTCTTCTGGCTCCTCAGGCTGCATGTCTTCCATGTCATCTTCAAAACCGGCCATGATGCCAGTGTTGCGTGCAGCCTTTGTCATGGGCTTGCTGAACATGTCGCGTTTTAAGACTTCGTCTTCCATCATGATTCCTTAAAAGATGCCAGTGCCTGATTTGTTCAAGCTGTTGGCCGCACCTGCCAAGCCCAAAATACCTGTGCCCACACCAGCGATCTGCTGGAAGGGACTTGGGGCAGCTGCTTGCTGCTGGGTGAACGCCATCTGAGTAGACGGCGCACCTTTGTAGATGTCGGACAAGAAAGCCAGACGCTGTTGGTCTTGGAAAGCGTTTTGCATCTTCGATGCGCGCTCTGCATCCAACACAGCTTGCTGTTGCTTTTGCTGCTGTGCGCCGAGGTTGTACAAGAAGTTGACATCGTTCTGGCCCAACTGCTGCTCGGTTTGACCCAAAGCTGCTTGCTGCACGCCCATGTTGCCAAGCTGTGTACCCAACGAACCGAGGCCCGCGGCCATCTGTGAGCCCACACCAAACTGCTGACCAGCGAGGTTGCCGATACCTTGACCAAGAGCCTGCTGCATTTGCGATTGCTGGCCAAGGATGTTGGCTTGTTGACCGGCGATGTTGGCTTGTTGGCCAGCCAAACTGCCAATGCCTTGACCGATGTTGGCCAACTGGCCATAGCCAGCGAGACCTGCCTGCTGTTGCTGCTGAGCCGTGCTCAATGCTTGGCCGTAACCGCTTTGCAAAGCCTGTGCGATTGCTTGATTCTGGGTCTGCTGCAGATTGCGGTTGAGCTCTTGCTGGGCGATGCCTTGGCGTGAGCCGCCAAAAGCACCTGCACGCACGGCCTGTGCATTCAGCCCTTGCTGTTGCATCTGGGCTTGGCGATTCATCTCCTGCAGCTGTTGATCTAGGACCAAGTTGCTGTAGGGATTCATGTACTGAGCAATCTGCTGCTGACCGATTGGCTGGGCCTGACCTGCAGTGCCCAAAGCAGCGATGTTCTGCAGCCCGCGCGCGGCACCTAGGTTGGCCAAGCCAGCGCCAGCCACATCGGCGTACTGACCAATCTGTGAAGCGGGAACAGCGGCAAGGTTGTAGGCTTGCTGGGCAGCTTCAAACTGATTGCGAGTATCAGCGCCGCGCAAAACATCAGCGGCCTCGCCTAAGGTAGCGGCACCCGAAGTGACATTACCTGCGCCCGCTTGCATGTAGGGCTGATATGCACCAATCCCCTGCTGGCCAAGCTTGATTGCCTCTGTTTGAGGTGTCTGCAGTGCAGCGACTTGGTAGTCAGGGAGAGTGGGTTTTGCCAGCGCTTGAGCCGAGGTCAATAGACTCGTCTTAAACGCTTCGATGTCCGGTGCTTCCCGGACAAACTGTTCTGTGATATTGGTAGATGGTGCGCCTGTGGTTGTACCCATTTTTATCCCCGTGCTGCGTTTTTCTCAAGTCGGTGCATGAGCGCGTACATTTTCTTCGCACCCTCCCGACGATTGCCTTTGCCCAAACCGCGCACGGCTTTGGCAGTCATTACGAATTCGCCGTCAGAGAGCATTGCAGGGATGTCATCTGAGGTCTCGGTCCCCGGACCGCTGATTTGACCTGTACGGCGAGGATACCCTCCCGGAGCCAAAGAAGCAATACCAACAGGTGCTCCGCCCATGGCAAAACCCATCGGACGGTTCATTGGAACGCCGGGTGTGTTCATAGGCAATGCCTGTGCTTGCATCGCCATGGCAGGACCGGGGTCCGCGGACAACGGTGTCTGCATAAAACCACCTGCAGCCGCGTAACGCGGTTTGCGCAAGTTGGTGTACATCGCAGAGGTGTTGTAGGGCTGAGCAATTTGACGATTTGCACCACCCATCGCACCGATTGGTGTGTTGTAGACCGAAGGCGTGTAGGGCACATAGTTTGCCGCTGCGACTTCCACATTGCCTTGTGTCTGTGGAGTCCATGGCGACGAACCGATGATGTTGCCTTTCGCGTCGTACTGCACGCCACTCATGTTCTGCAAGTAGTACTTGCTTGGGTTGGCGTTGATGATGTCTTGCGTGGCCTTGCCAGAGGCAATGTCTTGCGAAGTCTGTGAGGCGCTCACGGGGGTTGGCTCGAAACCGCCCATGGCACCTGTCGCCACCATGCCTGCAGCAATACCGGGGCCGTAGGTGCGCAAGAGGCCTGCATCGCCAGAGGGCATGAACAAGTCGCCCAAACCTTGGCCGACTTGACTCAAATTACCGCTCTTGATGCCTTCCCAAGTGGTGCTCAAAGACTCACCAATGGTTGGAGCAGGAATACCTGTTTTGCCCGAACCGCCGCCCGAGGCTGCGCCGCGAGAAGGAGCGTTGGCCGCTGCCTCGATGCGTGAAGCGTAGTCCACGGGATTTTGCACAGCGTTGCTCAAGCCAAGGTTCCAGCCGGGCTGAGCAGTAATCGCTGTGGGCGGGGCCATGCCAATACCTCCGCTCACCCCGGGGGTGACGGGAGGCTGCGCCAGCTCGTATCCGGGGCCGGGAGTGTAGCCAGTGGTATCGATGCCCAAACCGCTACGGGTTGAAGGCTGCAAGGCGTACTGTGAGGGGTTGTTGATTTGACGCTGCACATCCTGCACGGTCATCGGGCCTTTGGGAGCGCCGTCAGGTTGACCGGGAACAGGGGCTTCGCCGGGCACTTGGCCCTTGGTTGCATCGGTTGTGCCGTCAGGCTGCAAGGGGCCTTCGCCGGGAGCTGCAGGTTTTGCAGCGGCGGCTGTTGCGGCGGCCATGGCAGCAGTGGTCAAACCTGTCTTCAGCGACTCCTTGAGGCCTTGGCCGGTCAGCAGGCCTGCGCCTGTGCCAATCAAGCCTGCGTTCATGGCAGCAGCGCCTGCGGCGCTGGTGATGCCCATGCTGGTTGGGATGTTCAAGCCAGACACATAGTTGGACACGGCACCGCCGGGAGCTGCCAAGTAGGCAATCGCAGCGTTCTTCAAAATGTCTTTGGTGCTGCCACCAGACAAAGCGGTGATTGAGCCAGCGGCCAAAGGCAGCGCGGCAACCCCCAAATTAAGCCCGCTGATACCAAAGGCTCCGGGGCCAAGGAAGGTGGCAAGAGCTGCGGTAGCAGCAATACGACCAATGGGAGAAGCCAGCACTTGCTTGACGGTGCTCACCACAGGGCTCAGCACCTGCTTGGCCACATTCGCCACAGGTTTCAAAACATCCACTGCAGTGTTGACCACTGCCTTGGTTGCATCCACGGTAGCACCCGCCACATCTTTTGCGACATTCACAACAGCTTTGGCAGGTGCTGTGACCACATTCACGGCCCTCTTTAAGAGGCTCTTGTATTCACGCAGGCCGGTTTTTGGGTTGATCGTGCCTGAGCCGCCCATGGCTTTGAGCATGGCCGCTTCTTGTGGGTTGATGTGCGCCAGCATGGTGTCGCCATCACGGCCCTGTGCTGCCACGGTACGCACTGCCTCGGCAATTCCGCCACGGGCCATGGCCATTGGAGGCTGCATAGGCGCTTCAGGGGCCAGCTGCATAGGCTGACGGGTACGCTTGGCTTCGAGCAATGCGCTGCCCAAAGTGGCCAAGAATTCTTCGTCGTATTCTTCTGGGAATTCACCTTGGTCAAGGATGCCGTTGTCAACCAGTTGCTGCACAATTTCTTTGTACCGCTCTGGGTTCTCATGCATCACTCGCACAACCTGAAGCAACGCATCCAGTTGCTCATCGCTGAGCTGATCCAAATGCTGCATGATGGGCGCAATCGCCTCTTGCAAATTTTGCGAAGCGACAGGGCTGGTCTCTTGCAGGCCTTGACGAATAGCGTCATGTGAGTCTTCAAGACTCAATTCAGGGGCTTGCTGAGGGGGTTGACCGCCATCTTGGGGCAATGCCATGATGCCTTGCTGGGGTTGTGTTGCCATGGTTTTTCCTTGCGCCATAAGGGTTGAGGTATCTTATCAGGTGTAGAGGGCCGAGACAAATGTCGCGGTCAAGATTACAGAGGGTGAAACGGGGTGCACGGGCAGCGTTCCTGCGGGGTAAGTTGCAGTCACCGTGTTGCCGGATTCAGAGGCATAAAGCAGCTGCACATAGTCATTTGCCTGCATAGGCAAAACAATGTTCCACGACACGATGGCCGCGCCGGGCGAAGAGCCATGCTTTGAAGGCACAGCCTGAATGCCTGCGCTATAGGCAACATCCACACCGTTTTGTCGCCACCAAAAAGTCACATTGTCGTCTGACGATGTGAAGTTGAGCAGCTGCGCGCTGAACTGGAGGTTGTAGTAGCCCGCAATTTCCACCACCACCTTGGTGTTGTCGGTCGTATCGATGCTTACGCTGTTGCTCGCATCAGTGGTATCAAACGGGATTGCAACCGATGTGGTGGCCGAGGCCACGCCCAAAGCTTCCGACACAGCATCTCCTATGCTGTGGGCAGTGTTGGTCGTGCTATACACGCCACGCGTGATGCCTGTGAAGGTGGTGGCTGTCTTGCCTGTGTAGGCAACCAACTCCGAACCAATCAGCAAGTGGCCAGCAGACGCAAACAATTCGGTGGATGCCACCTGAATTGGCGTGGTCGAGACATTGGTCATCGCCCCGGTCAAAGTAGTCGTGCCGTCTTGGTGGAACGCGCCATTCGGAAACTTCAGCAGGCCTCCTCCAGTGTTGGTGGTGAAGAGCTGGTTGAAGTTGTCGAGTTGGTTGAAATACAGGCGCAAAGCGTTGCTGTACTGTTCTTGGAACTGAGGCGAATATGCCCCGGGCGAGCGGGGCAAGTTTGGCGCGACAGGAACAATCAGCGGCCCAGTACGAAAGAGCGGCAGAGGCATCAGCGTCTCCCGTCTTGTCGGATGTCAATACGCGATGCGCCTGATTGCCATGTTGTGCCCAAGTCAGTGTTCTCGATGCGCATGGCCATTTGGCGGCCACGAATGCGAATGTTGATCTGACCGGTGTATTGCTCAACAGGAATTGTGGCCGTGCGAGTCACAGGCGCGCTGCTGTTGCCGCCCACAGATTCAGGGTCGTTGTAGCCAGAGCCAGAGTTCTGCAGTGCCTCGAGCGTCATGGTAACTTGAGGATTTGTAGAAGTGGACCCACGGAAAGTCAGGTCAGGCAGCAAACGCCAAACAAACGCAAAGTTGTGGCCGTCACCAATGTCGAATTCAGATGATTGGATGAAGGAGTTGATGGCAACAGGTGTGCCTGTTTCATTGTCCACCACACCATTTTCATGGCTCACAAGGTTCAATGTGTAGGTCGCAGCCAAGGGGTAATTGCGGATGCCTGAATCCAACCAAGCAGTGCGGCCCATGGTTCCGTATGCCCAGATGTCTTCAAGGTAGTTGTAGGTGACATAGCGGTCCACCACGGTGGAGCCAGATGAGCAATAGAACCACCAGACTTCGTTGAAGCCCTCGTTGGTACCAGCAAACACTTGGTCATACTGGTCTTGATTGATGTTGCTAAAGATGTATTCGCGCAAGTCACAGCGCAAAGTCTTCACGCTACCGTCGTACAGGTAGAACTTGTCCTTGCCCATCCAAAAGGCAATACCAGAAGCCAAGGCTGTTGCGTTCTGGCTCACGATAGACAAGTTGTCGCCCATCAATTGGCTGCCCCAAACATATGGGGGACCAAGGTACTGCAGCGAGTACAAGCTCGAGTCAGTCCACACCAAGATCTCTTGGCGCACTTGCATGTTGGCCACGATTTCAGAACCGTGCGACAAGCGCAAATCACCTGCTTGGTTGGTCGCCGTAGGGGACCAATTTGCAGGATCTTCTTGGTCAGACCAACGAATCAACATTGGATCCAGCGTGGTGGTTCCCACAGCGTTTGTTCCAAAAGCCAAAACAAAACGGCTTGCGTCAGACACGGTCACCATGTCTGAAATCACGGGAGCGTCAGAAGCCCCTGCCAAACTGGACAGGGGGATACCACGGATGGAAATCTTGTGCACACCAGACTGCGTGCCGGTGGTTGTGATGTCTGCGCCGCCGTAAGTGGCAGACAAGTTGCAAGTTGTACCACCCACGCTCACATTCTTGGCGTAGTAAACGGTGCCCACGGCCAAGCCTGTTGGTAGCGCACCAGTGGTCGTGAACATGAGCGCATCGCCCTCGTTCAAAGTGGTTGTGGTGGTGAGCACTGCAGGGCCTGCAATCGTTACTGAGAATGTCGCAGGGGCCAAGCCCAGCGATGCATTCCAGTAGTACACGCCACCACCGCGGGGGTTGAAGATCAGGTCTTCACCAAAGTTGGATTGGCTCCACAAACGCAAAGGGTCCTGTTGGACTTGGCCGTTGCCCCATGTGCCGTATCCCCAAAAGCCTGCGCCCCAGCCAGAAGAAGGCTCTGTGATCGCTGGACCGCTGTTGATTTGATACTGCGTGACGACGGTGCCGCCGTGGCCAGTATCAGAGGAGTTTGCAGTGGCCGACACCGTGATGGTGTAGTTGTCCACATCGATGTAGGTGATCTGAAATTCGCCGGTCAGCACATTGGCGTTGATGTTGCCACCAAGGCTTGTGATGCCCGCGCCGCTGTAGGTGACGAAGTCCCCATCGCCGCAACCATGCGCCACATCATAGACAGCAACAACATTGCTGCCAGTGGTTGCAGTGAATGGATCGGTCAGCGTGACGGTAGATCGAATCGGGGTGATGTCCACATAGGAGCCACCGCGTTCGAGATAAAACTTGAGGTTGGTGCCAACACCCAAGAGGTTTTGTGCACCGAGCGTGACCCATGCCCAAAGTGAGCGACAGATACCGTAGAAACGACTTGCGGATATCTGCGTCCATCCTCCAATTTGCTCAGGCGTGCCTTGACGAAAGCGGATCTTGTCGCAGTCGTACCAGCCCCCTTCTGTGGTGTAGCGTGTGTTCTCACGATTCACCCCGGGCTTTGGAAGAATTTTTTGTAAGGGCATGAGTTACCTCAGGATTACTCCGCTGGTTGGTCCGCAGGTTCAGGCGTGTTGCCTTCTTCCAACCATTTCAAATAGGCTTGGTAGTCTGTGTTGGCGGTGTCGAAGGGGATACAAGCAGAATCTGAAATTCTTTGCACGGTATCAACAACGCCAGTTCTTGAGTTTTTTATAAGTTTGTACATTTACAACTCCGCAGATGCTTGAATGAGACTGCTATCAACTGCGCAAGTATCACCCGCGGTTGCCGCCGCATGGCCTGTCGATACTTGAAAGCAGCCTTGGACTGTTGCACCAGTGGTACTTGAACCACCACCAGTACTAGCGACTCCAGTGGAAAACAAATAGAACGATGACCCAGTAACAGTTACCGTGGGCGCAGAACGCATTGTCACAGGGAAAAACATTGGTGCTTCTCTGTTTGTTGTCGTATTTGGTACCACCCCCAATCTACTGAAGGTACTTTCTTGAATTCTGTAGTAATACCGCTGGCAAAGCTGAAACTCAGTACCATACGAACGGAAGTCAAACGATGTGGCTGTGCTGCCTTTTTCAAGCTGAACGCCTGTGATGTAGAAGGTGGCTCCGTTTGTTCCGACAACGCTGGTTGCGCCTGTGGCTGAATAGTAATTTGTACTTGCCCAAGACCCCGCTGTTCCGCTATATGTGGAGCCAACACCAAGTCCAAAGTAAACACCAATACCGATTCCGTTGGTCTTACCCCATGTACCAGAGGTGTCTCCAGCAACGGTAATCGTTTTCTGCTCCCAAGTGTTCGCAGAGTTAATGGTGTAGGTGAAAGGGTAACTCCTGTTTTGGTCTGCGTTGATAAAAGACCCGCCAAATGTTCCAGTCAAACTTGAGCGCACCCAAAATGACAAAGTAACGGCCTGAGCATTTGCAGTTCCCCATGCCAAATCAGCAGCGTTATATCCTTCAATGCTTTGTCTAAAAAGAAAAATATCAGTCGATGTGATTGAGTAAGCAGAAGATGATGTCATGCCAGCATAGTTGGTGAAGCCAGCGGGGGGAGTGACAGAGCCTGCGTTTTGTTGAACCGTATATTTCGACGCTTGCGTTGCGTAATTATTCCATCGGTCTAATGTGTAAGTGCCACTACCAGCCGAAGCAGGTGTCACACTCGCCCCAGCATTACGCTGGTCAATTACCATTGCACCATTGATGATGCGGTTCTTGAAGCCAAACGAACTTGCCGCACTCCACACCGATGTGCCGTTGACAGATGCGTTGGGTTCGTTGGCTGAGTTGATGTAGTAGCCAGAGTCTGCGTCCGAGCCTACCAGTGCAGGGGTAGATGCGCTACCCGCTACGCCAGATATGCCAGTGGTTCCGTTGATGATCACGGTCATGCTTGTTCTCCTTGGTCAGCAGGCTCAGGGGTGTTACCCTCCTCTAGCCATTTGAGGTACTGTTGGTAGTCTGTATTTTGAGCATCAATTGGAATATATGTTTCATCACTGATCCTAAATACCTGAGGCATTTTTCTTTCCCCGCCTTCAATAAATTTGTACATGATTACACCTCCGAAGAAAGTTTGATAGTTCTATTGGTGAATCCGGGCGCAGTCCAACCAAGCCACTGAGAAAATTGTTTTCCGTCGTTAATGTAAGCGGTGTATGCGGCTGAAACGCCACCGTTCACAGTAATGGTGGCGCTTGGAGCCGCTCTCATTACTGTCGGCAAATCAATGACTACAAACATCTCGCCGCCGCTTGGGAAGATGCCATGGTAGAAAGTCGAAATTTGATAGTAGCGTTCGCACAAAGACAATTCTTGGCCGTAGCTGCGGAAGTCAAACGATGTGGCTGCGGTGCCTTTTTCAAGCTGAACGCCTGTGATGTAGAAGGTGGCTCCACTGTTTGAAATCCAGTTTACGCAGCCAGAAGTGCGCCAATACGAACCAGCGTTCCAAGTGTTTGCGGTTCCGTTGAAGTTTGACCCAGAGCCTAAATCCCAGAAAATACGAACACCAAGACCGTTTGTAGTCAACCAAGTACCACTTGTATCGCCAGCAATAGTGACTGTCTTTTGTTCCCAAGTGTCTGCTGCGCTAACGGTGTATGTTGCAACATAAGAACGATTGCCAGCAGAGTTACGAAGTCCAATTCCGTAAGTTCCAGTAACGCTTGAGCGCACCCAGAATGAAAGCGTTACCGTTTGTGCGTTAGCTGTTCCCCATCCAAGGTCAGCCATGTTCAAGCCTTCAATGCTTGTGCTTTCAAAAAGATAATCGCCAGAAGCGGGCGTATCAGTAACTGTTACTGTATGGACTAAGCTGTTAATAAAACCAGCGGGGGCCGTTGAAGACTGTTGGACAGTCATCGTCCCGCTTTGAAAGTTCTCGCAATAAAAACGATCAACACCGTAACCGCCACCGCCAGCAGCCACAGTAATTGAGGCACCAGCGTTCCTTTGGTCAATCACCATTCCCGGATTTATGATTCGATTTTTGAAGCCAAATGTGTTTGGCAGGTTGGCTGCTTGAGCAAAGGTCGTTACCTGATCGGTTCCGATTGTCTGTGCAGTCGTGGCCGTACCACCGCTGGTGGTGGTCTGTAACGCCAGCGTGCCATCATTGCTGCCGCTGGTTTTGATACCAGCACTGCCGCTTGATACGCCGTTGTCGGAAAGAATGATCGAAGGCATTACGCTTCTCCTTGGTCTGCTGGTTCGGGTGTATTACCCTCTTCCAACCATTTCAAATACTCTTTGTAGTCTGTGTTGGCGGGGTCGAATGGGATTGATGCGTTGTCGGCGAGACGCTTTACAGAATTGAGCAATTCACCGTTTGGGGCTTTTAGAGCTTGATACATAAAAATTCCTTATAACTCTGCTGACGCAACAAAATGTGCACGGGTTGATGTGCTCGTCCCAATGGATACATTGTTTATATACGCCCATGTGCCTTGCTGCCCTGCGGCAGAAACAACGGCTGAACGGTAGTTAGGTCCATCGGTCTGAATAACGCCAGTCTGCCCGTTTGTCGGTGCGTATAAGGTTACAGTTGGTGTAGCCCTCATCGTCACAGGGAAACGACAATCAAGAGAAGCGTAGGATTGAGTTCCATCAATATATCTACCAACTGCGCCGTCCGTAGTAGATGCCCCAAGCGCATCACTTTGGTTGTATGTCTTATAAAAATACCGCTGACACAAAGCCAACTCAGTTGTGTATGGACGGAAGTCAAATGAGGTTGCGGTAGTGCCTTTTTCGAGTTGCGCACCTGTGATGTAGAAGGTTGCTCCAGATGTGGCAATCCAATCAACACAACCAGAGGCATCTGTAATTGTGTAGCCTCCAGCAGCGCCGGTATTCCAAGTATTTAATGAAGGGGCTTGACGACCAGAGCCGCCTCCAAGACCCCACACCAAAATTACTCCAGCATTGGTGGTTTTGTACCAAGTGCCAGTAGTATCTCCTGCAACGGTGATGGTTTTATATTCCCAAGTGTTTGCGCTGTTGATTGTGTATGTGGCTGTATATGCACGATCAACATTTTCATTGCAGAAGGTTAAACAATATGTTCCTGCAATAGAAGAGCGAACCCAGAATGATAGGGTTATAGAACTAGCTCCAGCAGCGCCAAAACCAAGATCTGCCGTGTTGTAACCCTCAATACGCTGAGATATGGCATAGCCGTAATAAGTTGAAGGCGAGGCATCTGCGGTTGTTACTGTGCCGACCAAACTGTTTGTAAAGCCTGTTGGCGCAGTTGAACTTTGTTGTGCACTGATTCTACCTGTGCCGCTACCAAACACACCTACAAGAGTCCTATCCACCCCGTAAATGGTTCCAGCTGCGCCAGCAACAAGCGCCCCCGCATTTCTCTGATCAATCACCATCGCACCGTTGATGATGCGATTCTTGAAGCCGTATAAGCCTCCAGTGACCGTTCCGTCACTGTTGACTACTCTGTCTACATTTACTTGTCCGTATGGCATGTTCTTTCCTTAAATGATGACCCAACGCTGGCCGCTGGCAACTGTGACTGCCACACCGCTGTTGACAGTGATTGGGCCAACAGAGAAACCGTTGGTGCCCGTGGCAATTGTGTAGTCCGACGACACAGTATCTGCGCTCACCGCAATACCGTTGGTGTTGACATGAGCAATCGCCTTGAGCTCGCCCGTAGAAGGCTTGTAGAGCAACTTTGCATTGCTGGTGTAGATGTCCAACGCAGTGCCTGAGGTGGCATCCACAAAGGTGGGATACAGGTCGGTAGCCGTGGTGGTGTCGTTGCTGATCGCAGAACCACCAACACTTGCCCACGCAGTGCCGTTGTAGCCCTCAAACTCGCTTGTGGTCGTGTTAAACCGCAGCATGCCTGCTACTGCCGTGCCGGGGCGCTGCAGTGTTGTGCCCTTGCTGATGGTCAATGCGCCGGTGGAGCTGAATGTTGAGTTGGCGCTCACGGCCACCGCACCGGTGATGGTCAGTGTTGTGCCATCCCAAGTGAAATTGTTTGAGTCGGACAACAAGCCCGATGCGCCTGCAAAGAGGACGCGACCTGCAGTCAACGCTGAATCCTTGATGCTGTTGGCAGTCAGGTTGGTGCCGTCCCAAGTCAAACCAGCAGCAGCGCCAAATACGCCGTTGTTGTTGAATTGGATTTGAGTGTTGGAGCCCGCCACATTCTCACTGACCTTCACAAAGTCAGAGCCGTTCCATGCGCACAGGAATGTAGAGCTGGCAGGGATGGTCACACCGGTGGTGGCCGAAGCCTTCAGCACCACGGCTGCGTCAGATTGGTTGATGACGATGTACGCCTTGCTGGAGCCGGGGGCGATGATGTTGCGTGACACACCGGGCGAGCCGGTGGGGATCAAAATGGCCATGCGGGCCTGATTCTGTGCCCCCGATCCCGTGGTGCTCAGCGTCCAGTTGCCGCTGGCAACCGAAGTAGAAGCAACCCCCGCAACTGAGTCTTCCACCAGTTGGGTGATGCTGTTGTTGACCTCGTCACCCCATGTGCCGGAGAGTTCCCCCGTCACGGGTAGCGCGAAGCCCAACAAGGAGGTAAAAGCTGTGGTCACGGTTGACTCCTGTACTGATGCATTCTATGCCGCCATTTCTTACAAAACAAGCCAGCGTGAACCACTAGGAACGGTCACAGACTTGCCTGAAGCGATGGTGATGGGACCAACGCTGATCGCATTGCTCCCTGTGTTTACGGTGGAACTGTTGTTGATGGTCTGCGCGTTCTCCACATACCCCTCGCCACCGATCACGGCGCGCCCTGCAGGGTAATCACAGAACACATCCTTTGTGCCTGCGGAGAAGTTGACCAGCGAGCCAGAATTGCTCGAAGCGAGAACGGTGTCTC
>JACCDO010485158.1_pt1 | contig 12285 bp, 12 predicted proteins | sample 7446101 | NCBI WGS metagenome assembly JACCDO01 (sample SAMN15323440, study PRJNA562643) | freshwater metagenome | isolation source: river surface water | place: USA:Blue River Watershed | collected 2017-08-16 | reverse complement strand
TTGGATGTTGACCGCTACTGGCGTGACTGCTGCCATTGGCCAATGGGTGCTCGGTGTGACCGATGAGCCTTGGAAGTTTTTGCTGTTGGCCAATTTGTTAATGCTATTCGTGGGGTGTTTTTTAGAGCCCACAGCAGCCATCACCATCTTGGTACCTATCTTGATTCCCATTTGCCAACAACTGGGCATCAACCTTGTGCACTTCGGTTTGGTCATGGTGTTGAACTTGATGATCGGTTTGCTCCACCCACCCATGGGCATGGTGCTATTTGTCTTGGCACGCGTTGCCAAACTCAGTGTGGAGCGCACCACGATGGCCATCTTGCCTTGGTTAGTGCCTTTGCTGGGTAGTTTAGTGGTCATCACTTATGTTCCCAGTTTGGTACTGTGGCTGCCCAAAATGGTTTACCAATAAATCGCGAAAATTTTTATGCAATCTTTTATCCGACTCCATACCGCTGACGATGTTGTGATAGCGCGAAGCCAACTGATGAGTGGCGCTTCAGTGGAACACGTGAACGTCCGAGGCCTCATTCCCCCTGGCCACAAAATCGCTATTCGTAATATTCGCCCAGGAGAGCCTGTTCGCCGCTACAACCAAATCATCGGTTTTGCCAGTCGCGCCATTTCAGCGGGCGACCATGTGCATGTTCACAACCTAGACATGGGCCCTGAAAAAGGCAACTTCACCCGCGACTATGCATTTTGTGAAGATGTCAAACCAGAACCCACCAAACGCCACGCTACGTTTCAAGGCATTGTGCGTACCGATGGGCGAGTAGCGACGCGCAATTACATCGGTATTTTGTCACGCGTGAATTGCTCCGCGACTGCAGCGCGTGCCATCGCCGACTATTTTTCGCGCCAGACCAACCCCTCTGCCTTAGCTGATTTCCCTAACGTAGATGGCGTAGTCGCTTTGACGCACGGCACGGGCTGCGGTATGGATACCGAAGGCACTGGCATGCAAATTTTGGAGCGCACCTTGGCAGGCTATGCGACGCATGCCAACTTTGCAGGCGCTGTTGTGGTGGGTTTGGGTTGCGAGGCCAACCAACTCAATGCTTGGTTAGCCCACAGCGGATTGAAAGAAGGTAGTACCTTACACACCTTCAATATCCAAGACACCGGTGGTACTGCCAAAACCGTGGCAAAGGGTATTGAATTTGTGAAACAGATGTTGCCTGCGGCCAATGCCGTGCAACGTGTACCTTGTAGCGCTGAACACATTGTGGTGGGTCTGCAGTGCGGGGGCTCTGATGGTTATTCAGGTATCAGCGCCAATCCTGCATTGGGTGCTGCCGTGGACATATTGGTAGCGCATGGTGGCACGGCTATCTTGAGCGAGACACCTGAGATTTATGGTGCGGAACATTTGCTCACTCGCCGCGCTGTGCGTCGCGAAGTGGGTGAAAAATTGGTGGAGCGTATCCGATGGTGGGAGCACTACACCGAGATCAACCAAGGCGAAATGAACAACAACCCTTCGCCTGGTAACAAAGCCGGCGGTCTCACCACGATTTTGGAAAAGTCTTTAGGTGCAGTAGCCAAAGGCGGCACGACCAATTTGCAAGCGGTGTATGAATATGCAGAGCGCGTAGATACACATGGTTTTGTATATATGGACACCCCGGGCTATGACCCCGTGAGCGCTACGGGCCAAGTAGCAGGGGGTGCCAACATCATTTGCTTCACGACGGGACGTGGCTCAGCTTATGGGTGTGCGCCGTCACCTTCTCTCAAGCTGTCGACAAACACTGCTTTGTGGAAGAAGCAAGAAGACGATATGGACATCAACTGCGGTGAGATTGTGGATGGCACATCGACTGTCCAAGCTATGGGCGAAAAGATTTTTCAAGATATCTTGGATTGCGCATCCGGCAAGCCCAGTAAAAGCGAGCAACACGGCTATGGCCAAAATGAATTTGTGCCTTGGCAAGTGGGTGCTGTGATGTAGTTTGGCGATTTACTAAGGCGCTTAGCAAAAGATAGCTAGCGCTTGCCTATTGCTTTTTTCGCTTTCAACCTTTTTTCTCAAAACATTTCTATGTCCTTAAAAATCTCAGCCGCCGATCTCGAATCTAAAATTACTGCTCTTTTCGTAAAAGCAGGTAGCCAACCAGCAGAAGCCAAACAAGTGGCCAGCAATTTGGTGATGGCCAATTTAAGCGGACACGACTCGCACGGCGTGGGTATGACGCCGCGTTATGTGGATGCGATTTTGGAAGGCAATTTAACGCCGAATAGCAGTGTTGCCATCAAAGTAGATACCGGGATGCTGCTAGGACTCGATGGTCAACAAGGTTTCGGTCAAATCATTGGTGTGCAAGCGATGGAGTTAGCGTTCGAGCGTGTAGCTAAGCATGGTGCATGCATCATGTCGTTGGCGAATTCACACCATTTAGGACGCATTGGCCATTTTGCGGAAATGGCAGTTGCTAAGGGATGGGTGTCCCTACATTTTGTAAGTGTTGCATCACGCCCTGTGGTGGCTCCCTTTGGAGGTGGCGATGGTCGCTTTGGCACCAACCCTTGTTGTATCGGTATACCTATCGGATATGGCGCCAATGCACGCGAGCCTTTTGTGCTCGACTTTGCTACCAGCCGCGTAGCCCAAGGCAAGATGCGTGTGGCGCACAACGAAGGACGCGAAGTCGAACCTGGCACGTTGATCGATGAGCACGGCAATCCTACCAATAAACCCGGCGTGGTGGTGGTACCGCAAAGCAACGGCAAGATGGGTGCATTGCGCACCTTTGGTGAGCACAAAGGTTTTGGTTTGGCTGTGGCGTGTGAATTACTAGGTGGCGCACTGAGTGGTGGCGGCACCTGGCATAAAGAAGCAGATGGTCGCCGCGCCGTCATCAACTGCATGTTGACGATCGTGATTGACCCGAAACGCTTAGGCACGCAAACCAGTTTTGCCGAAGAAAGTTTGGCTTTCATCGATTGGTTGCGCGAAAGCCCTGATGCGCCTGATTCTGAAGGCGTGTTGATTGCCGGTGAACCTGAGCGTAAGGCCCGCGCGGATCGTATGAAAAACGGTATCGTCGTCGACGACGCTACATGGCAAGAAATCCAAGCCTCGGGACAAAAACTTGGCATGACGGTTTGAGGCATTGAAAAACCGCTCTGGCATGAATAGCCAAGCAGTCACCGGTGTTGTGCATCTTGGATTAGGTGCATTCCATCGCGCACACCAAGCGTGTGTGTTTGACCGACTAATTCAACAAGGCGACAAGCGCTGGGGCGTGTTTGGTGTGGCGATGCACAACCCAGATGTCTTGGCTACTTTAAAGACACAAGGTTGGCAATATGCAGTGCAAGTGGCTAGCGCACATGCCAGTAATTGGCAGACGATTAGTGCCATCCAAGATGGTTGTGTGGCCGCACTAGAGCGCCAGCGGGATGTCGATAAATTGGCATCGGCTGACACGCGTTGGGTCACTTTGACGGTGACTGAAAAAGGCTATGACACTGCATTGACGCAATTGCTATTAGAAGGTTTTGCGGCGCGCTTCGCACAACTTGGGGTTTCACCTGCTGCGCGGTTAACAGTGGCCTCTTGCGATAACTTGAGCCATAACGGCGATAGTTTGCGAAATTTGTGTTTGAACACGTTAATGCATACAAACCAAGACAGTGCACTTAAAAATCTTGGTGACATAACCCAATTACATGTGTGGATAGAGAAGCATTGCTTCTTTCCCAACAGCATGGTGGACCGCATCGTTCCACAAAGCAGTGCAGCTTGTCTTTCGGCCGCGCGTGATGCTTTAGGCGTAGAAGACAAGATTGCACTTTCTACGGAATCATTTTGGGAATGGGTGATTGAAGATAAGTTAGCCGACTCTAGTGACGTGCTAGTACTTCAAAGCGTGGGCGTGCAAGTCGTTAGCGACGTACAGCCTTTTGAAGAAGCCAAGTTATGCATGCTTAATGCCAGCCACTCTGCCTTAGCAGCTATGGGGGCTGTGCTCGGGTTATCCACCATCGCAGACTGCATGGCAACTTCTGCGCTGAGAAACTTCGCGCATCGGTTGATGACCGAAGATATTGCGCCTTTTGTGCGTCGTCCGCAACTTAATGCTTATCGCGATGCATTGCTAGAACGGTTCGCCAACCCTGCATTGCAGCATCGTGCCCTGCAAATCTGTTCAGATAATTCATTGAAATTGCCTTTGCGTTGGTTGCCAACTTATACGGCTAACCGAATAGCAAATCAGATGCCCGCGCATCTTGCTTTTGCAACGGCTTGTTGGATTCGATTTTTGCAAGGTATAAACGAATCAGGCAGTGCATACACATGGTCTGATCCGCTTGCCAACCATTTGCAAGCATTGGTTCATCAAAATTGGGGTGATGACCAGCTGTGCGTTTTGTCGCTATTGCAGATCACCTCTATTTGGGGTGAAGCACCTTCTAAAGATTTAGCTTGGGTGGAGTTGGTCTCACGCCATCTTCACGCCATTCGTACCCAAGGTTTGTTGCAAGCACTCCATGACCATCTCGAGACCACGCCATGAAATACCCAAAAATTGTTGATATCCGCGCCACTACCGTCACCGTACCTTTGCATGCACCGCTACGCCACTCAAACGGTGCACATTGGGGGCGCTTTGTCCGCACTTTGGTAGAAGTAGAAACCGACGATGGTTTGATCGGTTTGGGGGAAATGGGTGGTGGTGGCGAAAGCGCCGAGGCCGCTTTTCGGCAACTCAAAACTTATTTGGTTGGTCATAACCCGTTTGAGTTAGAGGCCATGCGCTTCAAAATTTGCAACCCCACTGCAAGTTTGTATAACAACCGTACCCAATTGCACGCTGCTTTGGAATTTGCATGTTTAGACATCATGGGCAAGTTTTTGAATGTTCCTGTTTATGATTTGCTGGGTGGGAAAGTACGCGACACCGTTGGTTTTGCGAGTTACTTGTTTTTCAGATATCCGCATGCCCAAACAGGTGCTGGCGAGGTGCGCACGGTGGATCAATTGGTGGCGGAAGCGAAGGCATTGAAAGCATCGCACGGTTTTACTGCACACAAACTCAAAGGCGGTGTATTTGCACCTGACTATGAACTGGAAGCATTTCGCGCCATGGCGCATGCGGTAGGACCTGACAGTGTGCGCTACGACCCCAATGCTGCGTTGAGTGCAGAAGCAGCCATACGTTTTGGTCTAGCTATTGAGGATTTGAACAACGATTATTTTGAAGATCCCACGTGGGGATTGAACGGCATGCGCCGTGTGCGCGAGAAAGTGCGCATCCCTTTAGCAACGAACACGGTGGTTATCAACTTCGAACAACTCGCCACCAATGTGCGCGACCCAGCGGTGGATGTCATTTTGTTAGACACAACGTTTTGGGGCGGCATTCGTCCTTGCGTGAAAGCGGCCGGTGTGTGCGAAACATTTCAAACGGGCATTGCTGTGCACTCTTCGGGTGAATTGGGTGTGCAACTTGCCACCATGTTGCACTTGGGTGCTGTCGTACCGAACTTGGCTTTTAAAGCCGATGCGCACTACCACCACTTGGTAGACGACGTGATTGTGGGCGGCTTTATGCCTTATGTAAATGGTGAAATTACCGTGCCTTCCGGTCCAGGGCTTGGCGTGACCTTAGACCGCGAACGTGTGGGTAAGTATGCGGAACTTTACAAGTCTCTTGGCGGCTACGCTTATGACCGCGACCCTGGTCGACCTGAATGGTTTCCGCTGGTACCTAATGCACAGTGGGCGGATCACCGCGAAACTAAATAACAAGAGAATTTCAGTCAATGAACTGAACTAGGCTTTGTTGTTATCGTGCCAAGCCACTATTGCTTTTGCGTATTCTGAAAAATCTTTTAAATGCAAATCCACAATGCTATGGACGATATCCCAGTTGATTGAATCGTAATTATGAACAGCGATATTTCTAAAACCCAACGATTTTTTTAGTTTTACTGCCAGTTCATTTGAAATCACATGCTTATCAGCTAACACATCAAAAGTCTGTCCCATAGTGTCTGGTACTGGTGACGATAGACCAGAAATAATATGCAAACCTATATCCACAGTTAATTGGACAGCACGGCTTAAATTTAGAGAAACGATGTCCTGTTTGTCGAAATCCGTTGTGAGTTCTTTAGCTGTGACGGGTTGTTTTTCTTGGATTCGCTCGATACATCGTCTGAGCGATTCAAGCTTTTGATCTACGATTTGCTTGTCCATGCTTCTCTTCTCTCTAGCAAAGCGCGTGTGCGTAAGGGCATAAAGTCTGCTTGATCCATCATATTGCGATAAGCCAAATTTGCAAACGCATCATCGGTTCCTAAGATTCTCCGTCCAGTTTTGATGATTTGTCCCAGAAGTGGCTGCGGTGGGTCAAAGAGATCTATCAGGTCCACGGGCCTACCAATTTTTTGAGCGAATGCCTCGATAAGTTGTATTTTTTCATTGGAGGAAAGTTTGTGATTTGCTAGGACCGCAATATCCAAATCACTGTCTGCTCTTGCAGTTTCTGTTGCCACAGAACCAAACAAAACTGCTAAATGAATATCCGCAAAGCCAGACAGCACCTCTCGCATTGGGGAGTCATCCATTGAGGTTTTTGAATATTGATGCGTTGTCATATTGGTTTTTTACCCAACCAGTAATTTCAAAGCCACATCCAAATGCTCCAGCGGCGAACGCTTAAAGCCCGAACGGGCGAAGCGTTGCAAATTTCCTAAGGCCAAGGCTACCATCGCTGATGCGCGGGAGTTTGCGTCCACTGTGGGGGTTGGTGACTTACGGGCCTCAGCAGCAGAACGCAAAACTTGGCGCAACGCCGATTCAATGCGGTCAAAAAATTGGTTCATGCGTTGGTGCAGACGGTCGTTCTCGAACACCAGAGCGTCGCCCACCATGACGCGGCACATTCCAGGGTTCTTTTCGCCGAACTGCAAAAGCACGGTCACCATATGCGCCGCCTTTTGGGCGCCATCGCCTTCTTTGTCGGCAATTTGGTTGATCAACGTAAAAACCGCTTGCTCGATAAAGTCGATCAAGCCTTCAAACATTTGGGCTTTGCTAGCAAAGTGGCGGTACAAAGCCGCCTCGCTCACGCCTAGTTTGGAAGCCAACAATGCAGTGGTCACCCGTTCTGCGCCAGGTTGTTCGAGCATTTGCGCCAGCGTTTGCAAAATTTGCGTACGGCGCTCGCCGGGCTTCATACGCTGGCGTTTCGAGGAGTCTGCTTCTAATGCAGAAGTTGCGCCGTTAGCGGCTTGCTGGTTAGACGATGGATCTTGCGCGTCAGACATATCAAGTGCGCGCGGGGCTTCGCGCGAGAGTTAGTGCGAACGTATCATGGTACCGAAAGCTTGTTCGGTCAAGACCTCGAGCAACATGGCGTGGGGTACGCGTCCGTCAATAATGTGCACCGCATTCACGCCACTTTTTGCGGCGTCCAAGGCGCCAGCAATTTTGGGGATCATGCCACCGCTGATGGTACCGTCTGCGCACAATTCGTCAATTTCGCGAGGGGTGAGTTCTGTTAGCAAGTCTCCGGCTTTGTTCAAAACACCGCGGATATTGGTGAGCATCAACAATTTTTCTGCCTGCAACACGGTTGCCAACTTGGCAGCGACCACATCGGCGTTGATGTTGTAGCTCTCGTTGTTCTCGCCAAAGCCGATGGGGCTGACCACGGGAATGAATGCGTCGTCTTGCAAGGCCTTCACCACGCTGGGGTCGATGCTGACAATGTCACCCACCTGCCCCACGTCGTATTCTTTGTTCGGGTCGTGGCTGTCATGCACCACCAATTTGCGGGCGCGGATCATGGCGCCGTCTCTTCCGGTCAAGCCAACCGCCTTACCGCCGGCTTGGTTAATCAGGCCGACGATGTCTTGTTGCACTTCGCCGCCCAAAACCCACTCCACGACTTCCATGGTTTCTGCGTCGGTCACGCGCATACCTTCAATGAACTCGCCTTTTTTGCCCAAACGTTGCAAGAGGCCCTCAATTTGGGGACCTCCGCCGTGAACGACCACCGGGTTCATGCCCACGAGCTTGAGCAACACCACATCTTCAGCAAACGCTTTTTGCAAAGCGGGATCGGTCATGGCGTTGCCGCCGTATTTGATGACCAAGGTTTTGCCGTGGAACTTACGGATGTACGGCAGTGCTTGCGCGAGGATTTCTGCAGAGTTGAGCGTGCTCATGGGGGACCCGTTGGCTTAAAGACTTGGTCAATATTAGTCTATGTGCTCAGCGGGTACAGGTGGTGTTGGCTCCACATTGGCAAGTGGCCCTAAGACCTTCTCACGCACCATTTCGCGCAGCATTTTTTTCTCTTGGAAGCTCAAAGCGCGCTCTAACACCTTGCGCACGCCTAACAACAACTGGCGGTCCACTTCTTGTGGAATACCACGGGTGTTGTGTAACTCTTCACGCAGTTCTTCGCGTAAATCTTCGGGTTCTTCGTCCCACCAGGTCTGAATGACGGTGGTCAGTTGCTCGCGCAATTGCTCTGGATCCACCGGCGCCCTGGGCTCGCCGCCATGGCGGGGCTTAGCACCTTGGCGTGAAGCCTCTTCGCTCAAGACGACGCGGTGGTCAGCTTGCGACAGCAAACGCGCCCAACCTGGGTCGTCGCGATTAAGTTGGCTCATATTGCGGGCGGCTTCGTCGGCTAACAAATGCACGACCACGCCATGCAACTGGGCTTCGTCGATGATGCTGAGCAAGCGCTCGTCGTCACTGCCGATCAACAAATGCTCACAGGCTTCGCGCTCAGCGAGGCGCTTCATGTCTGCGCCCATCGCGCGCAACATGGACAAACCACCGTCTTGGCCATGTGGCAAAACAGCGCGGGTGACTTGGGCGTCTACCGCTTGGTCGTCGGGCGTATCGGTATACCAATAAATACGGCGCAAATTGACGTCTAGCCCATGGTTGGCCGTGGCGCTGCCAAGCAAGGCTTGAAGGTGCGGACGCACGGCCTCTTGGCTGCCATCGGTATTACCTTGTAGCCACGCTAAAAAACGGGCATCAATGAGTGCGATACAAGATTCGGCGGCGCCATGCGACGCGCCACGCTGTGAGTTTTGACGTTTCATGAAATAAAAAGAAAGAGTAAGTGAATAAAAAATGTTGGTGGCCAAGCTAATAGTGCTTGAGCGCCAACAGCCGTTATTTTAAAGGCTTGCGCAGCCCTGCAGACGATAATTACTCAAATTCTTAGTAACTCCCACTTTTCCTAGCTTTTTTGGCATGACTCTTCCCATTTTGATCACTGGCGGACTTGGCTTTATCGGCTCGCATACCGCAGTGGTATTGGCCGAAGCGGGTGTGCCGATCGTGATTTTGGACAACCAGAGTAATAGCAGCCCTAAAGTGCTAGCCAGATTGGCGAAGTTGGATGTGCATCCGCTGGAATATATGCATGCCGATGTGCGCGACACGCAAGCCTTGGACGCATTGTTTGGTCGCCACACATTTGGCGGGGTCATCCACTTTGCTGGACTCAAAGCGGTGGGTGAATCGGTAGCGCAACCACTACGTTACCTAGACAACAACGTCTCAGGCACTATCCATTTGTTACAAGCAATGGAACGTGCGCAAGTGCGGCGTATCGTGTTTAGCTCGTCTGCCACGGTGTATGGCGACCCTGCCGTGGTGCCCATTCCTGAAACTGCCCCGCTAACCGCCACGAACCCCTACGGTCGCAGCAAACTCATGTGCGAAGACGCGTTGCGCGAATTATTTGCGGCAGACCCACGCTGGCAGATTGCCATATTGCGTTACTTCAACCCCGTGGGAGCGCATGAGAGCGGCTTGATTGGCGAGTCGCCCAATGGCGCGCCCAACAACCTTATGCCCTACATCACGCAAGTCGCTTCGGGGCAACGCGAATATCTGCAAATTTTTGGTAACGACTATCCAACGCCAGATGGCACGGGGGTGCGCGACTACTTACATGTGATGGATTTGGCGCAAGGCCATTTGGCGGCTTTGCGTGCTTTGGCTTTAGACGCTCCTAAATTGCTTACTGTTAATTTAGGGACTGGTCAGGGTGTCAGCGTGCTGGAGATGATGAACACCTTTGCGCGGGTCAATGGCGTTCAGATTCCCCATCGGTTTGTGCCGCGTCGGGCCGGCGATGTGGCGCAATGTTTGGCTGATCCGCAGCTGGCTAAGCAAGTGCTTAATTGGCAAACCGAGCTTTCACTAGAAAGTATGTGTCGGGATGCTTGGCGGTGGCAGGTGATGAACCCTCAAGGATTTGATACGCCTCTGTAATGATGTGTATTTACAACAAAAATTTATACTGAAGCCATGCGCATCACTCCAATTGAAAAAGAGGTCATCAAGCGAGCAGCACAAGAATGTTTTGATGCGGCCGTAGTTGTTCGTCTTTTTGGTTCACGCGTAGATGATTCAAAAAAAGGGGGTGATATTGATTTATTCGTCCAAACATCGCTAGTTGACGTCGCGGAGATTTCGAAAGCACACACGCGATTCTTAGCCAAACTCTATGCTGAACTGGGGGAGCAAAAAATTGATGTGGTCATTGACTACCCCAGTCGCACAGTCCAATTACCCATCTTTGCGATAGCTCTTGAACAAGGAATCATTCTGTGACACAACCTTCTCAATTCATCTTGCAAGAGGCTTGGCGGCAATGCGAGAGGCATTTGCACCATTTGAAACATGCGTTGGGGTCGTTGACTTTACCGATCACAGCCTCTAGTTTGTCGACGATGAATGATGAAACAGTTCAAGATTGGGACCAGTTTGTGCTTCGCTACACCAAGCTGCAAGACGCTATTGGCTCGAGGCTGTTTCCTGCTGTATTGACCATATTGCAGGAACCATATGAAGACAAACCGATGATCGACAAACTCAACCGACTCGAAAAGTTAGGTTATTTGAAGAGCGTTGATCAATGGAATCAATTGCGCATTGTCCGTAATCACTTTGCTCATGACTATCCTAGTGATGACGCTCTCAAAGCAGCTTATTTGAACGATGCAGTGCGTGCCGTTCCAACGCTAGAGGGTTTACTTGAAAAAATTCGCCCATTAGTCGATTAGTAGCTTTTTAACAATATGAAACAAAAAGACGACGCCACGCTGTCTTTATTTGGCGATGAACTCTCGGCATCCGATTTGCAGGATGTAGATGTATCTCGCAAAAAAATACCAAATATTCAGGCTGAGGAAGTTATCCCTGTCGTTCCACCTTCTGATATCAAAGTTGAACCAACTCTTATAGAAGTTGCAACTCCATCGCCAATAAATTTAGCACCAACCAAACCCCGCACCAATTCCCCCTGGGCCGCCGTCATTGCATCCCAGCAAAAAGTCAAACCCCATGTCATGCTCGTCATCACCAAAGGCGAAGCAGGTGGTGCGCAGAGCCATGTGTTTGCTTTGTGCGAAGCGCTATTGGCGCAGGTGCGATTCACTGTGGTGATAGGCGGAGACGATGCACCCTCTTGGTTGGGCGACCAACTCAAGGGCTTGGGCATCCAAGTGCTGGCTTTGCCTGCATTACAAGAAACGCTCTTGCCTTGGCGTGTGTGGCCAGCATTGCAAGGCTTGGTGGAGTTGATCTACACGCACGCACCTGACGTCGTGCATGCACACAGCGCGATGGCCGGCTTGGTGGCGCGGATGACGCGTGTGAAGTTAGACATACCGGTGTTGTACACCGTCCATGGCTTTGGTTTCAAACCGCAAGTGCCTTGGGTGCGTCGCCAGATGGCGAGCTTTGCGGAGCGGGCTTTGTCGAGTTGGACTACGCAGATGGTGTGCGTATCACAGCACGAACGTGAACTGGCTTATCAATTGCCGATTGCGCATGAACGCGTGCACGTGATTCCTAATGGCATCGCGCATTTAAGAGCGCCGCTAGAAACTACTTGGCATGACATCCCACACCTCATCATGGTGGCGCGGATGAAATCGCCTAAAAGACATGATTTGTTATTACTTGCGTTGGCACAGGTGCGTGACAAACTAGGGTTTGAGTTGCCTTTGACGCTGGTAGGTGATGGCCCTTTGCGTGCGCAAAATGCAACTCTTGCGGAGCAACTCGGTCTTCAAAAAGTGACATGGACTGGTGAAGTTACGTATGTCGCACCTTTGCTCGCGCAACGTGATGTGCTGGTATTGCTGTCCGACCACGAAGGCATGCCGATCACAGTGCTCGAGGCGATGCGTGCGGGCCTGACGATTGTGGCGAGCGATTTGCCTGGTATTCGCGAACAAGTGATTGCGGGACAAGAAGCGCTCTTGGTCACTAACTCGGTGGAC
>JACCDO011991009.1_pt1 | contig 12286 bp, 9 predicted proteins | sample 7446101 | NCBI WGS metagenome assembly JACCDO01 (sample SAMN15323440, study PRJNA562643) | freshwater metagenome | isolation source: river surface water | place: USA:Blue River Watershed | collected 2017-08-16 | reverse complement strand
CGACTGATACACCGCTAAATTGGCTCCAGGCCCATTCAAACTACTATTGTCCGTTGGGCCATTTGTCAGTTCTGTGATTTCCAACACAAAGTCATAGTTGCAATCTGGATTATCAATTGCATCACCATTGGCATCTACCAATTCGCACGTAATGCGCTCGTATTTGCCAAGCACCGGTTGGAACTGTTTGGGCATCTGGACCGCCGCGCGACAAAAGCTGCCAAAGTTATTCAGCAAAATCTTGGAAAAGTATTTGGCATCCTGACCACGAGATTCCTGTGTTTCCGCTAAATTCTCTTTGGACGACACACCCATCATATTTGTATTGAGTTCAGGACTGAGTCGCAAGTATACATAATCCTGGGTAATACGAATGAAGGTGTCAGACGTAACACTGGTGCGTGGTGGCCAAGTATCGGCTTTATTAAATCCCAAATTGTATCCCAAACCCCATTCGTCAAAACGAGATTTGTAGGGTTCCACTAATTTTGATTTGAACAAGATTTGAAAAGGCAGTGGATCTGTTAAACGATTGCGATTCAAAATACTAGATGGCAAAATATCACCATAGCGGAAAACAACATATTCATTAAGTTGCCCCGTTGCAGTTGACAAAATGTTTGTATATAGCGAATACGCCCCACGAATGGTAGAAAAGTAATTCACATATTGTGTCATTGCATCACAGTATCCGCCAAATGTGAAAGGGACGCCAACATATCCAATACGTTTTCCAAAGATTGTGCTGGCAGTAAATCGCCTATCAAAATTAATCAATGCGTCGGCATAATTGTGTGAAAAGTAGTTCCCCACCGCAGGATTGTAACGTATTGCATTATTTGTACTAATCAGTGCGTCATAACCAGTAGCACCATATGCAAATGCAGAACCAGATACATCACTAATTGGTTGATATCCACTTAGACTGCTGATTTCCAAACAGATATCCAATAATCGTGGCCGACCAAAATCCGTGTAGTTCTTTCCAATGAATCGTAACCCAGTATTGAAGGATGGAATGGGGTCATACGCGCGCACGTGCACTGCATACTCAGCTATTGTGCTGCGCACGGGCACATCGTGAATGTATGACAAAAAGTTGTAACCACTTTGGTCGTCTGCTGCATTGTAGTTGTAGTTCTTTTCCTGTCCCCATGCCCAGGTTGCAGTGTTAGTACTAATATCGCGGTAGTCCAGGCCAATTGTGGAGTTGGCATAGAAAAACATCATTGTATCCTGGTATTCACCGGCTATGCCGCTGTAACCACCAAACGCCGCCAAATCTGTTGCCGGATTGTACTGAATATCCAGTGTTTCAAACGATAACTTGCTATTGAAGTAATAGGGTTGGAAAGATGCCTGCTCGCCTACCGCAAGTTGAATCGTGCCAGTCTGTTTTGTCCAGGCATAAATGCCCATTGGACCATCATAGGGTGCAGCTCCAATCAACCCTGTGCTGGGCAATGCAGGTTTGCGTGTATAGGACAATCCGTAGAAACTGCCCATTTTCCATGACGCCGATGCCGCATCGTAATAAAACGGCACGGCAGTATAGCTGTTTGGAATATCACTCATAAAACTGGAGATTGAACTGTAAGGGAAGTTCACGGCATTTCCTACAGACGGTGCAATGCCGTAGGAACGTGGCAAATACGTATAGTTTTTGATTTCTGCATGGGTCAAAAAGTATTGACTGTAATTGGAATCACCGGCACTATATGTTGGCGCCCAGTCTGGTGTGGTGTTTGTGGTACGCCACGTTGAGCCGCTCAAATCCCACAATGATTTGTAATCGGGATCGTATACATATTTATAATATGTACCCCAACCAGGTTCACGTGTACGCGATGTACCCAGCTGATTTTGAAAATTAGTAACTTGCGATACACGTTCAAGCGTCATTGTTGTAAGCGCACTACTCAATGAAACCATTGATGCACCGCTAATGTCCGCAGAGTTGAAAATGCCCAATTTCAGATTGCGACGATTGGGTGCATACCAATCATCCCATTCATTGAAATAACTCTGCCCGCTATTGGTTAGTGTAGCCTGATTGCGATAATAGGCATTTGTAAATTCCTGACCTGCAATCGTTGAAGGACTGTAGGAACGAATGAATCCCACGGCATTGGAATCGGCACTTGGTTGCGTGTAGGCAAACTTCATAAGCAATGAATCCAATTTGACAATGTTGGACGGCGGCAGGAAGAAACTGATTCCACAGAATCCTGAAATATCCAAGGCAGCGCTGCTTGTGGACATATCTGTTGCCAAAGGAGCAGAATAGTTAATACACGGCAAAAACGCCGAAGATGTTGATATGGCCGTCATAATACCGTCGGCCGCTGCAGGCGTTAAAAACGTTTCTTTGATACCCTGATTGTTTGTTGGATTATACCAATTTGCAAGTGTGAATTCATTTGTGAAACTTGATTGGAGTGGTTTTGGTGTAATTGATCGGTCCAAATATATATTTGTACTTGTGTTATATGTATCGCGAATCAAATTGCCGGAGTTGGAGCCAAAGTACAATGACCACTGTGTGGGTGTAGAGGTGTTTGGAGGTGGTGGTCCACTGCCAGCCGTATGTAAATCAAACTGGTATCGCAATCCTGTGCGTGTACCGGTCAAGTACTCGGTAACATTGTTTGGATCATAGTATACATTGCCAGCGGATTGCACAATATAATCCAACAAATTGTTACTGACACCTGAAATATCGTATCCAAGTTGTGTAATGCCCTTATCGTAAATAGACGTTGTTGGGTCTTTGAATACGTCACTGGCTGGTGTAAATTGATCGGCAATGGGAGGCAACCCGCTGTAAGGCATATCCAGTTTATCCAACTGCGTTGCGAGCGTATATGTACCATAAACATCTGTTAGCAAACAAAACACGCGTAGCGGAATCGCACTGGGAATGCTTGTGCCGCTTTGAATCGTTACGTGGAAATAGGTTTGTTGGTCATTGTTAACATCCACAACCATTACTGCCGAACTAATGTCTGTGCCATAGACGGCGCGTTTGAAGTAATGGCGCGGGTTTTCGTTGCCAAGAGAGCCAGTCAAGTCATCGGCCACATCCGCCATAAATCCGGCGCGATCCTTGTACCACGAAATTACAATCGGCACTGAGAAATTTTCGCCGTCCTGTGTTTCCACATAAAAACTGACATTAAAGTGTGCCCGCGGTTCCACTAAATACCGGTCGGCATTCATTTGGAAAAATATATAGGGACGATAGCTTGTAATGGCAATGTCGCCCTTTGGTGGTTTCTGTTGGAAATTTGGCATATACGACTGTACCCGCGAACCTGACAGGATTTGTGGTTTTGCATAGACAAGCCATTCATCAAATGCTCGCATATAATCTGGCGTATAAAACATATTTTGACTAATGTCATACAAGTTGAAATTTGCATTTCCTGAAATGTCTGTACGCAAATACACATTGGAAAGCGCGTGTGTATCAAACAGTAACGGCGTTTGCGTAATGGTGCTGCCAAAATTATAGACTTCTTCTGTGCCAGGCGAGCGTTCGTTAATGTAGCGAGGCAGTGTCAACAAACTAATGTTTTGACGGCACCGACTGCGAAATGCTGTGCGCACATAGTGTGTAGGCATCAACGAAAACGAAATATCCGTGTAACCAAATTGCGATTCACCAGCATTGCTGAATTCCAACAATCCGCTTGTAAATTGTGGCACGGTCAGCGTAGTCACAAAGTTTGTGGCCGCTGGGTCCGATTTAGGAATCAGTATGTTTGGCCAATAATTTGGTTCCTGTGGCGCTGGCGCATTACTGCTGATTGTGCTTTGGGAAACTTCAGGTGTTAGCGATAAATTCCATCCATAGCGATTCAGTGTATTGTAAATGTTGATTTCGTTATTGCTGTCACTATAAAATTCTGCACTATAGGTTCCAAAACTGACACCAAAATTGGACGAGAAGCGTGACTGTATGTAATTGTAGAATTCAATAAGCGCACCATTTGAATTATTTATAGAATTGTATTTATTTTGAAAATCCGCCACGTTTGAAAATCCATTTGCCAATACAAGTTCGGTCAATAACTGATTGTACCGCGAATTCAAATCATTTGTAATACTGTCATTCAAACTTGGCGCCGTTATGTTAAGACGGCCTTGTTTTGCATTGTATGTGCACACATATTTATTTACTAGAAATCTGTTAAATGTGTTTTCAAAACGATATGAATCAAAAATTGCCTGATTGGCGGAATTTGTTACAATGGCAGTCACATAGGGGTCATCCAACCCCTGAAATGCAAAGACCAAATAATCGTACCAGGATGTAAATCCAGGTGGCGGGTCGCTTTGAATTGTGTCAAATGGAACAGGTGCCGGTTGAGCAATAATCATTTCCTTGATGATTGGGTAATAATACGCAATTAAACATTGGTTGTATGTATATGAAACTGTGCCTACATTTTGTACAGTTTGAAAGTAACGTCCTATGATTGATTGTATTGTTTGATTTCGTTCATAGGTTTGTGTTAAACTATTGTATACAACTGTGCCTGGTGTATTAAATAATGGCGAATAATCTCCTGTGCCCTGGAAAATATTAATAAAATTGCCCAACGCAATGTCTGCAAACAATGGTGTACTGTTCAATGCGTTATTTAACTCCACCACTAAATCGTCTGCTGTATATGTACCATTGCGAATTGTGATTTTAATAGCATTGCTTATGTCCGTGGCAGTTGCTGGGTCATAAATAACACGCCCATTTTCATATACATACATTGTTGTATTGCCTTTTGTGGTTGAAAAATTAAAAAAGGAATTCAACAAATTAAGTTGCGTGATATTAATCGTTTTGACATTTTTGAACACACGTGGAAGACGCATTGTAAAAAACGTTGGCTGTGGAAATACACGTGTATCACGGTCGCGTGAATTAATCATAAACAGGGTTGTATTTTTGGATTCGGTGGATTCAAACTTCGTGCCCACATTTTTCAATGTGTTTACAACAACATTTGTTGGAGCCGGTATGCCGGTTTCCACTGGTGGTTTTTTACCGGGAACATTTAATAATGATTCTTCGGAGATGTATCCGTCATCTGTATCAGTGATTGATGACGAAGACGTTGATGTGACGGATGAACTGTCACTATCATACGCTGCATATCCAGTTGTTCTGTTCATCTGTCCTTACAATTTCAATACGTTTTAGATACCGCCCACAATCCCTTGTTTGTTGTCTAAACCCAGGACACGCAGTAAGATATAACTGGCAAATGTCGTTTCTTACAACAAATCCAAATCCGTATTTGATAAATGTGCCTGAATTTCAAAATGTGATTACAAATGCAAGTGGAGCATCGGCATCACTAACAACATCTGTAAGTGATTTATTGACGTATTTGGATACTGCAACGGGAGCATTATCAATTGCAACAATCGGAAGCAGTTCAAACGGGGCGGCAGTGACTGTTAGAAGTGACTTGAATTTATCCAATGCGTCGTTGCAATTCAATAGTGCAACCGCGTTAACCAGCAATAGTGTTAGCGGCGACCCCTATTTGGCCCTACAAGTACAAAATGTGGAAGGTGCGCGATTGACGACAACCGGATTGGGGGTGGGTGTGACTGCGCCAATCACACGTGTGGATTTGGACGGCGGACTTCTTGTACGAAACGGAAATATTACGATTAGTACAATGGGTGCTGCTGTAACTCCAACAATCGGGAATCTTGTTGCGGATGGCGATTTGTATGCAAACGGGGTGTTTTATCCATCGGACCCAGCACTCAAAACAGATGTACGATTGTATGATGCCAAGGATTTGCCAACGACCGTGGAATTTCGTTGGAAATCTACGGGACAACGTGACATTGGTGTGCTTGCAACGGATGTGGAGCGTATTGAGCCTGCGTGCGTTTCACGTGCACCAAATGGGACGATGAACGTGGATTACGCCAAACTTGTTGTGCTTTGTTTATCGGAAATGCGTCAATTGCGTGCACAAGTGAGCATAATGCGCGAACAATTGCAGGTGTTGCAAGCGCGCTAATAATCGCAATAGGAAATTATATAAATATTGTAGCAAACAATGGACCTGGAAAAAGCGCAGGGTCTGCTGGGAGAAAACTCCCGATATTTTGTGGAAGTGTATAAATTATATGAATTTAAGGAAAACCAACTTTTGAAGGATTATTTAGATTTTGTGATTCACGAACCTATTGAATGGATTCGTGGATTTCCTTCCAAGTTGCGAGCAAAAGGGTCTTTTGCCAAACCAAAAGCCGCACTTATTAAGTTGCTAAAACGTCCAGAAGTCACTGCAGATTTAGGCGCTGCGTATGTGAAAAAGGCCCACGATATTGTGTGGAATACGTTTAAAAAACACGGCGATGAAATATTGCAAGCACGAATTCAGAAGTATGGAGCAACAGCCGACGATGACCAAAGTACGCATGTGCCGGAAACGCCGCATATGTTTATTCAGGAAGAATCGGTGCACGGCGATGATGTGGAATCAGTGCATTCTGTGAAACTACCGTCGCGGTCTTCACAAGTGACAAATACTGTTGTATCACGATTGTCCACAGAGACAAAATTAGGAATTGTAGAAAAAGCACTTCGTCAATTAACGGCTGGCTACGCTCCAGAAGTACAATCCGTTATATTGACTCTTCTTGATGCGGTGATTTCGGCGTAGCCTTGGCACGCTTTTGTTTCCGTGTTTTCTTTGTTGGTGTTATGTACGCTGCACAGAGTTTTGGACATAACACCTTTTTTGGCCATTTGTATTGTCGCTGTAACCCACTTGTGTGCAACATAAGTTTTGCTTCTTCATCCTGCTCTTCCATAGTCATATTGTCAAAGTCTAGTTTTTCACTGATGTAAATGTGCCGAAGTAACGATACTCCTGTAGCACGGCCAAAAAAGTTCTCAAACGTGGTCATGACAAAGCGACTGTACGTGTTATTTTTTATCATCGGTTGTCCGTCGTCTTTCCGAAATAAATAATCACGCGGCCAGCGTTTCAAACTTGTTTCTAAATCTCGTACAAGGCCTGTTGGCAGGTCTTCTTCGATGGTACGATAATGTTTGCTGGTTTTATACATATTCATTACTAAATAACTGGACCCCGCAGATGGTTTTCGTAACACAATATAGTTCTCGTCTTTGTTGCGCGGGTCCACATCACGATAAATGCGCACTGCACCTAAATCGGCACGTTTCGGGCGCAAGTTTACCAGTATGCTCAGCAATACAAATTGCATACTATGACGCTCTGTTTGATGTGGTGTCCCTTTTTGAAGTTCTTTGTATTTTGCCTCTATTTCTTCAAAACTTGTGTATTTTTGCACCTGTTTATCTTCAGGTTCGGACCGGCGAATCTTAGCATCCTGGTGTTTGGCCAAATCGTCGTGTAGTTTTTTCCAACGTGCACCGGCATCCGCGTGTTTTGTATGAAGTTCAGCGTCTTCACGAAAGAGCACCAAAATGACGGTAAGTATGTTTTTGCGCGTGGTAATACTTGGATATGCTTCCTTGATTGCAGGATAATGTGTATCCGGATCCTCCAATACGCGCAGAAACGGAATATCAAACTTGCTCTGTAAGGAACGTATGCGACTCAAATAACTATTGCGGGTTTTTTCGCTTGGATACACTCGCTCAAACAAATCCGTAATGCGTTTATCCATCCTTACTTTCGGGGGACATAAAATTTGAATCCCGTTGAAGATTTGCGTTCACAAATAGCAATCAAAATGTCACGATTTATACGATTGGGTGCAAATTGCATTGTGAATCTTCAGAATGTAACAACAATCACACAGAATTCGAACAAAATCAAAATATACTATAATGTATCTAGTGGGGCAATATTTCATATCATGGGAAATGGTGGCGGCGGTTCAAATGTTGAATCCGACGAATTTACGTACAATTCTGAAACTGATGCAAAAAAGGTCTTTGATGTAATTGCAAAGATTACAAATGCGGACAACAAAAATTGAAAACACAATTGCGTTTGTACAAAAACAATTGTGTTTTCCTTCAATATGGATAAAGCGCGTGTTTTAGACTTACTTTTCCGAGACAGGTGTCAATCCGTCTCAACATATAAAAAAAATGTGATGGATGAAGTGTATGCAATGCTGGACAAATATACATTTGTTGTAACGTCCAATGGTCATGTGTGGACAATCCAGGTTCGCCCTGGCAAAGAGAAAAATTATGAGGCAATTCGTGGCCTAATGTTTCCTGAACGCGAGCGAACCAAAAGTCGTTAGGCGGCCGTAGTGCGATGCTCAAACTTTAGTGCAACCTTGAGCACGCGGTTCAACACATTGAGTTGTGTAGGACTTGGGACAGCACGTCCGGATTCAATTTCACGCATTGTGTGTGGTGGGAAATTGCATTGCTTATCCAGGTCCACCTGTGACCATTTTTGTTCCACACGCTTTGCAATGATTTGCTGACGTGTTTCGGAGCTTAGGAATCGCGATGAAATCGGTAGGTCTTCACGGTCTGCACGGTGCTGCTGAACCTGAGCCGCAGACTGCTGTTTGGGCGCTGCTCCTCCTACTGCAGGCTTGCGGCGGCCACGAATCGTTACAGTTTGCCAATCTTGATGATCTTCGGACATTGTTTGATGTTCAAAAATCAGCAAAAAGACCCATCATTTTTGTGAATTAATTACGACGCGCCTTGGCACGACGCGTGGCCCGACGGCGACGACCACCAGTACGTGTAAAACACTTTGTCATAGTGTATCCATCTGTGCCACATTGGGCATCCTTAATATTTTTTGAAGTAATGCGTCTTCCTTTTGCACATAAACCGTCTTTCTTTTTATTCAAATCCGCAGCATGCAATAGTTTCATAAATTCAACATATTCGTCAATAGCATAAGCCTCATCTGACGTTGTTGGCAATCTACCTGCGGCCTTTAGTTCTCTGGCCTTTGTTTGTAATGCACTGCCTTGATATTCAACAAGAGGTGCTCCACAGTCTTTTCTGAATTTGAAGTCAAAATTAGGATAATACGACAGAACAGAAGGTAATGAATTTAATGTTATTGAGTTGCATCCCTTGGCATCGGCAATATCACTTAAATATTTTATAAGATGAGCTCCATATGATATTTCGTTTAATGGTGATGAACATATGACATCTATGTACAAATCCTTTGCCGCTGCATTATGATTTGCAATTACAAATCCAATGGGTTCAATATCTGTATACATCTTTCCTCGTATATCAACCTCTATTTCAGGTCCCATGACAATCAAAACATTGTTTTGAGTAAACCGAGTCGTGATATAAGTTTCACTGACATTTCCAACACATGCCAAACTACGAATCTTCATAATATTTTCGCGAAACCATGCCTTTGTTTTGCCTTTTAAATCAGTTTTGGCTTCTTTTGTAGGTGTAATTTGTTGTTTTTTCATTTCGCCATTATCATAAACATACACAAAAATTTTTGCAACTGCTGCAGCACTAGCCATTTCTAACGTAAGTTCAGATATTAATTACGGCCTGTGGATTGTAAACATCCACGCGTCGCCCCAATTCATGCGGGCGATTGTAGCCACGTGCATTCATAAGGCATAGTGGCCCACCATAGGGTGCACGCCAACGTACGGCACGATGACTATGGCCACAAATCCAAGCGCGTACATTTGGCAGCAATAAATCATCATCATTGGATGCATAACAAGAATGCCAGCGCTCACCTTTATAGTGGTCTTCCAACAAATGCAGTGTTGGCATATGATGCGTTACAACAACCAGGATTTCACCGGGAATCTGTGGTGCCAATGCAGAAACCAAAAACATTTTGTGTAATGCGTGTAACGCACACACATCTGACGGATGTGTTTTGCGAAACATAGTTGGATACGCAGTGTATGTTGCTTTGTAGTCACCCTTTTTGCCGGCAATCTCGTCCCAAATGCCAGGGTCAATGGCCGACCATAGTGTTGCACCCACAAAACGAATGCGTGTATTGGGCACAACATAACTTGCGCCGTTTTGTAAATATACAACGTTCTGGAACCGTGATGCGATTTCATATATATGTGCATCCGTATCCAACATGCTGCGGGCGTGCCCAGGCTCACAATAGTATTCGTGATTCCCGCTAATAAAAATTACTAAAAACCAGTTGCGACTACACCACGCTAAAAAAGACCGATACAAGGGGTCCCACGCACTGCAGATATCACCAGCAAGCACCAATATGGGTGCAACGGGTGTTACAAAGGATTCAAACGGAGTTCCTCTTGGATAATCATTTATGTGTAAATCACTTGCATATTGAATGCGAACCATACCTAATACATTCTTTGGCTTTTTTATTTAGACCATTCAATCACAATATAACGACCTGCATAGGCATATTCAAACCAAACTCGGATTTTATATCCCGTAAGTAATTTTTTCACAATGTACGAAATTCGTTCCAAATCATACGCAAATTCCTGGTCCTTCAACAACATCCATTTTGCGCCTGCATTATGGGATGCGTTTAAAACATATGCACTTAGCATTGATGATAATTTCATATGTTTCTTGAATTAATACAATTCGTTTTCGTCTTCCGTTAACGGCAATGAAAACAAGTGTTTGAACCAAATGCGCACGGCCATCTTACCAAAAAAATCACGTGCTTTAATCAAATTCATTTTTTCTACTCAGAAAGCAGCGGTTCAAGCCAAACGTCGTGTTCCGCTGCAGGAATATTGTATTCTGCAAACAGCGACCGCGCCGCGGCCTCACGTTCGCCGTGTGGACGTGCCGCCAACGCGGCAATCTTGTTCTGGAAATGTTCACGCGGTGGCGTCAGGTCCAACTCCACGGTATCATCAAATCCTTGGAGGACATTGATAAGACGTGCCATTTTTCCATTTGTACACATTTTGCGTCCGTCCAGGACTTCCTGGGCAAGTCGTACGACTAGACCGCGTTTGTACTGATGATTGCGAATAATGGCCCATACGTGGTCTAGCACATCGCCATACACCGTTGAGAATGCTTCTACGTTGAAGTAATCGTGGTCCAGTGTCATAAGGGTTTTCTCTTTGGCATCACCATTCCAACGAATCAAATCCGTATTGTCAAATGCGGCGTGGATTTCTTCCAGTGTGACCTGACCTTCCCCAAGCGGAACGGACAGCAATGTACGAATCGCACGTTCGGTGGTCGCCTGTACACTGGAACGATGTACACTTTGCTCGTCGTTTGCAAATGCTGCCAGGTTAATGCTGCCCTCTGGGTCGCGTTGAAAGACAACAGGTCGCTGACGCAGATCCTGTTCCAGTTGTGCTTGGGCGGCTGCACGACGTGCAGCAGCTTCCGCCTCTAAACGCCGAATCTGTTCAGCTTCTGCACGGCGACGCAGTGCTGTAGCAACGGGTGGTGCATACACATCGTTGCGTGGCAGGAGTCGTGCAATTGGTCCAAGGTCTCCATACGCCTGAAGTGCATCCGTAACAGCCTGTAGAGCTGCAACGCGTTCTGCTTCTGGTACATTTTCATATTCGTCGGCTTCTGGATGACGCCCCTGTGTAAGATACAAGAGAGCCACGGTTGCACGAATCAGCGCTGGAAATCCATCGTGTCGCGGGCTAATATTTTTCAGACAATGATATGCATACACTGGAGAGTCATTCGTGCCTACCGACTCCCCACGCTGAATCCAGAATTGCATAACTTCATTTGCATGTCGTGTAATATTTGTAACATTCATACTGGGTGCGGCTGCAATGGCCGCGGCAGCTTCGTCGCGCTTTCGCTGTCTGCGCTCATTAATCATCCGTTGGTGTCGTGCAGCCGCCAGTGCTTCTGCAGCAGCACGTTGACGTGCCGTTTCAGCAACAGCGGCTTCATAACGTGCCTTGAATTCGGCATCAGACTTGAGTTTGCTTTTGAAGTGCACACCACAGTGCCCTTCAAACATATGACCGGCCTTTTCACATCGGACGCCGGTGGATTTTACGGTTGCAATACATTGCCCCTGTTCCATGTTTTTACTGTATGATTTATGGGCCTTTAGGACGCACACGATGTCAATTTTTTGAAGGTGCTGTCGTTAAACCCAATAACATCCGCCTTCCACCGCTGCTGCACCACTTGGAATTTCATCCAATGACGGTACAACCCACGATTCATTAAAAAATCCTGAAATCACATTGTGAGTTTCCCAACGCCGACCTTTGATTCCAAACAATATTTGCGTTGCACCTCCTGTATGAATCGCTGAAATCCCTGCTTTTTTGAGTAATACACAAATTG
>JACCDO010405083.1_pt1 | contig 12286 bp, 9 predicted proteins | sample 7446101 | NCBI WGS metagenome assembly JACCDO01 (sample SAMN15323440, study PRJNA562643) | freshwater metagenome | isolation source: river surface water | place: USA:Blue River Watershed | collected 2017-08-16 | reverse complement strand
TGGGAACCCAGATGTAACAAGAAGGAGCCAGGAGAGTATAGCTAAGAGAGACCCTGTACTAGAGCTATAGAAGACAGGGGACAGCTTTGAAAGATCTTGAAAAAAGGCCACCACCGACAGCCCGCACAGAACGAGTGAGAAGCTCCAGCCTTCGGCCTTTAGGTTTACCTAAAGATCTATGCCAGATCATAGATAATGCCATCAGCACTGCAATTTGAAGAATTTGTGGAAGGTCAATATAAGTTTAATTATGATACACAACAGTATCCATTTAGAGATATACTTTGTAAAATATTTAATAACTGGTCCAAACCTATTGAAGAGCTTCATCAGTTTTTTGAAAACTCTGATAAGTTAGAGCAAATTACTATTGACGAAGACACCAAAACAAAGTTTCATAGACATTATTATGATTCGCCACATTACACTGAATTTATAGATTTATATTACAAATTTGTAAAAGAGCAAGTACTCCCTCTTTTTAAGGTAGAAACAAATGAATTTGTAGTGCAGAAGGATCCTTGCTTTCGAATCTGCCTACCTAATAATACCGCTCTTGGAAAACGCACAACTATAGAGGAATCCAACGATAAGATTGGTATGCATACTGACGGAGAGTACGGTCATCCTCCAGGCGAAATAAATTTTATGGTATCATTTGGATATCAACGAGAATCAAACTCCTGCTATATTGAAACGAAAGTGGAGAGTAATGAATTTAAGCCCATTGAGATGAATTATGGAGAGTTTTACAGTTTTTATGGAAACAAGCTACGTCATCATAATAAAACCAATATAACAGGCGAAGCTAGAGTATCAATTGATTTTAGGGTAATTCCTATGACTCATTACCAAGAAGAAAATGCAGAAGTTTCTCTACACGGTAAGAGACCTTTCCTTATTGGTGGATATTATGTTCGCATGGAACGAAATTAATTATACGCAGAAAATCTGTCTAGACTAAACCTAAACCAACACTTGATTTACTAGAAGAATGAAGCAATGCACGATTGTAGGACACAATGGCTGGACTGATTTTATTTCTCAATATGCCTTACGAAGACATTTTATTGAGGAATACGACAAAGTAATTCTATTTATTGACTCTCATGATAAATATGAGTTTGTCAAAACATTATATCCTGAGACCCATATTACAGTTTGTGTGCCCGAGACAACTTCTAATTACGATGGTATAAACTCTTGTATCTCTTGTCATACTCTAGGTTCACCTGATATTTGTCCGAGAACATGGGCTAAGTGCAAATTTATAGATTATGGAAACTACCCAAATTATACTCACATAAAACTCAATGCATTTGATAACTACAAGAAATGGGAATCTTTTATGCAAAATAGAAGCTTCTTAGATTCAATGTATAAATATTACAATCTTGAATTTGTTGAAACTTCCAAGCGATTTCCAATACCGATTCACTCACAAGAGAACAATCTCTTTTTTGCTTCACACAATTTGCCTGAAAGGTATGCTGTAATACATGATAACAAAACAACAGGCTTGATTATTCATAATACAACATCATTTCCTTCTTTAGAAATAAATGGAATTAGTAATCTTATTACAGACACCATATATGTATTACAAAAGGCAGAAGAGATCCACTGTATTGATTCCGTTTATTTTTTTCTTATTCTGCTTCTCTCAATTCAATATGGGTACTTCAACGATAAACCTGTTTATCTATATTATCGTTCGATTGATGCAAATGGGCCCTTTAGTGCTGTAAGGCAATTTGTGCCTTCAAATTGGCAAATACGTAGTTTATAAGTAGATAGATTTAAAGATTCTCCCTGTGTTCTAGCAGGATGACTATCTGTGTTAACAATTTTTGTCAATCAGGGTTTGGCGATCGTCTAATTGATATTTTTGTGTTTTCTATTTTTTCAAAAGTTATGAAGGATACTGTTCGTATCAATTGGATTCCTTTTCAAGGAATGAAAGATTTTCAAGATGTACCTAAGTGGCGTTTTACTGACACATTATTGCCTAACTTTCTTTCTTTTTTCAAGCTTCCTGATTCAATTAAGCTGAGTGGTGCACCTTCCTATGAAGGTCCCCAGTTCCATGAATATTTGGGTGGTCTTACATCACCTCAAGGATTTTATGAAAAACACTTGCAGAACTCTGTTTCGCTTGAGTCCTATAATCAAATTGTGGAAGATGTGAGAAAAGAATTTAGCTTCCAAATTCCCGATTATGTGCCAGATGTTCCTTATATATTCCTTCACCTACGTCGCACAGACAAACTACGCGGAGTTTGTGAAACTCAAATCAATCTAGATCCCGAAGATACTCTAGATCATCTAGATGCAAAGACTAAAGCTCATATTGAGGATGCAAAGAGAAAGGGGTACACCCATTTTTATATAGCATCTGATAGTGTAGAAACAAAAGATGAATACAAACAGTTTATTGAATCACTTGGGCTAACAGTACTGCAACCAGAAAACACTCATAAGTTGATTGAGAGCTATTTTGACAGTTGGATGATGAAGAGCGCTTCTATCATTATGGTGTCTACCAAATATTCCACATACTCTCTCTCAACTGCTCTTATTTACAATAAGCCTCTCTTGAATGTTTTGACGGATTCAGTATATCGCAAGTATAAGTTTGACAATCACGTGAATCTATTACAGGAATTGCCTGTCAAACAGGACTAAATCTTTATAGACCAGTTATCTAATGTAACAGGTGCTGTAAACATACCACTGTAATTTCGCAAACAATAAACAGTTATAGGAATATGGGAAAAAACTCTATATTTTGCATCAAGATGATAGCAAATTGCAGCCCATAAAGAATCTATTAAATAGATTCCTTTTGCGTGCTGAAGTATTTTTAAAGCATCAAAAAAATGAGGCGTTAACTGATTGAGCTCATAACATTCTATTGTATGAATTCTTCTCTCCTCTTCATTTGGAATGCGAAGATCATTGCGTTCTGTTAAATGAATTACATTGTAGCTTTCTGACTTTACTATCTTAGCGTACAGTTTATCCTCTGCAGGTATATCTCGTACAAACTCAAAAAAATTCAAGCGAACTGAATATGGGATTGCATATGCTGTATAAAAAGATTCCCAAAAAGCATCAGATGTTTGCGAACGAAATACGCCCTTAAACTGATCTAATCGATAGGAATCAGATGCACCAATTAAATGATAGTTGTCTATTCCCAGACAGTGATTGCGCTCATCTTCACGAATCTTGTCTATAGCAAGAGGCAAAAAGTCGTACCAGGTTGCAGGAGGTCCTTTTACAAAGTCCAAAATGCAATTTCTCGGTTTGAGTAGTGTATACAATTCCAATGTATCTTCTCGCACAATAACAATTAATCTCTTATAGAATCTTCCAAAGTACGAAAGCATAGCACTTGAGTTAATAATATCCGTCCATCCTTGATGATAACATAAGACGCCACACTCTTTTTGAAAGCAAGCATAATACTCTTGGCAAGTTTCATAGGTATTTTCACAATAAATAGCATCCACATATATATTTTGAGAGGACAGCTTTGATAGCATTAGATCTGAACATGATTCGGTTGGTAAATAAAGCACTTTGAGTCCCTTCTTTGCTAGAGCAGAAACAATATCTTTGGAGAGCATTGATTCAGCCGAGATCCAGGCCCATTCAAATCCATCTGCTAGCGAAAGAGATCTGTGAAAATCTGCTTCTCTTGAAATTCTTGCAGCTACCTGTCTATTTTTCTTGGAAACTGCATACCCTAATCCATTAAGAGTTGGAGGACAGAGTAAGTAATGGATATGATTACAGTTTTTCAATTCCTCTAGAATAGATGCTATAGAATCATCTGAAGGTATCTGCAAAATAACAAATCGTCCTAACATACGAGAAAGCACTAACTTAAGTGTCTCATTTGAATCCTGTCTCCTCCATTGATTTTCTTTCCATTCCACCGATAGAAGAAGTGCATCAGCGGATGATAACGCTTCTTCAGTTTTTCTCACCTGCATCTTCCTATTTAATTCTAGTTGTCTTTTAAATCAAAAATATAATGTTAGCTTAAACTTGAATAGAATTATTTAGAAAGATGAAAGTCTTCTCCTTTTCTTTGTTTGGATCCCATGAAAAATACTGGAAAGGGCTCCTTAAAAATATTGAACTCATTCACACATACTTTCCTGAGTGGTATACATATGTCTGGATTGGGGAAAATGTATCCGAAGATATTATACTTGAGCTTAGTGACAAAAAGAACGTTGTTCTTCTTCCTACGAACCAAACAGGACTTATCAATATGAGTTACCGTTTTTTTTCAATTGATGAACCCAATGTTGAGCTTATGTGCGTACGGGATGCCGACAGTAGAATTACAGAACGCGATAGAGCCTGTATCCAAGACTTTGTAGAATCAGATAAGCTTTTTCATATTATACGAGATCATCCCAATCATTTTCATAAAATTATGGGAGGAATGTGGGGAATTAAGAAACCTCTTTTACAGGAACCTCTGCAGGATCTTTTCCATAAATGGAGACAATTCCATTCTTCTACTGAATTTTGGAATGATATGGACTTCTTACGAGATACCTTCTATCCTCATGTCCTTTATTTCTCAATGATACACGATGAGCTTCATGATTTTGAACCACCAATGCTTCGGACTCCTTTCCGTATACCTCTTGACGATCAGAAACAACATTTCATCGGTCAAGTGTATGAATTTAACAAGGATGGTTCAGAATATCCTAAATATCCCTATGCGAGGGGGTAGGAAGAGCAGTTCGCAAGTTTAGAATGCTATTTGTGGGTGTATCAATTGTATCATATCGTTCAAAGTGAATGCGCCCAGCATGCAAATGGAGTGTTACAATATCGCCACAGGGATTCCAAATTTCATACCCGATATCTTGCCATGCCTTCATGAAGACATTCTCTGCACCAAACAAATTTTGGCGAAAATCAACTCGTGGCATATCAAATGCATCTGAAACAGGTGTATAGAAAATAAAGGTGTCACAGGATCCACCCCCTGTAAACGGACAGGTTTGTAAGTTGCAGAGCGTGTGCCCCTCATCTGTAATTTCATGTCGTGTAAGTGCAAACAAAAAATTAGGATGCAAATGTTTCTTGATTAATTCATGATCGGTTCCTGAACGAAAATAAATATCCCCATTCATTACACATACTAACTCATTTGCAGAAAAGGTACGCTTCACATACTCCATTAACTCTTTGTACGTAGGTTGATGGCCGAGAACAGTGAAAACAGCCTTCGAACCAAAGGGACTCGCAATCTTACTAAAATACTCCAATGCTCTATTGTCTTCACACAATACATGCATACTTTTGATGTAAGGGTCTGCAAGATTCCGCTGAAAGACTTCCGTATATTCTTTCACACGAATCTCTTTTTTGAGCCGCTCCATATCACTCATAGGCTTCGTCCAATCATAAAGAAAGAGTTGAATGACACAATTCATTCTTTTTGATCTTGTCTTTTCTGGTTTAAGTTACACATTTACACCCATGTCTCTTACTTGCTTTCGTGTCATTTCAATAATTTCTCCATCCATTTCAACCATAATCAAGTCTTCGTCTTCATTGTGTTCTACTTCAGGCTCAACTGGAGCTACTTGGACTTCAGGTTGAGGTGCCTCCTGTGGGACAGGCTGCGGTACTGTGTTTACCACAGGCACAACAATCGTATTCTTTTTCTTTTTCTCAGTCTTGATTGCATCGCGCGTGGCCCAGATAAACACAAAGTGGTTTCCAATTTGAGGCACAACCATATCCATCTGAACGCCTTTCTGAAGCATAGCATTATTAATGTAGGTGCGAACCTCTTCCAGTTCCTCAACTATACGGGGACACATCTTGGCTCGTTCCAACAGATTGCGCTCATTCAGAATCATTGTTAGCTTCTCGGATCCAATGTGGACCAGGGTCTGGAGAATCAGCCCAATTTCCTTCTTCCGCTCAAACTTCGTCTCTGCCTGCTCCAACTTTGTGCCCCACTCCTCTTCTGTAATCTGATTCATAAGATATGCAATATCAATATCGCGATTGATGTTGGCATTTGCACGAAGGGGGAACTGTGGGATACGTACATAGAGAATGTCTTGAATGGCCCGGTGGATGTTTGTGATAGAATATTTCATATTCTGAGGAATGTGTGGGTTGTCGTAAATAGCACGATGAAAGAGCATCGCTTGTGGCAAGCCTCCGCAGGGTACATCTCCAGCCTCTCGCGGCACCACACCATTGTTCGTCTTGCGTAGGTACTCATAGTAGTGCGGATTATGGACGACAGTGTTGAGTAGAATCTGACCTGAATTCCAGGAGAAGGTTGTATGACATTCGGTGCACCACATCTGGTCGCAGCCATCAATCTTAGAGATGCGAATTCCACACTTCGGACAGGGCTTGGTTTCCTGACGAATCATGGAAGCAGTGGCCTTGGCTTCCTCATTGCAAACATGACCTTCATCTCGCATTTCTGCCTTTTGTGCGTGGCAATCGGAACAGAAGAACTTCTCACAGGTTCCGCACTTCCAAGCTGAGCTCAAGAAGCCTCGGCACTCTTCCGCAGGACACTTCATGATAAATTGCCGCGCGGCTGGCTTTTCCTGTCCTGTCATCACCTGACGTGCAGTCCAGAGTTCCCGTTCAAGAGCACGGATCATTGCTTTCTTATCAACAAGCTGTTTCTGAATCGGTTGAAGGCGTTGACTGAGTGCATCCACTCCTTCTGCTGCATATTGAACTTGAATCTCATTTCGCTGGAGTTTGAGTTGCTTGCGCTCCTTTTTTAGAATTGCAATTCGTTCTGAATTTCGTGTAATTCTCGTCTGGGCCTCCACAAAGACCTGCATTGCAGGCAACCGCCCTCGCTCGCGATCCATCAGAACGCGACGACGGTGAAGTTTCAGAGGACCCTTTCGGAATGTTTGCGTGAGGTTAATATCAATAAACTCACGATTCCATTCACGCTTACATTCCATACAATGTGGGTCATTGAGGGATGTAAGTAGAAAGTGTGACGTGCACTGCCGACAGGTTTCATGGGGACAGAACATACATTTAATGGGCTGTCGAATCACAGGTGTAAAGTGACTCATACAGACCGGACAATCTTTGGTTTCCTTCTTCTTTGACATAGTGTCTATATGTACTCTAATGGGGAGTAGAAATCAATTTTTCCGTGAGCTTCCAGCTTCCCTCCACGCTGGCATTCTCTTTCCACCATTGCTGCCCTGCTAGACTCATCCTCAGCCACTCTTCCTCAGAAATAACATTCATCTTTGCCTTGAGCTCTTCAGGAGTCTCTCCTCGCAGATAATGGACGCCTTCTACAGGTGGATTTGCATAGCAACTCATGTCTACATCACCCGTGACAACAGGCACACAGCCCATACTCATACACTCTATCTCACGATGGCACTTCTTTCCAAATCCAGCCAAACAAAGACCAAACTTTGCACTTGCAAGACGTCTCAAATACTCCTCATGGCTTAACTTGTAAGGAGTCGCCTCCCCATTCACAAGCTCAAAGTCATCACAAATTGTGTGCCAGTCATACTTGGTTCTCCGCTTCTCCTGAACTTTGTTCTCAATCTTACCATAGAACACGCATTGTTTTGGCCTCTGGAGATTCTCAAGAGGGAGGCCTTTCGTAACAAGCTCTTCAACTAAACGAGGTCTACGCGGCCAGAAGAACCAACTCTTTGCAGGTCCACCTGATTCGGTGGGCTTTGGATTTCCAAAGAGTGCCAGTTTCCACGATTGTTCCTCAGGAGGAGATGCAAAGAGCCAATCCGTTGTAGGACGATCATACAAAAGCACATCTCCAACATTTCCAAGCCAAATCTGAACGGCAGTAGAATCCTCCACAAGAGTTACGTAGCCCTTCTCAGCCCAGAGCTGGACCATTTCACGGAACGAATCACCTGCGTGACTAAAGAATCCTGTGAGTGACTTCCGTGGAATACGAAGAATAGGGAGCCCATTCTCCTTGCTAGGCTGCTGCGCGAGAGACTCTAGATTCTGATACACAAGCTTTGTAATAAGCTCCTGCATAGTCTTCTCAGCAGCACGGGGCACTGATGAAAAGAAATAGCGAAGTCCAGATGCACCTGCCAAGTGGGCTGTCTCACCACAGGGATCCAATTCATTTTGAATCTCCATCATGATAGCCCCTTCAGGAAGAGCCCATGAAAATCCCCAGCGAGAAACAGTCTTTGCACCACCAAAAAAGATGATCCCTGATGCACCTTGAAGCTTTTCAACGCAACGATCTGCTGAAGTACGCCCATCAAAGACAACAGCCCATTCCTTGTCAGGATATTTAGTCTCCCATTCACGGACCATAGAGGATGTAATCTTTTCCTCATCAATGACAACCACCCATTTCTCTCCAACAGTTTTTGACTGCCAGCCCATCTTTAATGCATCACGGAGAGCTTGCACTTCCTCTCGATGAACTTCTTGCGATGTCTTCAGCGGATATTGAAGAATCTCGTTGCACCAGATTTGCGCTGCCTCTGAATGAGGAATGACAGGGAGTTCAGCTGTCTTCCAATCAAACAAATCCAAGACAGGAACCATGCCCTTGGCTGGCGCCCAGAATTCACCCGAACCATATTCAGACCGCATCTTGAGAATCTTGGAAAGATAATAAAGAGCATATCCTTCAGGTGTCTTTACTTCCTCCTCTTTCCAAGGTACAGCAAATGTTCTCTCCACAGAAAAAGCAGGTGTGATACTGCTGAGACGACTATGGGCCCATGCTTCCTTGGAAGCCTCCTCCTTACCAATATACAACTTGTTATACGAATAGACTAGACCTTGGGGTGTTTGAAAGGCATTTGTGAATTTATATACAGGGAGTGTTTCTGCTGCAAAGGTATTTGTATCTTTGCTATTCCACAGATATCGTTCTCCTCGCTCCAACATTTTGCAATAGGTCTCCAACGCCTTGGGTTGAACGGAGTTTAGACAGCGAGAAAACGAAGAAAACTTTATGGAACTCGCAACATGTGATGATAGTTCAAAGTGAGGCTCCATATCATGAATCCCATTGGGATCTACATACATAAACATAGGTTTGTCTACAACATCTGCAGGCTCATACGTACGAATATTACTAATATGATTGTGGTGCGTCTTCAGAGAAAGAGCAGGGTTTACAATCAAAAACTTCTGGCGGAGCATTTCTACAGTGATTGCATTGTCGCATCCAGCTTTTCCAAATGGAATTTCAAGAGAGTCCCATTTCCATGTCCTCTTCTTGATTGAATCAGAAAGGACGCACCAAGTATCCTGACTGTCATTGCGCGGCCCAAACAGCTTTGACTCGGATCCGTCTTCCTGGCAATCCCAGCGGAGAAGAGCCAAAAATGCATCCTCTAGTTTTGCCGTCCAAACATCACGCCACAACTCATGGTCCAAATAAATATCTGCATTTGCAAACACACAGATTACATTGTCAGGTGCATTTTCATAGATCCACTTAAGAACAGCTGCGTACGTCAAGCGTTTCCCAATAACAACTTCTTGAATCTTCTTGTGGGTGATACCAAATTCTTTCTCATTTAGTAGCACAACCTTGTCAATCAATGGATTCTCAAGATTCATATCCAAGCATTTGCGAATTTCCTTGGCTCGTTTATTCCTATCCGGTATATAATACTGAGTAAGAAACCAAAGTTCACGAGGAGTATCCGTAACAACTTGAATGTCGATTCCCTTGGATTTATAGTATTCATTACGAGCTAGGCTGAGCTGGGAAAACCCTGAGATGCGAGAAGAGCGCATCAATGCAGCAATCTGGAGAACAAGATCTTCATGAGAACCATCCCATGCAGCGCCTATAAAAGGATACAGCTTCGGAATTTCTTCTAGACAAATAATATTCTGGATTCGCATTTGACGGAATCTTGCCTCACCGACCTTAAAAATAAGGTCACGTGAAACAAAAATCATGCGATACTGGCTTGCTTGAATTGTTTGAAACCAATTGACAGTTTCTTCACTTGCATCCAGAAGCACAAGATAGTCAATCCGCTTTTGAGCCTTCCTCCATTTCTTCAGCTGATCCAATCCAATTACAAGTGTATCCCAACGATCCCAACAAAAAGAAGGATCTTGTTCTTGGAGCCAAACAACTGTTTTTTGACTTCTCCAGAGAGACGCATCACTCCTCATGATGCGAATCGGTTTACCAGTCTTCGGGTGCTGGGCCAACATTTCTATAATGTCTTTGTGAGAATGGTTTAAACTCCATTTGAAATTGCACGAATCTTATTGAGAATTTCCACAATGCGAGAATCCCGATAGATACTATCTGGTTCAAACCTATCCCTAAACTGATTCAGGATACTGATAGCTTCATGGCCGAAATACCCATTTTTGCGATGAGCTACAACATCAATGGGTAGAATAGGCCGATGATCTGGTACAAGTACTTCTGATAGATTCTGATCTTCTCCAGAAGGGGGCTCTGCACTGGAAATATGTTCTGCCTCGGAAAGATTGATTGTAGCAGGAATTGCATTTTGAGTGCTATCAATCTTATCATTCAAGACAAGTTGCTTCATATCCAGCAGATCTTCGTTATTTGTTTCTGGAGATAGCTCAACTGGAGGAGACATGCTCTTTACAGAATTCTCTTCCCCAGAATCTACAACAGAGGGAGTCTCTTCTGCGTGAGCCTCTCCTTGTGATGCAGTCTCCTGTACTGAATTAGAAGCATCTTTGGATTGCTTCTTGATTCCTAGAAAGGCTCGGAGACTCTTGCATTTCTTCTTCTTAATAGAATTGAGTAGACGGGTTAGATTTCGCGGAAGATTTTCACCATTGAACTGATTCTTATTCAATTGGATTCCAATGCTAATGTCCTGAAAGTTGTTTTGTGAGCTTACAGGGCAGTAGCTAAGTTCTTGCTGCACGAAGTTAATATCAAAGTTCTGCATAGCATCGGCACGAGAATTTTGAAGCTTAACCTCTGAAGGAGGCTTGATAAGCCCAATCTCTTGGTTATTTCTGACAAGTTTCACATATTTGTGATACTTATCGTTATTTCCAACAAATTGAGAGCTATAGGGGTGATATGCATTTGCACCAGTCAAGCTCTTGGGATCAAACCCAGGATACATCAAGAGTCCTGTCTTGGATTGGAAGCGATCAACATAGATCCAGTCCTCAAGACTTTTTGCACTAACTTGGGTGAGTTCCATGGAAATACCCCTACCACTAATAGCATGTTCCCATTTCCTTCCATTCTCATCCTCCCAAACATATCGTGACTGTTTGGCTTTGCGATATTGCAGGATCGGATCAATGTCAATTCCTCCATAATACTCTTTCTGCGCTTTGCCAAAGTAATCATGAAAGTCGAGTGTATCGTATCCACCTTTGAGGCAAGGCATTGATGCAGAGATGGTGCAATCTTTAACCCTCCCAAAGACAACATCAATCCGTTCATGAGGAGCCAATGACTGATTTGAATGCTGCTCCATCATGACTTTTCCTTTCTTATTCTTTCCGGACTTAGAGGTTGATTCAGTATCACTCTCTTGGTCGTGAGAACCCTTTGTAAAATTCATTCGAATGACGTCATAGAGTTCATCGTTGTAAGGAAAGATCTGTGTGGTTCCCGTTGGTTCCTCCCCATCTGCAACCATTCCATTATTGTATCTTTCTTCATTGAATTGCTTGATCTCATCTGCAGTCATCTCCCAGAATTCAGTCTTGCCATGGTACTTATTAGTGTGCCAGGGCGCAATGATCTTCCAAAAGCGTCCTCCCTTTTTATGGGAGAAAACTGTAGTTTGAGTTGATTGACTCAAGAGCTTTTGGGCGATCTTTCCACCCAATCCTGATCGTCCACAAGATTGTTCGGCTGCATGATTTCCACGGTAAGCATCATACATATTATCAAGTTCTTCAAAATCCATTCCGCCTGCGCTATCAATCATAGCAACAGTCTTATCTTTGTACTGGAAATGAATGAATTTTGATTTTCCCTGACACATCGCATCAAGGGAATTTGCTACTAGCTCAAGAAGGCACTGAGCTGGAGTAAATCCTTGGCTCTCAAAATTATTGAGAAACCCATCTTCGTTAATTTTACCACCACGATAAAATGGTTCTGACATATTTGCAAGAGAGAAAGAGAAAAGACTAAAATTCAATTTTTTCCTATGTAAATCTAAACCTTTTCCTCCAGACCTTTTAGAATGGATCGTACAGACGTTTGCATCTTACTCAATAGCACTCCAAAGTATTTCTATCTACT
>JACCDO010807408.1_pt1 | contig 12287 bp, 13 predicted proteins | sample 7446101 | NCBI WGS metagenome assembly JACCDO01 (sample SAMN15323440, study PRJNA562643) | freshwater metagenome | isolation source: river surface water | place: USA:Blue River Watershed | collected 2017-08-16 | reverse complement strand
GGATGAGCTCAAGGATTTGCTGTTGTCGGGCGGTCAGTTTGGGTTGTTCCATCATGGCCAGGACTCCTGCTGAGGTGGTTGAATTGGATGGAACCACAGTACTGTGTTCTCATCCAGTACCTGGATTTTTAACCAGTTTTTTGGGTTTGGCAAGCCATGTCATCAAAAAAAAGTGAGTCTGTGTCGCAAAAAATCGTCATTCTGGGAACCGGTGGAACCATTGCCGGCTTGTCATGCGTGCCGGGTGCCGGGGGCGACTACAAGGCGGCCCAGGTCGATGTGAAGACCTTGGTGGCCCAGGCCGGCACAGGGGGAACTGCGCCACAGCCTTCTGCGTCTCTTCAACCGGTCTTGGTGACCGAACAACTCGCTCAGGTCGACAGCAAGGACATGACCGAGGCCATCTGGCAGCGGCTGTTGCAACGCGTGGCCCAGTTGCAACAGGACCCTGAGGTCCAAGGCATCGTGATCACCCATGGCACGGACACCCTGGAGGAAACAGGATTTCTGTTGCATGCCTGCTGGCCCCAAGGCAAGCCGCTGGTGCTTACCTGTGCCATGCGGGCGTCCGACGCGCCCGATGCAGATGGACCTGGCAATTTGCGTGACGCCATTGGCTTGGCCACCACGCCGGGGCTCACGGGTGTGCGGATGGTGTGTGACGGGCAGGTGTTTGAAGGCCACGTCTTTCAGAAAGTGCGCACGGAGGGAGTGCAACCCTTCGGGGCTGAGCCGATTGGAGCCATCGGGGAGTGCCGCGACGGCCATTACGTGCAACACCATGAGCCAGATCGAACACGTGCCTATCCAGCGCTGACGCCGACCGAATTGGCTCGGTTGTTGGGGGCACACCGGTGGCCACGGGTCGAGGTGGTGACGAACCACGCCGGTGCTGACGGTCGTCTGGTGGAGGACTTGTTGACGTCAATGGCGGCGTCTTCAGCCACCGAGCGCCTGCGTGGCATCGTGATGGCCGGGACGGGGGGGGGCGGTGGCAGCCAGCAGCTCGTCGCTGCCTTGCAACGGGCACAACAGCAAGGGGTGCTGGTGTGGCGATCCACGCGGGCAACCTGGGGAACCGTGAAATCAGCTCCCCACGAGAGGTTCACAGGCGTGCCCTGGTCCCCGGTCAAAGCCAGGGTGGCCATGATGCTGGACATGCTGATCGGCCGTGTGGAGGCGACAAGCTGATGCACAGTGCCGTACCACCACACGGCGTTTCGCGAGCAGACACCCCAGCGCACGAGCAAGAAAAAAGGCCTTCAAGCGAAGGCCTTGGGCAGGATGCGGTGCGAGTCAGGTGGACAAGGCCTTGAGCGCACGGTCCTTGATTTCATCCACCGTTCCCACGCCGGGGATCATGCGGTATTGAGGCGCCTGTTGCGGCTCGTTGCGGGCCCAGGAAGAGTAATAGTCCACCAGCGGACGGGTCTGCGAGGCGTATACCTCCAGACGCTTGCGCACGGTTTCCTCTTTGTCGTCATCGCGCTGGATCAAGGGTTCACCGGTGACGTCATCATGGCCCTCCACCTTGGGCGGGTTGAATTTGACGTGGTAGGTGCGACCGCTGGCCACGTGGGCACGACGGCCACTCATGCGCTCGATGATGGCGTCAAACGGCACATCGATTTCCAGCACGTAGTCGAGTTTCACGCCGGCCGCCTTCATGGCATCGGCTTGCGGAATGGTGCGGGGAAAGCCGTCAAACAAAAATCCATGCGCGCAATCGGCTTGGGTGATGCGTTCCTTGACCAGGCCGATGATGATGTCATCGCTGACCAGGCCTCCTGAGTCCATGACTTTCTTGGCCTGTTGACCCAGCGGCGTACCGGCCTTGACAGCGGCACGGAGCATGTCGCCCGTGGAGATTTGGGGAATGCTGTAGTGCTGGCAGATGAAGGTGGCCTGGGTGCCCTTGCCTGCGCCCGGGGCGCCCAACAGGATGAGTCTCATGGTTGTCCTTGTCTCTTATCAGTTGAGCAGAGGATAGCACGCGATGGCCGGTCAATACCTGACAAAGCCAGTGGCGTCAGCCGGCCTGTTCGCTCAGCAGTCGACGAACCCGCTCGAGGTCCTCGGGCGTGTCCACGCCAGGTCCCGGTGCATGCGTTGAGATGTGCACCGCGATGCGATGGCCGTGCCACATTGCGCGTAATTGCTCCAGCGATTCCAGTGCTTCCAGGGGCGCAATCGCCAGGGTGGGAAACTGGCGCAGAAATCCGGCACGGTAGCCATACAGGCCGATGTGCCGCAAAGGATGGGGTTGGGGCAATGACGTGGCGCCCGAGGCCATGCCGTCGCGCCACCAGGGGATGGGCGCTCGGCTGAAATACAGCGCTGTGTGATGGGCGTCTAACACCACCTTGACGACGTTGGGGTTGGTGTAATCGGCCACCGAATCGATGGCGTGTGCCACGGTGCTCATGCTGCAGTCCGGGCGCTCTTGCAGCAGATGCGCCACCGCGTCGATCATGTCCGGTTCGATGAGCGGCTCGTCACCCTGCACATTCACCACCACGTCGTCGCCCTGCAGTTGCAGTTGCTCGCATGCCTCGGCGAGACGGTCGCTGCCCGAGACGTGGTCGCTGCGAGTCAAAACGGCTTCAACTCCCCACTGCTGACAGGCTTGCACGATGCTGGGGTGGTCCCCCGCCACCACCACCCGGGCAGCGCGAGACAGGGCCGCCCGTTGGGCCACACGCACCACCATCGGCAGACCCGCCAGGTCGGCCAGTGGTTTGTTGGGCAATCGGCTGGAGCTGAGTCGGGCCGGGATCAGAACGGTGTAGGCGTTGCCCTCTGGCGTGGCCGACGGTGCGTGCGCGGCAGGCGCCATTCAGCGCTCCAGTTCGGCGTCGGTCAGGGGCCGGGCCTGGGCCTCCAGCAATACCGGAATACCGTCCCGGATGGGATAGGCCAGCCGTGCACTGCGCGAGTGCAATTCCTGCCGTTCACGGTCGAGTTGCAGAGGGCCCTTGGTGACAGGGCAGACCAGCAGTTCAAGCAGTTTGGTGTCCATGGGGCAATGATAACTTTGGCAATACCAGGTCGTCGAGCCGGGTCAGCAACGAGTCTGGCAGCGTGGTCAGCAAGGGAACGGCCCAGACCTCGGGGTGATGTGCCCAGAGTTTCACCGCGTCCTTTTCGGTGCACAGCCAGTCGTGGCCGTCTGGCGCATTGCCAAGAGGCCGTTCAAGTTCGGTCTGGTCGGCGTGGTCACTCAGGGCATGGCGAGTGAGCAACTGCAACCCTGCTTGTGACAGCATGGCGAAAAAGCGCTCCGGGTGGGCAATGCCGGCCAGTGCATGCACCGGTTGACCCATCCAGTCCAACAAGGGGCGCGTCTGCCCCCGGCCGTTGGTCGCCACGGTCGACAAATGGCGCTTTGCCACAAACAGGGGGGCAGCATCCCCCAAGGATGCTGATGCTGTGCTGACGCCGGTCTGCACCACCAGTTGCACGCTACCCGGCCAGGGCGCTCGCGGCCAGGCTTCGCGCAGCGGGCCCGAGGGCAGCGGCCAACCGTTGCCCACGCCCCGCTCATCAAAGACGCACAGTGCCACGTCGTGCCACATCGCGTGGTGTTGCAAACCGTCGTCGCTCACAATGAGCTGGATCTGGGAATGTGCCTGCATCAACGCGCGGACAGCGTCCATGCGCCGGCGTGCCACAGCCACCGGCACTGCGCAGCGGCGAGCCAACAACAATGGTTCATCGCCCACGTCCTGGGCACTGTCGTCGGCACTGACCAGCTGAGCCTGAGTATGCGTCCGCCCATGGCCGCGTGAGACGATGCCCACGCGCAGTCCCTGCTGGGTGAAATGGTCCACCACGGCCATCACCACCGGTGTCTTGCCCACACCGCCGGCCACCACATTGCCCACCACCACCAGAGGCACCGGGGCTCGTGCCACGTGACCCAGTCCGCTGGCATACCAGCGGCGATGCACCAGGGTCAGCAGTCGGTAGAGCAGGGCCACGGGCAAGCTCACCCACGCCCAGATGCCGCGGTGCAACCAACTGCGTGTCAGCACGGATTCGAGAACGGGACGCATGGGCTGCACCGGGCTGTCAACCCACATCAGCGACGGCCAGTGCCGCCGGAGGCCGTCGCGGGGGCGGAGGGCGCAGAGGGCGCGGAGGGGCCGCTACCGGTTTGCCCCTGCGTGGCAAAGGTGATGTGGTTGAGCTGACTTCGACGCGCCGCTTCCAGCACTTGCACCACACTTTGGTGGGTGCTGCGGGCATCGGCCTGGATGATCAGCACTGGGTTGTCCAGGGCACGTGCCGCAGCGCCCAAGGCCTCGGTCAGGGCTTTGGTGTCCAGCCGTCCCAGGGGCTGACGCTGCAGGCTGTAGCTGCCTTGCGCGTTCACGCTCACGACAATTTCAGCCGGGCGTTGTTCGGGCACGCGTCCATTGGCCGAGGGCAGGTTCAGCTCCAACTCGTTGAACTTGCTGAAGCTGGCCGACATCATCACGAAAATCAGCACCACCAGCAGCACATCAATAAAGGGGATCAGGTTGATCTCCGGTTCAGCGGAGGCGGTGCGGGCGAATTTCATCGCTGGGTGCGGCGTGCGCGCAAAGCCAGCAGGTGCTGTACAAAGTGTTCACTGGCCAGCTCGAGTTGCATTACCTGCCGGTCCACCCGCGTGCGGCAAGCACGCCAGACGACCAGGGTAGGGATGGCGATGATGAGACCCAAGGCTGTGTTGTAGAGCGCCACCGAAATGCCTTGGGCCAGCTGCGCCGGTTGGCTCTGGCCGGGTGTTTGTGACGCAAAAATCTCGATCATGCCCACCACCGTGCCGAGCAAGCCCAGCAGCGGTGCTACCGAGGCCAGTGTGGCCAGCGCCGGTAAAAAACGCTCCAGACGATGGGCAGCAGAGCGGCCAGTGGATTCCATCTGCCAACGCAGCACCGCTTCGTCGCAGTGGGGCTGTTCGGTGAGGCATCGAAAACCGCTGGCGAGCACAGCGCCCAGGCTGCTGCCGCGCGCGAGTTCATCGATCTGTTCCCGGGTGGGCCATTGTTGCTGGCTGGTGCTGATGCTGTTCTCCAGCAGACCGGTGGGCACGACACGTTGTGTGCGCAGTTGCATCCACCGCTCGAGGCTCAGCGCCACGGCCAGCACGGAACACAACAACAGGGGCCAGACCGGCCATCCGGCCGCAACGATGATCGACAGCAACGAGTTCTCCCGAACAGACGCAGACGCTGTTCAGGGCCGATTATCGGTCATCGCAGGTGCCCACATCTTTGGTGGATAACTTTGTGGATAAGCCAAGCTCCCCCCACCTGAAACCCGCATGAATTGGGGCTTTGGTTAACTCGCTCCAATTTTGGGCAGAAAAAAATCATTTAAATTCAACGACTTGCATGATGTCGTCGTGATTTTTCACTTTTGCGTGACAGGGCTGCTTTAAGATGCACCCGGTGTGGATGAGTCACACCGTCATTTCCTGTCCTGTGCCCATGAATATTGATCCTGTCGACACCGAGTCAAGCGCCATGCCGCGTATCTGGGCAGTTGGGGCCTTATGCCGCATGATTGCTCAGGTTTTGAACGTCAGGCTCAATCCGGTTGCGGTGCGTGGCGAGATTTCGGGCTTTTCACGCGCATCCAGCGGGCATTGTTATTTCACGCTGAAGGACGATCACGGCCAGATTCGTTGCGCCATGTTCCGCCGCGCAGCTTCTCAATTGCGACATCCGGTCAAGGACGGGGATCAGGTGGAGGTGTCCGGGCAACTGGGCGTCTACGAAGCCCGGGGCGATTTGCAACTGGTGGTGGAGAATTTGCGCCCGATTGGCCAAGGGGCTTTGCTGGAAGCGTTTGTACGACTCAAGGCGCGGCTCGAGTCTGAGGGGCTGTTCGATCCCGCCCGCAAACGAAGGCCCAGCATGATGCCGCGAGCCGTGGGCATTGTCACATCGGCGCAAGCGGCGGCCTTGCAGGATGTGCTGACCGCTTTGCGTCGACGTGCGCCTCATGTGCAAGTGCTGGTCGCGCCAGCGTTGGTGCAGGGGGCAGGCGCCCCGGCCAGTGTGTGTGCTGCCCTGGAACGCCTGTACCAGCGCACCGATATTGACACCATTGTGTTGGTGCGTGGCGGCGGCTCAATGGAAGACCTGTGGGCTTTTAACGATGAACAGCTGGCACGGCAGATCGTGCGAAGCCCTGTTCCGTTGATCACCGGCATCGGCCACGAAACCGACTTCACCATCGCCGATTTTTGCGCCGATGTGCGTGCTCCGACGCCCACGGCCGCGGCCGAACTGTGCGCACCCCAGCGGGCCGAGCTGTTGACCGAGCTCGATGGCCTGGCGTTGCGGTTGGTTCAGCGCATGACGCACCAACTCGACAACCAGGCCCAACGCGTTGACACCTTGCAGCACCGGTTGGGACGCCCCGCCGAACGCCTGCAGCGTGAGTCTTTGCGTCTGCAACACCAGCGGCTGCAATTGCACCAGGCCCTGCGCCGGCCCTGGCCAGTGCAGCGCCAGCGTTTGCAGTGGGTCGAGCAGGCCCTGCAACGCAGCATGCAGCAATCCTTGCAGCAAGGCCACCAGTGCGTTGAGCGCTGGGCCACGCAGCTGCAATTGCTGGACCCTCGTCGGGTGCTGCAGCGTGGGTACGCATTGCTCCAGGATGAGCAGGGCCGTGCGGTGACGCGTGCGCAATCCATCGTTGTGGGGCAGCACCTGCACGCTACCCTCATGGATGGCGAGGTTGTTGTCACCGTGGACGAGCGAAGGTCGTCGCAGTTTCCTACAATCGCGCCCATCGAGCCCAATTCTTGAACCCGTTAACCTTTGAGGACACACATGGAACATACCCTGCCCGCACTGCCTTACGCACTGGACGCTCTGGCCCCCCACTACTCCAAGGAAACGCTGGAGTTCCACCACGGCAAGCACCACAACGCCTACGTGGTCAACCTGAACAATTTGCAAAAGGGCACCGAGTTTGAAAACCTCGCGCTGGAAGACATCATCAAGAAGTCCAGCGGTGGCATCTACAACAATGCCGCCCAGATCTGGAATCACACCTTCTTCTGGAACTGCATGAAGCCCAATGGTGGCGGCGAGCCCACGGGTGCGCTGGCCACGGCCATCAACGCCAAGTGGGGCAGCTATGCCGCCTTCAAGGAAGCCTTCGTCAAGTCCGCCGTGGGCAACTTCGGTTCTGGCTGGACTTGGCTGGTCAAGAAGTCCGACGGCAGCGTGGACATCGTCAACACCGGGGCCGCTGGCACGCCGCTCACCACCGCCGACAAGGCCTTGCTGACCGTCGACGTGTGGGAGCATGCCTACTACATCGACTACCGCAACCTGCGCCCCAAGTTTGTCGAGACCTTCCTTGACAAACTGGTCAACTGGGACTTTGCAGCCAAGAATTTCGCCTGATCGTTGGCGACTTCAAGACAAGGTCGGAGACTGTCGGGTCTTCGGCCTTTTTTTGTGTTTGCCGGCATGCCCTGTGTTGACTAAGCGGTCAGCCCTTGTCGCCCGCATGACCCCGCGCAAATATTTTTGCGATTCTTGAAGTCTAATTTTGCATTGTGAGATTCGAGGCCCGATTTCAGGTGCAAGGTCAGACCCCTGCAAGCAAAATCACGCACCATCCCGCCGCCCGTTGGAAAAGGATGCGTGCATCCGCCCCATCGAAGGCTACTTGAACCAAATATTGGAGAGACACACGGCATGAGCAAGCAACCCACCATCATCTACACCCTGACCGACGAGGCCCCCTTGCTGGCCACACAGGCGTTCCTGCCTGTGATTCGCGCCTTCACGGCGCCGGCCGGCGTGAATGTCGAGACCAGTGATATCTCGGTGGCTGGACGTATCCTGGGTGAGTTTGCCGATGTGCTCAAGCCCGAGCAGCGCGTGCCCGACAACCTGGCAGAGCTTGGCCGTCTGACGCTGCTGCCCGACACCAACATCATCAAGTTGCCCAACATCAGTGCTTCGGTGGCCCAATTGACCAGTGCCATCAAGGAGTTGCAATCCAAAGGCTATGCGCTGCCGGATTACCCCGACGCACCCAAGAACGATGCCGAGAAAGCCATCAAGGCCCGCTACGCCAAGTGCATCGGCAGCGCGGTGAACCCGGTGCTGCGCGAAGGCAACTCCGACCGCCGTGCCCCCAAGGCGGTGAAGGAATATGCCCGCAAGAACCCCCATTCCATGGGTGAGTGGAGCCAGGCCTCGCGCTCACACGTCTCGCACATGCACAGCGGCGACTTCTACCACGGTGAAAAGTCCATGACGCTGGACCGCGCCCGTGACGTCAAGATGGAGCTCATCACCAAGAGCGGCAAGACCACCGTGTTGAAGCCCAAGGTTTCCTTGCTCAAGGACGAAGTCATCGACAGCATGTTCATGAGCAAGAAGGCCTTGCTGGCCTTCTACGAAAAGGAAATCGAAGATTCGCACAAAACCGGCGTGATGTTCTCGTTGCACGTCAAGGCCACCATGATGAAGGTGTCGCACCCCATCGTGTTTGGTCACTGCGTCAAGATCTTCTACAAGGACGCATTTGCCAAGCACAGCAAGTTGTTCGATGAGCTGGGTGTCAACGTCAACAACGGCATGGTTGATCTTTACAACAAGATTGCCACGTTGCCGGAAAGCAAGCAGGAAGAGATCAAGCGCGATTTGCACGCCTGCCATGAGCACCGTCCCGAACTGGCGATGGTGGACTCTGCCAAAGGCATCACCAACTTCCACTCGCCCAATGACGTCATCGTGGACGCCTCCATGCCGGCCATGATTCGCCAGGGCGGCAAGATGTGGGGGGCGGATGGCCGGCTCAAGGACGTCAAGGCGGTGATGCCCGAGTCCACCTTTGCCCGCATCTACCAGGAGATGATCAACTTCTGTAAGTGGCACGGCAACTTCGACCCGCGCACCATGGGCACCGTGCCCAACGTGGGCCTGATGGCCCAGCAAGCCGAGGAATACGGCTCGCACGACAAGACCTTCGAGATCACCGAGGACGGCATTGCCAACATCACCGACCTGGCCACCGGCGAAGTGTTGTTGACACAAACCGTGGAACAAGGCGACATCTGGCGCATGTGCCAGGTAAAAGATGCCGCTGTGCGTGACTGGGTCAAGCTGGCGGTGAGCCGCGCTCGCAATTCCGGCATGCCCGCCGTGTTCTGGCTCGATCCGTACCGTCCGCACGAGAACGAGCTGATCAAGAAAGTTCAGACCTACCTGAAGGACTATGACACCCAGGGCCTGGACATTCAAATCATGTCGCAAGTGCGAGCCATGCGTTACACCCTGGAGCGCGTGGTACGTGGCCTCGACACCATCTCGGTCACCGGCAATATTCTGCGCGACTACCTGACCGACCTGTTCCCCATCATGGAACTCGGCACCAGCGCCAAGATGCTGTCCATCGTGCCGCTGATGGCCGGTGGGGGCATGTACGAAACGGGCGCGGGCGGCTCTGCACCCAAGCACGTGCAGCAGCTGGTGGAGGAAAACCACCTCCGCTGGGATTCCCTGGGTGAATTCCTGGCGCTGGCTGTGTCGCTGGAAGACCTGGGTATCAAAAACCAGAACGAGAAGGCCAAGATCCTCGCCAAGACCCTGGATGCGGCCACAGGCAAGCTGCTGGACAACCGCAAGAGCCCCTCGACCAAGACCGGCGAGCTTGACAACCGCGGCAGTCAGTTCTACCTGGCCATGTACTGGGCCCAGGAACTGGCCGCCCAGACCGAAGACAAGGCACTGGCTGAGACCTTCGCTCCTTTGGCCAAACAACTGAGCGGCAACGAAAAGATCATCGTGGCTGAACTCGCGACCGTGCAAGGTCACCCGGTGGATATTGGCGGTTACTACCAGCCGGACTTTGCCAAGCTCGACCAGATCATGCGGCCGAGCAAAACCTTCAACGGTATCCTGTCCTCGTTCAAGGCCTGATGGGAGGGTTCTGCCGAGCGCCCGGTGCGGGCGCGCGGCGGGTTTATTGTCGTGGCAGGAAAGGTTGACCGCTCAGGCGGCTGCCTGCCCTGATGCCCCGTTTGTCGAACCAGCCCTGGTGCATCTCGAGCACGAAACGCACGGGGCTGGTGGAGCAATGCGAATCGGTGGTCTGGGGCTTCATGTCGGCCAGGTTCACGATGGTGCCATCGTCTGCGACGAAGGCTGCGGTGAGTGGCAACAACGTGTTTTTCATCCAGAAGCACTGAATTTGCGGCTGTTCAAAAATGAACAGCATGCCTTCGTTCACCGGCATCTCCCGGCGAGACATCAGTCCAATCGACCGCTGGTCGGCTGTGCTGGCAACCTGGGCCTGGATCAGGTGCATGCCGGCCGTGAGGGTCAAGCGGGGCAACTCAAGTTGCGGTCCTGGTTGGGCCGAGGCTGTCACGGCAGTCAAAGACAGGCAGAGATGGAGCAGGGCAATCAGCCCATACAGATGGCGTTTCATGGGGAAGGCGTCAAACAGGATCAGCCCTGAATTGTGCCCCAGGTGATCCTGTCAGATCTGTTGGCTACCCTAGAATCGACAGCACCACTGACCAGACCGTGAAGACCATGACCCAGCATATCCGTGTGCCCAGCGAAGGCCAGAAGATCACCTTGCAGGCCAACGGCGCACTGCTGGTGCCGGATCACCCCATCATTCCCTTCATCGAAGGCGATGGGGTAGGGTGCGACACCACGCCGGTCATGATCCGGGTGGTGGATGCGGCCGTGGCCAAAGCCTATGGGGGGCAGCGCCAGATCCACTGGATGGAAGTCTTTGCCGGCGACAAAGCGGTGAAGTTGTACGGCGAGGGACAGGGCATGCCCGCCGAGACGCTGCAGGCGTTACGAGAGCATCTGGTGTCGATCAAGGGACCCTTGAGCACGCCCGTGGGCGGCGGTCATCGGTCACTCAATGTCACCTTGCGCCAAGAGCTCGATCTGTATGTGTGTCTGCGCCCCGTGCGCTATTTTCAAGGCGTTCCCTCGCCCCTCAAAGATCCCTCGCGCACCGATATGGTGGTGTTCCGGGAAAACTCGGAAGACCTGTACGCGGGCATCGAGTTTGAAGCCCGGTCGGAACCCGCGCAGCGCCTGGTGGAGTTTTTGACCCAAGAACTCGGTGTCCAGAAAATCCGTTTTCCCCAGACCTCGGGCATCGGCATCAAGCCGGTGTCGATTGAAGGCACCGAGCGCCTCATGCGACAGGCCATTCAATACGCGATCGACCATGACAAGCCCAGTGTCACGATTGTGCACAAGGGCAACATCATGAAATTCACCGAGGGCGGATTCCGTGACTGGGCCTACGCGCTGGCGCAACGTGAATTTGGCGCTGAGGTGGTGGACGATGGGCCCTGGTGCAAGCTGCGCAACCCGCGCAGCGGGCGAGACATCTTCATCAAGGATGTCATTGCCGACGCCTTTCTGCAACAAGTGCTGATGCGTCCATCCGAATACAGCGTGATCGCCACACTCAACCTCAATGGCGACTACATCTCCGACGCGGTGGCTGCGCAGGTGGGAGGTCTTGGCATTGCCCCAGGCGCCAACCTCTCGGACTCGGTCGCCGTCTTTGAAGCCACGCACGGAACGGCACCCAAATACGCGGGCAAGGACTATGTGAACCCGGGTTCTGCCATCTTGTCAGCTGACATGATGCTGCGCCACATGGGTTGGACGGAAGCGGCGGATCTGATCATCGCAGGCATGGAAAAAGCCATCCAGAGCAAACGCGTCACCTACGATTTTGCCCGCCTGCTCGAGGGGGCCCGCCAGGTCAGCTGCTCGGGCTTTGGCCAGGCCATCATCCAGAATTTTTAGGGTACATCCCCCCGCGAAATGCTGGGATCGATAGAATGTCCCACATGCCCGGAAAGACGCCCAAAACGAACATCATCCTGCCCCAAAAAGACGATGGCAATGCTGTCGTCCTGGAGCGACGCACGCAACGCACCCAGCCGCCCCAGATGTACCAGGTGGTCATGCTCAATGACGACTTCACACCGATGGAATTTGTGGTGATGGTGCTGCAGGAGTTTTTCAACAAGGACCGCGAATCGGCCACCCAGATCATGTTGAAGATCCATTTGGATGGCAAGGGTATTTGTGGGGTGTATTCCAAGGACGTTGCCGCCACCAAGGTGGACCAGGTGCGGGATGCGGCTCACAAATCCGGCCACCCCTTGCAATGTCTTTTTGAACCCATTGAATAACGTGGCCCCGTTTCCATATACAGTTACCCCAGGACGCAAGCTCATAAGGAATTGAACATGATTGCCCAGGAACTCGAAG
>JACCDO010252828.1_pt1 | contig 12288 bp, 12 predicted proteins | sample 7446101 | NCBI WGS metagenome assembly JACCDO01 (sample SAMN15323440, study PRJNA562643) | freshwater metagenome | isolation source: river surface water | place: USA:Blue River Watershed | collected 2017-08-16 | reverse complement strand
TAATGAAGGAAGATTATTATATAATTATTTACCTCCATATTTTATTCCTCATTCAACAAATATTTCTGATTATTTATATATAAAACCTCAAATAAACTTTAATAAATATAAAGACTATAATAAATGGTTAAGATATTCCAAAAGTAATAAATCATTAATAAGTAAAGAAGAATTGGTAAATAAATTTATATATTATGCCCAGGAAGTCAATAATTATACATTCTAATATCTAATATTATTGCTGTTATTATACCAATTATTAAATATTTTTTTTGCGATTGTCTTATTATCTTCATCTTCAATCTGAATTATAGGCATTGAACGTTCATTATTATCTTTCTTTATTTCTTCGTATATATAACTATCATCAAAACTAATATCTGCGGCATCCTTGCGAGTATTAGCGTAATATATTTTGTCAAGTCGCGCCCAATAACAAGCAGCAAGACACATAGGACAAGGTTCGCAACTAGTATATATAGTACATCCTTCTAGACTAAAATTATTACTATTAGCGCATGCTTTTCTAATTGCTACGATTTCCGCATGCGCTGTAGGATCATTATTTACAGTAACTTCATTATGCCCCTCTCCAATTATATTACCAGCATTATCAACAATAACAGCACCAAAAGGTCCGCCCGTACTAATAGAAGATAGTTCAATTGCTCTATTCATTAGTGATATATCTTGAATATAATATGTTGTTATTTATTTATATATGGATATTATCAATTTTTACTTATTATCCCGTAGAAGATATTTGTTTTTCATTTTTTTCTGATATATCTTTTATTACCCAATTATCAATACATTCTGTAAAATTATAAGATTTATCGTCTAGTTTTTTTTTACATATTGGTTCGTCTACAATTATAGTGCCTCCAAAAATAATATAAGGTGATTTTTTAGTTAAACTAATTATTTTAACTATATCTGCAAACATTATTATTATATAAATAAATATGTGTTTATATATTTATATATAATATTATTAATTAAATGCTTTCTATTGATATTATGGGAGGTTTAGGAAATCAATTATTTCAAATTATGACTTTAATGGCATATTCTAAAAAATATGAAAATCCTTTCGTAATAGAAAAAAAAACTCATAGTCCCAGTTGTACTTATAGAAATGTATATTGGGACAACTTTTTAAATAGATTAGAAAAATATTTAATAAATACAAAAATAGAGTTTCCTGTATATAATGAAAAATCATTTGAATTTAATGAACTTCCAGAAATATCAAGAGATGAAAATTTAAAATTATATGGTTATTTTCAATCATATAAATATTTTGATTTTTATAAAAAAGAAATATTAAAAGATATTGATTGGAATAATATTAAAAATAATGTACGAAAAAAATTACATAATATAAATTTTGAAGAATTGATATCACTGCATTTTCGTATTGGTGATTTTAAAAATTTAGAAAATCATCCTATAATGCCATTGGAATATTATATTAATGCTATTAAATATATTCAAAATGAAGATTCAAAACTTAATATATTATATTTCTGTGAAAATGATGACATAAGTTTTGTAATAAATAACTATATTAATCCTCTTAAAAATATTTTTGAAAATATTACGTTTTTACCAATAAATATCAAATTAGATGATTGGGAACAAATGATATGTATGAGTTTATGTAAACATCATATTATTGCAAATAGTACATTTAGTTGGTGGTCTGCTTATTTGGCGGAAGATAATATTAATAAAATAATATGTTATCCTGATAAATGGTTTCAAGGAGCATTAATAAATAATAAGACTCATGATTTATTTCCAAATAATTGGATTATGTGTGATACATATATAAATAAATATATTTTAGAAAACGTATATTATATAAATTTAGAAGAAAGGGTTGATAGGAAAATATTTGTTGAAACTGAACTAACCAAAATGAAATGGAAATATCAGCGCTTTAACGCTATTAAAAATGAAAGAGGGATATTGGGATGTGCTTTAAGTCATTTAAAAATAATAGAGATGGCGCAAGAAAATAATTTAGATTATGTTGTAATTGTAGAAGATGATATTCAATTCTTACAACCTGAAAAATACAATACAATGCTATTAGATTCCAAAAAATATTTTGAATCTAATAATTTAGATTATGATGTATTATTGATAGCAACTAATATATTAGACAAGGTTAATGGTGTAATACCTTTAAATAATTTTATATATCAGGTAAAGGCATCTTATTCTGCCGCTGGATACATAGTTAAAAAACATTATTACGATAAGATAATCGCTAATTATAAGGAGAGTATTAAACTATTGATAGAAAATCCTACAATTAAAGGGAAATACGAGTTTGATGTATATTGGATAAATTTACAATTGGTAGATAAATGGTATGTAATTTATCCCAGAACTGTAAATCAAAGAGAGTCTTATAGTGATATATTGAATTGTATGACAGATTATACTAAATATATGATAGATTAGTTATTCTAAAAGCATATTGAAAATGAATCTAGATATATTGACCAATTTTTATTTTTAGATTTTGAGTACATAACTTTTTTAATTTAGAAATTTCTAGAAAACTTTTGAAATAATAGAAAATAAAAAGTTATGTACTCAAAATCTATTTTCACATTTTTTAATTTTTTTGGTTCTAAATATATAATTGATATGGTATCATAAAATATTATAATTATAAGGAGATTATGGCAAAAATTGATCGTGACAATCATTATATTAATATAATGAAATAATGGATATTGAAGATATTGAAGATAAGTTCCTTTATGTTAGGAAACCATTTCATCTTAAACCTATTGCTAACGTATTTAACGTATGCGAAAAAGAGAAAAAAGAAATTACTGATAAAAACGGATTAACGCGAAGGCCCTTTCGTCTAAAACCTTTGAAGACCTGATTATAACTGTAATATGTTCTAAAATATGCTATTTGCGTAAAAAATTGATTTGTAGTATTATTTTTATATTTTACACTAAACTAGAGAACACCACTTGATATCTAGTGTCAGAGGTAGTATCGCAAATACTATTCCGATAAAAGTTCCCGCCTTTTGAACAAAGAGTTCGCGACCAGCACGTTATAAATGACGATGACAACGTATTCTATCTTCGAGAGTTGTGATAAGAGTGTTTTCAGCAGAAAAATGAAAAAATTCAACTTTCACAAAAATGTCATGATTGATGAAGAAGAAGATTCTGGGGTCTTCCATGAGGATGTCAGTAGCATCATTGTTGCTATTGATTATTCGGATTACGATTACTTCGGTGATTTGATGTGAGATTTTGCTTCTAGATACTCTTTATATCCTCCTATAAATACCCCATCTTTGAATACCATAGGGAAATATATATAGGGTTTTATAGTATATTTGTGAATATATTTATAAAAATTATCGCGCTCTCTTAGAGATAGTAGATATTTATCGCAATTTATTACATATTTTTTTGTTTTTATATCATTACATAATAGATTACAATATTTACAGTCAGATATTGTATATATAGTATAATCTTTTTTATAAGGTTTTACATATTTTTTATCCATTTTATTCTATTATTACCTATTATTATTTACTTTTGTTTTTTATATTCAACCGCTATTTTTTTCATAATTTGAGGCGCGGTATCATTAGGATTTTTTTTCTTCATAGATTGAAAATGTTTTTTAACAAATTTAATATACGGATTTAATGATTTTTTAGCGCCTTTTCTCTTTTTAGCACCACCGGCTAATTCTGTTTGAAATTCTTCAGTTTCAGAACCGCCTCTTCTGACTCTTCCAACCTTTCTTTTTCTTTTAGCACCACCGGCTAATTCTGTTTGAAATTCTTCAGTTCCAGAACCGCCTTTTCCGACTCTTCTAACTTTTCTCTTTTTAGCGCCACCGGTAGCCGAACCTGCTTCTCCCGGATCACCACCTTTTCTAACTCTTTTCTTTTTAGCGCCACCTTCCATTTCCTCCTGTCCTTGTACTTCTTCTCCCTGATCACCACCTTTTCTAACTTTTCTAACTCTTTTCTTTTTAGCGCCACCTTCCATTTCCTCCTGTCCTTGTACTTCTTCTTCCGTATTACCACCTTTTCTAACTTTTCTTCTTTTAGTACGACCTCCTATTTTAATATTTTCTGCCACAGATTTAAAAAGATCAGATACCTCACCAAAGGAATTTCCGCCTCTTCTACGCTTTACAGGAGCTTTTTTTTTAGCACCGCCACTTTTACAACTCGTACAATCATAACCGCCTATCATTTATTTCTCGCTATTCTACTGTATAACGAGAAATTTATTTTTTAGTCGCCATTAATTTTTTGTGTTTATTGCTATTCAAATGTCTAATCATATGAAAATCTCTAAAACATACGTAATTAATACCACATTCGCATTTTACTGTATTTTCGAGTTTTCTCATATTGTATTCTATATTTGCCCGCTCTCTATAATTCTTCTCTTCGTCAGAAAAATATTTAATCCTACAAAAATCGCAATACATATAATAAATCTTATCCTTCTCATTTTTATAGGTAAAATCATTAAACCCTTTAACCTTATGACATTTAGTACATTCCATAATAATTATGACCCCATTTAATATTAAAATAATAATCAATTTTTTCGCAAAATAATCACTATATAAGATTATAACATTTATAATTAAAATATATACTAATGAAACTATTAATTTTCGGTAGTAGAGGATGGATTGGACAGCAGTTTTGCGAATATTTAAACGAACAAAATATTTCATATATTGAAAGTAATTGTCGCGCTGATAATGAAAAAGATGTCGAAAAAGAAATAATTGAATATAAACCTACTAATATTATATCATTTATAGGAAGAACTTACGGCGGAACCTTTAATACCATAGATTATCTTGAACAACCGGGAAAATTAGTAGATAATATCCGCGATAATTTATACGCACCTATGATATTGTCAATATTGAGCGAAAGATATGATATACATTATACTTATCTTGGAACAGGATGTATATTTGAATATGACAATAATAATACAAAAAATAGCGAAGAAGATATACCGACTTTTTTCGGTTCTTCGTATTCCATAGTTAAAGGATATACCGACAGATTACAACATATGTATTCGAAAAATACTTTGAACTTGCGTATAAGGATGCCAATAGTTAATTATGACCATGATAGAAATTTCATAACAAAAATTACAAAATACGAATATGTATGTTCGGTACCGAATTCAATGACAGTATTACGCGATATGTATCCTGTAATAGTTGATATGATTAGCAAAAATATATCGGGTACTTTTAATATGTGTAATAAGGGCGCAATAACTCACAATGAGGTTTTAGAATTGTATAAAACGCACGTAGATAATAATTTTACATGGAAGAATTTCTCTATAGAAGAGCAGAACAAGATACTCCTTTCAAAACGCTCTAATATTGAACTATCAACCGACAAATTATATGAATTGTATCCTAATATACCTGATATCAAGACTTCAGTAGAGAAATGTATGATATCATACATCAAACTATTGTAATATCTCTAATATCTCTAATATCTCTAATATCTCTCATAAAATATATCAAATAAATCTGTTAAATCTTTTATTGTTCCGTCATTAATAAATTCAACATCGTGAGGGATATCTATATATTCTTTTTCAGATATATGAGTATCTACGTTATTTTTAATAGACGGTCTATTTATTTTAATAATAATTAAAGATTTTACTTTACTAGAATTCTTTAATTTATTGTATTCATGTAAAAATCGCATATCGCTAATTACATAATTATCCGCATCGCGAGATATACGAGATAATAAAATATCTGCGAAAAAACCCCTATCTGTATTCGGAATAAGTTCATTAATATTATTCTGCATTATTTCTGTGCCAAAATATTGTAATGCTCTTCGCGGCGTTATTCCCCATCGTTCGTCTATAATATCTTTTTCATCTCCATTACTATCTTCTTCATTAATTCCTACTTGAAAATCATTAAAATCAAATAATTCTTTAACGGCCCTTTTTAATGGTTCGGCGAAAGAAATCTTTTTATATTTATGCGTAGATACTATATATTTAGCGAGAATATCCTTGCCGCTCCTTTTAGCACCACATATAGCGATAATATTAGACATCTATATTATTATTATAAAAATCCAAAATCATTTTTTATAATTTAAAAATAAAAATTGATATTTAAGAATTATTTAATTATAATTAACTAACGTAACTAACGCACATTTGTCATATAATGTTTTCATCTATCAATTGCTGGGATATTATGGATACCTATTTTTTGAAGGGCGGTTCGCAAGAATCTTCAAATCCACTAGTTAAACACCAAATTGATAGTTATAACAAATTTGTTGATAATACACTCGGACAGATTATCGCAGGATTTAATCCTATTAAAGTTAAATTAACAAACCCGAAGAGTGATTTATCAATCAATGACAATAACTATAAAATTTCCATAAATATTCTTCAACCGAGCATTACCAAACCGAGTTATCAAATGGGAGACGGAACGCATAATATAATGACACCTTATATCGCAAGAATGAATAATATGTCATATTCCAGCGGTATCTATGTAAATGTTCATATTGTCACCGAATATACGAATGCCAATGGAATGATTGAGAAGTTTGATAAAACCGTTAATAACATTTATATCGGTAGAATCCCTATTATGGTTAGGTCAAAATTGTGTGTTTTAAGTCAAATGCAAGGAATATGCGAAGAAAATAACAGCGAATGTATTTATGATTTTGGAGGATATTTCATTATTAACGGAAATGAAAAAGTTCTAATTTCGCAAGATAGAATTAATGAGAATAAAACGCTCGTATTTCATCCCAATAATAACAGCGAAGGATTATATGCCGAGATTCGGTCTGTATGTAATTCTTCTTATCTTCCTCCCAAAACTACTTGTCTTAATATGAGCGGGAAATTAAATCACATGGGTCGTATTATTCGCATCAATACTTCATTTCTACGTTCTGAAGTTCCGGTATTTGTAATGTTTCGCGCTCTTGGTATTTTAAGCGATAAAGAGATTATTCATCATATTGTATATGATACTGACAAGGAAGAAAATAAAAGAGTAATCGCAGAATTAATGGCGTGTTGCGAAGATGCCTGTGATATCAAAACACAAGAACAGGCAGAAAGTGTTCTTATTAAAATTATGAATGGTTCTAACAAAAATAATGAGCACTCGGTAAATAAAGCGCTTTTACATAATAATCTACTAAATGATTTCCTTCCTCACGTAGGTAAAAGTTATAGAAGGAAGGCATTGTATGTCGGTTATATTATTCGCAAGATGATTCGTATATATCTTGGTTATGATACTTATGATAATCGCGATTCATATATTAATAAACGCGTAGATACTCCGGGAGTTTTAATGAGTAATCTATTTCGCCAATGCTATGGCAAATTAACAAAAGAATTAAAGGTTGCTGTCGAGAAAGAACTTAGTATGTGGCGCGGTAATTCAAATACGCCATTGTCAAATATTATTTCGGATATTAGTATTCACAGATTTTTCAAGCAATCTCTGTTAGAATCGTGGATTAAATATTCGTTTTCAACAGGCAATTGGGGTATTAAAAGTATTGGAAGTTTTCAAAATATTAAACAAGGTGTATCGCAAGTTCTTAATCGTATGTCATACGCGAGTACATTGTCGCATATGAGACGTATTAATACCGCGATGGAAAAAAATGGAAAACTTGTACAACCTAGGAAGTTAGATAATTCACAAATCGGAATGATTTGTCCTGCGGAAACTCCCGAAGGTAGTTCTGTCGGATTAGTTAAAAATATGGCATTGAGCACTAATGTATCTATCTCAATGAACAGTTATCATATTAGAAAAGTTCTAGAAGAATTGGGTGTTGTTATGTATGACGACACATATAAATCCGGAGATAATGTTGAAAATTCTGAAAAATCAGCATTAAATTTCCTTAAAAATATGGGACATAGTTCGAATGTTTATATCATGGTTAATGGAGATATTATTGGATATTATGATAATCCAATTGAACTTTATAAAACACTAAAGCATTATAAAAGGTCTAGTGTTATTCATCCGATGACATCTGTTGTTTGGAATATTCAGAAATCTAATATTATAATTAGCACTGAAGCGGGTCGTATGTATAGACCTTTGTACATTGTAGATTATGATCCGGAATTAAAGAAAAGTGTTTTGAGAATTGAAAAAATCTTAAAAAGGAAAAATATGAAATGGGCAGATTATATTAAGGATAAAAACTTCGATTATTTCATTTCTCCAAATGAAACTAGTCATAAAAATGATGAAGATAGTTATTTGGACGAAGAAGGATTCCTAGAATATATGGATTGCGACGAAATTAATACTGCGATGATTGCCACATTTCCTTCTGATTTAGACGAAGGAATTAAAGGTACAGCACTTCCACCGTGTTATACACATTGCGAGATTCACCCGAGTTTAATGAATGGCATTCTTGGTGTCAATATTCCATTCAGCGACCATAATCAATCTCCTAGAAATTGCTATCAATGCGCGATGGGCAAGCAGGCGCTTGGTATTTACGCAAGTAATTTCAATAAGCGTATTGATACTATGGGAAATATTTTGAATTATCCGCAAAAATCTCTAGTATATACTAAATTATCAAAATATACGATGGCGCATAAATTGCCGTCTGGGGTTAATGCTATTGTGGCAATTATGACTCATACCGGGTTTAATCAGGAAGATAGTATTATGATTAATCAATCTGCTCTTGATAGAGGATTATTTACTAGCACTTATTACAAAGCGCTGCGAGATGTTTGTAATAAGAATCATAGCACAGGGGAAGAAGAAATATTTACGAATCCCAATGATAAAACCGAAAAGAAACCTTACTGTTATGATAAGTTAGATGAAAATGGATTTGTTCCTAAAAATACTTATGTAACGGGAAATGATATTATTGTGGGCAAGGTAATGCCTAAAAAAAGTAATGGAGAAATATCATATCAAGATAGCAGTTTGACGATGAAAACGAATGACGATGGATATATTGATATGAATTATAACGGAGTAAATAGCGAAGGTTATAAGTTTTGTAAAGTGCGTATTCGTAAAAACAGAAAACCTGAAATTGGTGATAAATGCGCTAGTTGTAGTGCTCAAAAAGGGACAATTGGAATGACATATAAACACCAAGACATGCCCTATACTAAAGATGGAATTGTGCCTGATATTATTATGAATCCTCACGCGATTCCGTCGAGAATGACTATTGCCCAACTCATGGAATGTATTATGGGAAAAGCGGGGTGTCATATTGGTGCTTTTGGAGATTCTACGCCATATAATGATTGTACAGTAGAAGATATTGCCAAGGTATTGGAAATGTCTGGAATGGAAAGATATGGAAATGAAATCATGTATAACGGAAGAACCGGCGAACAAATACGTACAGAAATATTTATCGGTCCTACATATTATCAAAGACTGAAGCATATGGTTACTGACAAAGTACATTGTTTGACTGAAGATCACGAAGTTCTTACTGATAATGGATGGAAATCAATCGCAGATATTAATAAAAGCGATAATGTAGCGATATTGAAAGATGATAAACTGGTATATGAAAAACCAATTGAAATATATAAATATCCCGATTACAAAGGATATATGTATAATATCTCTAACAATATGATTGATTTGGATGTAACAATCGGACACCGAATGTATGTTAAAGATGTTAAAGATTATAAGAATAAGTTTAATCTAATTGAAGCGAGTAAAATACAGGGACGACAAATTAGATATAAGAAAGATTCTTTGTGGAATGAAATTGATTATCAACTTACTATTACAAATAGTAATCAACCTATAAATATGGAGGCGTGGTTGTCATTCTTCGGCAGATGGATTGCGCGGAATGGTATTACGGTTAATAATAATTTATTGATTAATGAATTTGGAAATAATGATAATAGAGATATTGTAGAATATATTAAAACCTTGGATAAATATAAATTTCCTTCGTGGGTTTGGGAATTAAGTACGAATCAATGTCGTATCCTTGTTAAATATATGGTATCTGTTAAAAATGAAGATATTAAAAATAATTTCGAAAATATGTATTGTACATTGTCAGAAACTTTGGCGGATGATATGATGAGATTGTTAATCCATGCGGGATGGAGTGGTATTAAATCGCAATATAATAAATATTGGAAAATTACTATTATTAAAAATAAGAATAAACCAATTATTAATAATCCCAATGATAAATCCAATAAAGAGAATATCTATTATTATCAAGGGTCTGTATATTGCTTGAGTGTATCTACTGAAATATTTATGGTAAGAAGAAATGGTAAATCAGTATGGACTGGTAATTCGCGCGGTTCTAATGGTCCAATTGTTATGCTAACAAGACAACCCAGCGAAGGTCGTGCGCGTTCTGGCGGTCTTCGTTTGGGAGAAATGGAAAGAGATTGCTTTATCGCACACGGCACATCCAACTTCTTGGCCGAAAGAATGCTACACGTATCGGATAATTACCGCATATTTATCTGTAAAAAATGTGGTATGCATGCGAATGTAAATACTGACAAAAATATTTATAGTTGTAAATACTGTAAAAATAACACAGATATAGCACAAGTAAGAATGCCCTACGCATTCAAACTTCTAAATCAAGAACTTTACACTATGAATATTATGATGAGATATATTTGTAATTAATAGATACATTTGTAATTAGAACATACATTTCATAATTAGTAGAATTAGATTATGAAGTATCAACTATAATTAAATAATAACCAATAAAAATTATTTTTATTTTTTTACTAAAATATATTTTAGAGATATAAAGTTATGTGTATATTTACATATAAATTATTTTAATATAATGTCTATAATGTATGAAATGTCTAATGAAGGAGTGGGAGCACAATATCAACGAATCGTTGGATTATTAGGAATAGCAAAAAAACATGGTTTAAAATTTATACATAGAAAAATTACGGTAGGTCATAATTATGATGAAGATAAACTATGGGATGAAAAATGGGAAAACATATTTAATATTAAATCGATAAATTCTATTGTAGAATCAGATAATGAAAACGCTATAACTAATAAAGAGATTGTTAAATTATTTAATATTTCAAATAATGATATTAATATGATTATTAATAATCCTAATAAAATATATTCTATAACAGTACCATTTAATATAGTTGATAAAGCCCCTAATATATATTATAATATTATACGGAATGATATAATAAACGCTTATACTAATTATGAATTATCGCTATTTAATAATAACAGAAAAAATATTGTTATACATATTCGTGTTTTAAATGAATGTGATAATGATATTGAGATTATACAATATGTAAATTTAATTGGAATAAGATATACAAGTTATGAAGATTACACGATATTAATTAATAAATTAAAAAATATATACCCTACATATAATATTCATATTTTTTCGCAAAAAAATATATCATTATACTACAAAGATATAGATAAAATAGAAAATGTCAAATTACATTTAGATGCCGACGCTATAACCTCATTTCATCATATGTGTAACGCCGATATATTAGTAATCGCTAAAAGTTCATTCAGTTATTTGGCTGCTATTTATAATAAAAATAAGGTAATATATTTCCCATTTTGGCACTCACCTTTAGATAACTGGCAGAACGCCAATGAATATATATATAATTAAATTTCAACATATTTAAACTTATTTCCATATAAATCTTTTAAAGTATTTATAATATATGGTCTTTCTTTAATAGTTACATTTATACCCGCATCAACTAACATAATTGCCAATTTTAATTTTTGCGATTCTTCTAAAATATCAGATGAATCCTTATATGTAATATATGTAAAATCATATTCGGTATGAGATTTAATAATTGAATTAAATTGAAATAATAAATGTTCATGATTTAATGTATCTGTTGTTTCGCATATGCTAAAATTTAAATTATTATTTTTAGCATATATATATAATGCCCTATTATCTCTTGGTAAGCATGGACCACCGAATCCAAATCCATAACCCAAATATTTAGTACCAATTCTTGTATCTGAACCAATCGCATTTAGAACATTGTTAGGATTAATATTTTTAGAAACGAGCAGGTCGCCTATCATATTTGCATAAGTAATTTTCGATGTTATAAAACAATTTATAGAAATTTTAGTAATTTCTGCTTCTAATGGTGTCATAATATGAATATC
>JACCDO010608892.1_pt1 | contig 12290 bp, 16 predicted proteins | sample 7446101 | NCBI WGS metagenome assembly JACCDO01 (sample SAMN15323440, study PRJNA562643) | freshwater metagenome | isolation source: river surface water | place: USA:Blue River Watershed | collected 2017-08-16 | reverse complement strand
TGCGAATGAAACATTACGCCACTGTTGAAATTCACGTATCCGGGAGCGTCCGGCATTTTTTGTCCTTCAAAACGATATTCCAAACGAAGAACAAAATGAGAGTAAGACTTGTCCGTGTAGAGGTGGCCAAATTTTTTGCCGAAATCCGGATAGTCGCTGTAGGAAACCTTGAGGATGCCATCTTCCGCACGAAACGTCTTGTAAACGTTTTCACCTAGCGGAAATCCGGCGATCTTGGGCTTCCACCCGCTCAGGTCTTTGCCATTGAACAATGAAACCCATTCCTTTTCCGCTGCGCTGGCGCATGAAGTAGCAATCACCATCATACCAGTAAGCAGTCGCCTTGTAATCGTGAGCCATTTCATGCGGTTAACATGCCTGTTCCTGCGCCAATGACAAGGCGGAATCCTTGCTTGGAGAGCGCATCATTCGTCAGCGGCAATTTCGCGCGTGCCGAATAGTTCTCGCGGGTCGACATCGGGACCAAGACATTCCACCTGCCATTGACGATCGACATTCAATCGCACTGTTGCCAAGTGCCGCATCGGCCACTCGTTCGGTGCAATCATGGACAACATGTTGCCACGGCTCATGGTATACAAATGATAAGTTTGCCCGACCACCGGCTCGAATTGGATCGATGCTTCATACACCAACTTGTTCCAGTTGAAATGATCAATGGCGCGGAGGTATTCTTCACGCAGCTCACGGAGCTTTTGCTGCAAATCACGTTGCACTTCACTGATGCCCCGCGATTTGAAACTGCTCAAATCATTCGGGACGATCGGCGGGCTCAGCGTCGAAACCGGATAGGGCATGAATGCTGGCGATGGTGCTTGGGTGACTTCAGTCATGGGAACACGCTCTTATCGCACAGTTTGACAAATGCGCAAATCACGACCGGAAAAAACTTACGCTAGAAGTGTGCGCATACCGCCGTATCAATCGAAGATTTGATATGACTGCATTTTCCCGCCTGTTGTTTGTGCTCGCCATTTTCCTCGTGACCTCCGTTCAAGCGAAAGAAGGTCCATGGCAAAACTTGTTCGATGGAAAAACCTTGGCGGGCTGGACAGCGATCGATGGCCAAGCGCCGGGCGCCGGTTGGCAGGTGGTCGATGGGACACTGCATCTCAATGGCAAAGGTGGTAACATTGTGTCAACCGAGGAGTATTCTGCCTTTGAACTCGAATGGGACTGGAAAATCAATGCCAAAGGGAACAACGGAGTGAAATACTGGGTCACACATGTGGGAGGAAAAGAATGGTTGGGGATCGAATACCAGATGATCGATGATGGTGGCCACGCGGATGGGAAACCAGGCAGCAATCACGCCACCGCGAGCATCTATGACATCAAGGCAGCGGCAGCAGACAAACCCTTGCGCCCAGCAGGTGAGTGGAATCAAAGCCGTGTCATCATCAAGCACGGTATAATCCAACACTTTCTCAATGGAATCCTCGTCGTAGAAGCCGATACGTCAGGCGATGAATGGAAACGTTTGATCGCAGACAGCAAATTTCGCAACAAAACCGGTTTCGCGCCCGGCAAAGGAAAAATCATGCTGACGGATCACGCGGATCCTGTGTGGTATCGCAATATTCGAATTCGTCGTTTGTGAATGAGTCAAGACTGCGGGTTTTCACGCCTTGACAAAGAACTGCTCCATCGAAGAACATCAACCCATGAAATTCTTTGCCCTATCCTTGATGTGCGTGTTCTCGCTGAGTCATACAGCATCAGCGGGAACCGGGAGCATCGTCCATTACGAGATGATCGACGCCCCATGGGATTGGACTTTTGAATTCGGTATGGCCCTGATGACGGAAAACGACATCGATGATTTTATCGAGGGCAAAGCGGATATTGAAAATGGCGATGCAGGCGCCACCACATATCAATTCACCGCCACCAAAAAATTGACCGAACTTCCCTTTGAATGTTGCGGCCAAGAATTTACCCCTTGGCTGGAAATGCCTTTATGCCTGGAGCTCGTGGATGAGAACGCGAACGATCCTTTTTTGGTCTACAATGCATCGCTGCAATTGCGCTGGGTGGACTTCCCGTGGAATGGCTGCATTCATACCACCGTTGCCGCAGGATTGGGACTTTCCTACGCCACGCAAATCTACGATATGGACATCCAGCGTCATCCGGGAGAAGATCGCTCTCATTTGAAATTCAATCTTCCCATCCAGGTGGCGTTCTCGTTGCCGGATGCACCACAGCATCAAGTGATTTTCTACATATCACATCACTCCGGCGGCTTTGGTACATTCGATCGTGGTGGCGTCAACAGCTTGGGTGTTTCCTACGCATACAGTTTCTGATCACCAGTTATTTCCCTTGGGTATGGCACGATCAAAATAGAAGTGCTGTGATATTTGTGTTCCGTCACAGATCACAGTTGACGGCTCCTTTTGTATTCCCTTGATAAAAACAAACGCGCGGGAATTCTCCCGCGCGCTTGTTTCTGAACTTCAGCTTTTTTGTATCAGGGAGCCAGAGGCTTCATGGTTGGAACCAAACCAATGTGCGGACTACCGATACTGGCTTGTCCACTGGCCATTTTACCAACATTGCTCTGACTGGCAGTGTAAGTCTTGGTCCCACCAAACAAACAGCAGCAAGATGAAAGACCGAGGGCCATGACAGCACAAATAGAAGATACGAGAAGTTTTTTCATAACAGGAGTGAGACTAACGGGAATCAGGGGGGGCTGGTCAAATAGAAAATACAATTCACCAAAGAATCTCACCTTATGCAATCGTGAGAACTTTTTCAACGATACGACGAGGATTCGGCAACTGCTCGGCTTCAACATGCGGAGAGTAAATCGCCGGCGCGTCAATGGATGTCACACGCTTGATCGGCGCATCGAGGTCGTCAAAGCAATGATCCTGAATCAGCGTCGCCACCATCGCGGACACCCCACCGAATGCCTTCGACTCATCGACCAACACCACACGATGCGTCTTGCGCACGGTTCTGAGAATGGCTTCCTGATCGAGCGGCCTGATCGTCCGCAAGTCCAACACATCGCAGGAAATGCCGTGATCGCGCTGTAGGGTATCTGCGGCTTCCAAACAATGAATGACCGAACGACCATGCGCAATGAGCGAGAGATCCGAGCCTTCCCGTTTTAAATCGGCCACACCTAATGGAATGACAAAATCGCCGTCAGCAGGATCCGGCACAGGACCGGAATTGCCATAGAGAAGCGTGTTTTCCATGAAAAACACCGGATCATTGTCGCGAATCGCAGCTTTGATCAAACCTTTCGCGTCGGCAGGAGTCGCAGGAGCCACCACCTTCAGACCCGGAAACGCTGCGAACATGCCCTCAGGAATGTGGGAGTGTGTCGCGCCTACGGCGGTGCCGCCATTGGCGGGACCACGTACCACGATGGGGCAGTTGATCAAACCACCAGACATGTAACGCACACAAGCGGCATTGCTCACCAGTTGATCAAATGCCACCGAATGAAACGACCAAAACATCAATTCCATCACCGGGCGAATGCCGAGCATGGAGGCGCCAATGCCCATGCCGATGAAACCAGCTTCGGAAATCGGTGTGTCAACGATGCGTTTGTCGCCCCATTTTTTCCACAGGCCTTCCGTGACTTTGTAAGCCCCGTTGTACTGGGCTACCTCTTCGCCCATCAGCACGACGTTTTCATCGCGGGCCAATTCTTCATCCATGCCTTCGCGAAGTGCTTCTCTGTAGGTCAATGTGCGCATATTCGTTAGCGTAAAATGTGGTGATCGATCAGTGGTAAAAGATTAGTCGTTAAAGAAGTGGCGTCCGGTCTGACCTGCTGTCGTTTGATTGTCCACTTCCCAATAAACATCATCCATGATGGATTCGATGCTCGGTGCGGGAGAGGCGTCAGCAAATGCCACAGCAGCTGCCGCTTCATCGGCCGCTTGTTGATTGATTTGATCGGCAAGCTCCTGCGTGATCATACCCTCCTGAAGAAGTCGATTGCGGAAAGTGTTGATCGGATCGTGATTGTTTTTGTAATTTTCAATCTCCTCCGGCGAGCGATATTTCTTGGCATTCGCATCAGCCACACTGTGCCCGTAATAACGATACGTGGTGATTTCCAACACCGTGGGACGTGATTCTTTGCGCGCGCGTTCCATCGCAATATGGGTTTTGGCCCGTACCTCGTAAATGTCAGAACCATCGATCAAGTCCCATTCCATGTCATAGGCCTCAGCACGTTGTGCAAGACATCCGCGATACGCGGAAGAACGTTTTTGAGAAGTACCCATCGAATATCCGTTGTTTTCAATGATGTAGACTACCGGCAACTCGAATAGAGCCGCAAGGTTGAGCGATTCATGAAACGCACCTTGGTTGACCGCGCCATCGCCCATGTAGCACAACGCCGCGCCCGGGAGTCCCTTGTATTTCAAACCGTATGCCAGACCCAAACCGAGAGGCGTTTGACCGCCGACAATGCCGTGCCCGCCCCAGAAATTTTTATCCGGTGCGAATAAATGCATCGAGCCTCCTTTGCCCTTGGCGCTGCCAGTATACTTGCCGAAAAGCTCCGCCATGCACTCATTCATGTTCATTCCACTGGCCAGCGCATGGCCGTGACAACGGTATGCCGTAATGTTGTGATCATTTTCACCGCACAAGGAAATCGTGCCCACTGCCACCGACTCTTGACCGATGTAGAGGTGCAAAAAGCCACCGATACGCCCTGCATTGTAGTATTTCAACGATGCCTGCTCAAAACGACGAATGCGAATCATCTTGCGCAGCAACTCTACTTTTTGTTCAGCGGTGAGAGCGCGATTGATCGGAGACGAAGCAAAATCCAAACGGTGCGACGGTGCGGCAGAAAATGACATAAGCAATGATTCGTTGGAGTGAACTCAGCGTACGGCGGAGCGGATGAAAGGCGTGGGGAGATAAGCCGAAAGGGGACGCAGCGCAAGCAGAAAGAATGTCGTAAACAACAGATTTGCGACAACGGAATTTCTCAAAAATACCCAAGTCGGTCCGAGACCAGCGGGACCACTCCATTGTGCTTGGTAAAAGCCCGACCAAGTGCGCTCGTAAAACTCGGGCAAGCCCCAAAAAGAAACCGTATTTGTCACAAAATAAAACAAAAATGCCGCCAAAACGGAACCCGCGCATGCACGAGTCCATGAAAATGCATGCTTCATCCAAGGCACAAGCAACAAGGTGCTAGCCAAACCCAATAGCAGGCCCAACTGATCCCATATCATGAAGGGCTGACCATACCATGCATTCAACAGCGGATCGGAAATCACCCAGGCTGCCAGAGGCAAGAACCAACGATCCCGACCTTGAAAGGAAACAAGACTCATCAATAGCAGAGCGGGCAAGGGCGAAACATTCATCCAATCTTGCCAAGCGCCGATCAAACGAAAAGTGATCAGCAATGCCAATAGAGCGGCAAACGAAATCCAAGAACGCATACCCTCCTTTGCCACAGAATCACCACTCACGCCAGCGAAATGTGACATCACACACATGCATCGTATTTTACGATGCATGCATTCCAACGACATTTTCATTTGCTTCTTTTCATCAGCGTCATTTGCGGTTACCTTGCGCACATGGAATGGAATCATCTCACCGAACTCGCTTGGAAAACCCGTGAACACGCTCACGCGCCGTATTCGCATTTTCTGGTCGGCGCAGCCACCGTCGACAAGGAGGGTCGGATTTTCTCGGGTTGCAATGTCGAAAATCTCTCCTTTGGTCTCACCATCTGCGCGGAAAGAGTCGCCATTGCCAACGCCATCGCCGCAGGCTCTCGAGATCTGCAAGCGATCGTGGTCGTAGCCGATACCGACATTCCCGTTTCACCCTGTGGCGCTTGTCGTCAAGTCATGGCAGAATTCGGCATTCACCACATACGCCTCTGCAATCGACAGGGATTTCTCGATTTCACGCTCGATCAACTCCTGCCCCGTAGCACCGAGGGAATTCTGAATCGTCATGCATAATGTTCCACGTGGAACAATTCCGTTCATAAAAATATCGATGGTCGATGCTCCCAAACCGTGCTAAGATGCGCGACCCCGCAATCCACGCTCATGTTTGTTTATCCAAAAGATTACGATGTACTTGTCATCGGCGCTGGGCATGCAGGTGTCGAAGCAGCACTTGCCGCAGCGCGCCTGGGTTGCTCGGTAGCGCTACTAACACAGAATTTGGACACTATTGGTCAAATGAGCTGCAATCCCGCAATCGGAGGATTGGCCAAAGGTCACATGGTGCGGGAAATCGATGCTTTGGGCGGAGCCATGGCATTAAATACCGACGCCACCGCGATCCAATGGCGCATGCTCAATGCCAGCAAAGGCCCCAGCGCGCGAGCTCCTCGCGCACAGTGCGACAAAAAAGCCTACCAGCTTCGCATGAAGTGGTTACTCGAACAGACGCCGGGACTCGACCTCCATCAAGGCAATGTCGGCTCCTTACTCGTAAAAAATGACCACATCGCCGGGATCACCACCAGCCTTGGCATGCAATTTCGCGCCAAGACCGTGATTCTCAGCGCAGGCACGTTCATGCGTGGCTTGATGCATGTGGGGTTGAAAAACGAAAAGGGTGGTCGCATGGGTGATGCCATCTCAACGGTGAGCGATAGCCTGAAGGCACTGGGATTTGTTGTCGAACGCTTCAAAACCGGCACTCCTTGCCGGCTCAATGGTCGATCCATCGATTTTACCCAATGTGAAGTGCAAGGTGGTGATGACCCCGTGCCTCACTTTAGCTATCTCTACGATACCATTGAACGCGGTCCCGACGACATCTTCACTCTCAATCCGTGGAGTGATCCGATGTTCCACGTGGAACAAATTCCATGTCACATGACATACACGAATGCTGCCACGCACGAGATCATCCGCAAAAATTTGGATCAATCACCGATGTATTGCGGGATCATCGAAGGAATCGGGCCAAGATATTGCCCATCCATCGAAGACAAGGTTGTGCGTTTTGCGGAAAAAGAACGCCATCAGATTTACTTGGAGCCCGAGGGTCGACACACCAAGGAATATTATGTCAACGGGGTCTCTACGTCATTGCCTTACGAAGTACAACTCGCCTTTTTACGCACGATTCCTGGTCTCGAACAATGCGAAATGATCCGACCAGGGTATGCTGTGGAATATGACTACTGCCCACCAACCCAACTTCAATCCACTTTGGAAACCAAAATCGTGGGTGGTTTGTATTTCGCCGGTCAAATCAATGGCACCTCGGGTTATGAAGAAGCAGCCGGCCAGGGACTGTGGGCTGGTGTGAACGCAGCCTTACGGGCACAGGGTAGGGGACCATGGGTTCTCGGAAGAGATCAGGCCTATTTGGGGGTGATGATTGATGACTTGGTCACGCGTGGCTGCACCGAACCATACCGCATGTTCACCAGTCGCGCCGAATATCGTTTGTTGTTACGCCAGGATAATGCCGATCTACGACTGACTCCACTGGCCGCGGAAATTGGTCTTGTTGATGATTTACGCCGTAAGCGCACGCATGAAAAAGCACTCATGGTATCCGATGCACTATCATGGATATCCCGCACCAATTATGAAGGCATCAAGCTGGATCTATGGTTTCGCCGTATGGAAAATTCATGGTCTTTGCTACCTGAGTCGATGCGTTCCTTGTATCCCGCAGCACTTTGGCCGTTGATTGAGACAGAAGTAAAATACGCTGGGCATATCGATCGGCAACAGGCCCAAATTGATCGGCTTGCTCGACAAGAAGACAAACTGATACCCACATGGATCGATTATTCCGCCATTCGAGGAATGAAAACGGAAGCGAAATTGCGATTGCAGCAAATTCAACCGCGCACCTTGGGGCAAGCAGGAAGGATCAGTGGCATTACGCCTGCGGATTTGGCATTGCTGGCCATTTGGATGGAAAAAGGTCGGCCGCAAGAAGATCCGGCATGAATGTGACTGATTGCGTCGATTTTCCTTGAAAGGTTTTTACTTTTAGGCAGCATGCAAGGTGCATCATGCATTAACCCAAAAAACCATGAAAACCATTCTTACCAGTTTGATCTTGTTTGGTAGTATACCTGCCATGGCTCAAGAATCCCAAGCCGTTGCCACCGTAACACCAAGTGCGAAAACACTTTACGAACGTGGTTTGATCGCCATGAATCAAGGTGATGTCATTGCTGCAGAGAGAAATTTGCGAGCCGCATTGCAGGCCCAACCAGAACATCCCCATGCCAGATACACATTAAACCAGTTGCTTCTGAATCGTGATAAGATTGCGGCACGCTATCGGGAGAACATGATGAAACAAACCAAAATTGCAAAAGTAACGTATTCCGATGCAAAAGTTTCGGAATGCTTGGACAGTCTCAACGAATTGGTAAAACAAGCTACTGGTCAAAAGTTTACTCCCAATTTTATCATCAAGGACCCGAGCGGAAAGCTGAAATTACCAAACGTAACCCTGGATCTTGCCAATATCCCAGCTTCCCAAGTGCTTCAATACATTGCATCTTTCGCCCAATGTCGCGTGATTTATGAGGAGCATGCGATTGTTGTGGAAGCAAAGTGAGTTTTTTCGACATGAGCCAATCCATCGTAATTACTGGAGGACAAGGTTCCTTGGCTCAGACGATTGCCCTTTACTTTACCGAAAAAGAACCGACGTGGCAGGTGGCATGTCCGGGACGGGAGCAAATGGATGTGACGTCTGAAGAATCGGTTCACTCGTTTTTCAAGGATCGTTCTTGTGATCTATTGATCGCGGCGGCGGGGCAAATATCCGATAGTCCTCTGGCAAAGGTGTCATCCAGTACATGGGATCGGCTTTTGCAATGCAATCTACGAGGCGCGGCATACTCCGCAAAGGTCGCTAGTGCATCGATGCAAAAAAAGCAAATAGGCCATGTGATTTTCATTGGTAGCTATTCGGCATGCAGCCCACCATCGGGGCAAGTAGCTTATGCAAGCGCAAAAGCCGCGCTCGTTGGTTTGACGAAATCACTCGCTCTTGAGTGGGGTGGCCAGAACATACGTGTCAATCTTATCATGCCGGGTTTTCTGGACAATCGGATGACTTGCCAGGTGACACAATCTCGTAAAACACAAGTATTGCAACAGCACTGTTTGAGACGATACAATACAGAATCGTCCGTTGCTGCATTTGTTTATGCGTTGCATACACAGCTCCTTCATACCTCAGGACAGGTTTTTAATCTCGACAGTCGTATCCTCGCGGATTAACCAAGTTCATGAGGAAAACAGTTTTTTGCCTAATCATTATCACCACCGCATCATGTCTTTCATCTTGTGGCTTGGCACGTGGTCTGGGTCAAACCATGCAACGCACGATGCAAAGTGTTGGCAGGACTATGCGTTAGTGCATTCACGAACCGTAATCTTTCTACCACCATCTGTCATCATGAGCTGAATGACAAAGCATTTTTTGGGCCATAGTTCGGGAAATCGATCTGCCCATTCAACCAAAAGTATGCCACTTTGGTCTGCATAGTCGTCCCATCCCAGGGCCAACAGTTCCTGAGCATCGTGGATTCGATACAAGTCGAAGTGGAAAATCGGCAAGCGACCTCCATGATATTCTTGGACAATCGAAAAAGTGGGACTGGTCACTTCTCCAGGATATCCAACACCGCGAGCAAAGCCTTTGGAAAAGTGCGTTTTACCCACGCCCATCGGACCCAACAACGCCACCATGCCAGGACTATTCCAAGATTTTCCCAATAGAAATCCATATTCCTCCGTAGCGCTAGCGTTTGCAGCATCAAATTCATTGACTGTCATCTCTTCGAGCCCATACATAAGGTCAAACGGCAAAAATTGACGAGAAAAGAACGAGAATATTTTTTCAAAAAAAACTTGCCACGAACTCGATGTTATGATGAAGTTCGCGCCCCGCTCGCATGAGCACAACCTTTTAACGATCATGGGCTACGCAGTCATCAAAACAGGTGGTAAACAATACCGCGTCCAACAAGGCGACAAAATCGATGTCGAGAAACTCGCACTCGAAGTCGGTAGCGAAACGAAATTCGACGTTCTCTTGGTAGGAGAAGGCGCTTCGGTAACAATTGGCACTCCCACCGTAACAGGAGCATCCGTGACAGCAAAAGTCATTGAACAACACCGCGGAGATAAAGGAGTTGCTTTCAAATTCAAACGCCGCAAAGGATTCCACAAAAAGATCGGTTTCCGCCGTCATCTGACAAAACTGGAGATCATCGGTATCAACGCCTAATTATTTCTCATCACTCAACCAATCATTCGTTATGGCCCACAAGAAAGGACAAGGATCCGTTAAAAACGGACGTGACTCACGCAGCAAACGCTTGGGCGTGAAAAAATACGGCAATCAAGCTGTCATTGCCGGTAACATCATCATCCGTCAACGCGGCACCCGCTGGACCGCAGGTACAAATGTAGGTATGGGCAAGGATCATACGCTCTTCGCTCTGAGTGACGGCCGGGTGCTGTTCGACAAGGACGGCACGCGCGTGAACGTAGTTGCTGCAAACTGATCTTACGTTGCTCATCGATAACAACCGCCTCTTCTCACGAAGCAGGCGGTTTTTTTATGGCAAATTCATTGAGAACAATGTCTTATGGCACGAAGAATCAAATCTCAAGCCTGTAAATCATTCACATCTTCTAAGAATTCTTTTTAAAAAATAGAATAGAATTCATCATCTTCATCGTGTGAATAACATGGAAAAAACGCTGTTCCATGTTTTGGTTAGCAGTGTTCCACATGACGAAAAAGCTGTGAATGAGAGATGAGTAATTTCAGAATGAATCCGCTGCAGTCACTGACAAAAAAGTTGTTCTCTGATCATTCCCACATCATTCACAAAATCCCCACACTTATTGACAAAACAAGACCTGGACGATGATGAACAATGATGTCCACCATACCATTTTTGTTTACGGCACCTTGCGACAGGGTGGAAGCAATGCCTATCGTATGAGTGGCGCTACGTTATTAGGTCGTGGCAGAACACCAGGACGCTTGTATCGAGTGGATTGGTATCCGGGTGCCATTTTTGATCCGCACGCGCGGACGAACATCGAGGGTGAATTGTATGAAGTTTCGAATGAACACTTGGAACATCTCGATCAATACGAAGGCGAGGAATATCTGCGTGTGAATATCTTGGTAACAACCGAACGAGGGAAGATTCTCGCAAACGCTTGGCAATACCGGCATCCGATTGAAAAAATGACGCCATTGATCTCAGGTGATTGGTTGAGAGAGATTCATGAATGAAATCTACGCATCAACATTTGCGAATTTTGGAATAAGACTTACGCTTGCTAGAGTGAAGTTTGCAACCGATGGAGTTCGAGTCATTGTCCCGGAAATATTGGATTCTTTGCCAAGTGAAGACGTGCGTGCCATACGTTCGCGAAAAGAACTGCATTGGATAAACGCTCTCATGGGGAATGAGCGTTGGATTTTACAACGCTTGCATGATCATCGTCATTTATTGGACAAGGGCGTTGTGGAATGGGGCGCAGGAGAAGGTTTTCTGTGTGGGAAAATTCAAAAGAAATTTTCCCATGCGCACGTCACGGCCGTAGATCTTGTGAGAAAACCATCTCACGTATCTAACGAAATCTTGTGGCTCACCGGAGACTTATTGAAAATGCCAATACCGGAAGCAACACAGGTCATTGTCGCGAACTTGTTTCTTCATCACCTGACAGACGATCAATTGCGTCAGTGCATGCCATGGTTTCGCAATGCATCTGTTCTTATTTTCAACGAACCTTTGAGAAAAAGAACGTCACATTTGTGGGGAGCATTTCTCAGACCTATACTCGAGGAGGTCACACGTCATGACATGCGCGTGAGCATTGATGCTGGATTCGTCAAATCCGAATTGTCTGTCATTTGGTCTGAAATCAAGGACGAATGGATGATTCAAGAATGGGAGCAATGGCCAGGCGCCTACCGCAGTGTATGGATCAGGAAATAAAAAAAATTCACATCATTGGCGGAGGTTTGGCGGGATTGAGCCTTGGTATTGCATTGCAGAGTAGAGGCATACCTGTCGAACTGGATGAGGCATTGTACTACCCGCGACACCGGGTATGTGGTGAGTTCATCTCCGGAGTTTCAGAAGAGACATTGGAATATCTTGGCATTAAGTCGTTTTTCCAAAACGCACTTCGACCGAGGGATGTGGTATGGTATTCGAGTGCAAAACAGATTGGGAAATTTACCCTGCCTCAGGCAGCTTATGCGATTTCGCGATATGACCT
>JACCDO010327649.1_pt1 | contig 12293 bp, 10 predicted proteins | sample 7446101 | NCBI WGS metagenome assembly JACCDO01 (sample SAMN15323440, study PRJNA562643) | freshwater metagenome | isolation source: river surface water | place: USA:Blue River Watershed | collected 2017-08-16 | reverse complement strand
TTATTCACAGCGCTGTTTGGCCAAAGCACAAGGTTGAGTTTGCTGGAAAACGTGTTGCCATTATTGGAACAGGCTCTTCAGGCATGCAAATGACGCCCATCATTGCCAAAGAGGCCAAGCACTTAACCGTATTTCAGCGGACAGCCAATTTCAGCATTCCTGCTTCGAATGCGCCTGTGTCAGATGAGGAAGATCGTCAGGTCAAGGCCACATACCGTGAAAGACGTGAGCAAGCGAAGAATTCGCCAACAGGACTTGGGTTCAAACCTAACAAGCAATCTGCATTGGATGTCAGCCAAGAAGAGCGCGACAAAGTTTATGAAGCAGCATGGCATCGATTGGGCTATGGTTTTGCTTTGTCTTACTTCGATATTTTGCTTTCTAAACCCGCCAACGACACGGCAGCTGAATTCATTTGCAAGAAAATTGCTTCAGTCATTAATGACCCAATGGTTCGTGAAAAGCTTGTTCCAAAGGGACATGCTTTCGCGGCACGTCGACCATCGGTAGACAGTGGTTATTTTCAGACCTTCAATCGTGACAACGTTGAATTGGCCGATTTGCGTGAATCGCCTATTGTTGAATTTACCTCAGAAGGGATTCGCACAACAGCTAAAGCACACACTTTTGACATGATCATATTTGCAACTGGCTTTGATGCCTTTACGGGCTCATTGCTCAAACCCAACATTGTGGGCAGGGCAGGTCGAACACTCAGAGACAAATGGTCTGCAGGACCCATCACGCAACTCGGAGTTTCTGTATCCGAGTTTCCTAACATGCTGATCGTTGTTGGCCCAGGTAGTCCTTCTTTGTTAAGCAATGTGATGGTTTCAATCGAAGAGCAAATTGATTGGTTGGCTGATCTGATTCGGCATATGGACACCCATCAAATTGTCGAGTTTGAAGCGGAATCTGATGCAGAAATCAGTTGGGTCGCCCATGTCAATGAACGTGCAAAAGAAACCCTCTATATGACCGCAGATTCCTATTACAACGGAGCAGAAGTTGCGGGTAAGCCCAAAGTCTTTATGCCCTATTCAGGTGGTGTTCGTGGTTATAGGCGAATTTTGCAAAAGTGTGCTCAAGAAGGTTATTCAGGCTTTGCTTTGCGACAACAACCAGCCGCATTGGGTGGAACTTCCGCACATATTCAAACTGTACAAGCATGAAAATCGATTTCACTGGACTGGTCGCAATCGTCACTGGCGCAGGTGGCGGTATTGGGCGTGCCGTCTCCATTGCTTTGAGCGATGTAGGCGCCAAGGTATTGTTGGTGGATTTGTCTAAGCAGAGTGGCCAAGAAACAGAATCCCAAATTTTGCAGCGAGGTGGTTCCGCCTTGTTTGTCTGCGCCGATGTGAGCCAAGCTCAAGATGTGGAAGCCTATGTCAAAGTGGCCATGGATACATGGGGCCGCATTGATATTTTCATGAACAATGCCGCATGGCAAGGTGAAATCAGCTCGATTGTGAATTACCCCGTCGAAATGTTTGACAAAGTCATGGGCATCAATGTTCGTGGTGTTTTTTTGGGTCTCAAATTTGTTTTACCGGCCATGATCAAACAGGGCAAGGGCGTTGTGATCCACACCGCTTCCTTGGGTGCCTACATCGGTACGCGTAAGTTGGGGCCCTACACGGCCAGTAAACATGCTGTTCTGGGGTTAACTAAAACGGCTTCGCTGGAAGTGGCACGCAAAGGCATCAGAGTCAATGCAGTTTGTCCGGGGCCAGTTGATACTGAGATGATTCGTGCCATTGAAGCCGATCAAGCGCAAGGGGCCCTGACAGCAAGTCAATTACGAGAACAAAGAGCCGCCTCTATCCCTGACGGCCGTTATGCCGACCCAGCGGAGGTGGCTAACTTGATGCTTTATTTGGCTTCAGATTACGCCAGTCACATTACCGGTCAAGGCGTTCAAATAAACGGTGGCAGCCATGCCTGATTTTAAATTGATCCTACCAGGTGAAGGCTTGCAAGGAAGCCATTTTGCCAATTTCTTGAGGTATCCTTATTCCTATGAATTCCGCCAAGAAAACACTGAACAAAGTAACCAAGTCCAGCAAGCTTGCGAAGCCTTCTTCATCGATCAAACCTGCCAAATCTTTGGCGGTTCGACGCAGCATGGCAAGTCCAGATGCACCAGAAGACATTCGCGATGCGGTCACCAGGCTCAAGCGAGAGCGAATTGTGGCTGCCGCGGTCAATCTTTTTTACCATCAAGGTTACACGCACACCACCCTGGAACAAGTGGCCGATGCCATTCAAGTGACCAAACCTTTCATCTATTCTCACTTCAAGTCCAAGAGCGACTTGTTGGCAGAAATTTGTTCCAGAGCGGTTCTGATTTCCAACGACGTGATCAACCGTGCAGTCACCCAACAAGGGACAGTCACGCAACGCTTACAAGCCATTGCGCGCGACTTTATGGAAACAGTTCTGACGCACCAAGCGCATGCAGTCATTTACAGCCGCGAGGAAAAGGAACTCAAACCAGAGGATCGGGAAGAAATCAACAAGATGAGGCGTGTGTTCGACCACAAACTGGTAGCGCTCATGGAAGAGGGAGTCGCTGCCAAAGAATTCGTGGTGGAGGATGTACATCTCACCGCACTTGCCATTGTGGGCATTGTGGGGTGGTCGCAAGTTTGGTTCAGACCGGGTGGTCGCTTAAGCACAGCGGAAGCTGCACAACGCGTATCGACTTTGGTGCTTGCCATGGTGCAAGCCAAAAAAATTCCCAAGGCCTAGAAAATAGGTCACTTTTAAATGCCTGTTGCGTGGTCTGTCCACCAACAGGCATGGGTTCTTTGGCCCTGTCGAGGTGTGCCGCATGAGCTCTACAGCGCATTCCCTTGGCCCTGCAAAATCGATGGCCGTTGTGGGCGGCGGCACCATGGGTGTGGGCATTGTTTATGTTTTTGCTGCAGCAGGTTGGCATGTATGGGTGGTAGAACCCGATGATGTGCGTTCTCAAAGCTTGCAAAAAACTTTAGAAGAGACAGCAAGTGCCGGTTTAAAGCGGGGCAAGCTCAACGAATCGAGTGTGAAGCACATCACCACGTCTGTCCAACGATTGCAGAGTTCAGAACAATTGCCCCTTGGTCTGGATTTGGTCATTGAAACAGTGCCAGAACGAATGGACATCAAACGTGCTGTTTTGGCTCAAATTGATGCCCGATTGCCTTCCATCATTGCGTCCAACACCAGTGCCATGTCCATCAATGAATTGGCTCAATGTGTGAAAGACCCAAGCTGTTTTTTGGGCATGCATTTTTTCAACCCTGTTTGGTCTTTGGCCTTGGTTGAACTCATTCGAGGTGATGCTACCAGCGAAAAAACATTGTCTGACGCCAAAAATTACGCTACCAGCATAGGCAAAACAAGTATCACAGTTCGTGACGTCCCAGGTTTTGCAACCAGCCGTTTAGATCTCATTGCGTCGCTGGAAGCCATGCGCATGTTGGAAGATGGCGTAGCCTCCGCTGAAGACATTGACAACGCCATGTTGATTGCTTATCGACACCCCATGGGGCCTTTGCGGTTGAGCGACATTGTGGGACTAGATGTGAGGCTAGACATTGCACGTCAACTCAGTGTCACCTTAGGAGATCGATATGCCCCTCCAAAAATATTAGAGGACATGGTGGCCCGCGGGGAGCTGGGTCGCAAGTCAGGGAAAGGTTTTTTCAATTGGACAACGCCTACTCATTCTTAATGACGACAAATAAAAAATTTAAGCACAATGATCAACAATATTTTTAACTCAACATTGGTCGATACATCCGACCACCATCCCATGCTGCGTGAGAGTGTGGGTAAACTGGTTGGCAGTTTTGGAAGAAGCTATTTCCAAGATGCTGTCAAACGCAATGTGAAGCCTGTCGAATTGTGGAGCGCACTGGCCAAGGCGGGCTTTCTGGGTGTACATATTTCTGAAAAATACGGTGGTGGTGCGGGCAATGGCAGCGGCTTAGCCGACTACAACGTGGTGGTAGAAGAAACCGCAGCGCAAGGCTGTCCAATTTTGTCTTTAGTGATTGGTTCTATTTGTGCCCCCATCATTGAACAACACGGCAGCGAAGCCCTGAAAAATGAATGGTTGCCAGGATTGGCAGATGGTTCAAAAAGATTGGCTTTTGCCATCACTGAACCCAATGCGGGTACCAACACGCACAAAGTAAGCACCATTGCCAAACGCGATGGCACCGGCTGGAAGCTCAATGGCAATAAATATTGGACATCTGCAGTTGATGAATCAGATGCCATTATGGTGGTAGCCCGCGGTGAAGAAGTAGACGATCAAGGCCGTGCAGCGTTGTCGTTGTTCATTGTCAAAGCCGATGCACCAGGCATTACGATGACACCCATTGAGACGGCATTGCATGTCCCTGAAACACAGTACATGCTGTACTTCGACAATGTCGCTTTAGGTGCCGAAGCGCTTGTTGGTGAAGAAGGTCATGGCTTGCGCCACGTCTTTGCAGGTTTGAATCCTGAAAGAGTTTGTGCCGCTGCCATCAACAACGGGATTGCCCGATTTGCCATTGAAAAGGGTGCGCAATATGCCATCGACCGAACTGTATGGAAAGCACCCATTGGCGCGCATCAAGGTATAGCGCATCCTTTGGCCAAGTCTTACATTGCAGTTCAGCAAGCGCGTTTAATGACAGCCCGAGCTGCTCAATTGTTTGACCTCGGTTCTCCTGACGCCGGTGAAACTGCCAACATGGCCAAGTTTGCAGCAGCAGAGGCTTCATTAGAAGCCCTTGACCAAGCCATTCAAACGCATGGCGGCAATGGGATGGCCATTGAATATGGTTTAGCCGACTTGTGGTTCATTGCTCGATTGCACAAAACTGCGCCTGTGAGTCGTGAAATGATTTTGAACTTTGTGGCGCAACACAGTCTCGGTTTACCAAAAAGCTACTAATAAAAAAATATTCTTTTATTGCTTATGACCACATTTGCACAGATTATTCGGGAACACGCTCAGGAAAGACCAAGCTCACCAGCTTTGAGTTTTGAGGGCGTGACCTGGCGCTTTGCGGATTTGCATGAACTCAGCTCAAGGTCTGCCAATGCGCTAATGAATGAAGGGGTGAAGCCCGGTGATCGTGTGGCATTGTTGACGAAAAACCGTGCTGAATTTTATGAATTATTGTTTGCTTGTAGCAAAGTAGGCGCAATTCTTGTCGGTCTCAATTGGCGGCTTTCTTCTTATGAAATTGAAGGCATTGTTGAAGATGCGCAACCGAAAGTCGTTTTCTTAGGTCCCGATGAACAAAAACTTTTCAATGATAAGTCTCGTGCTACATCTAGTCTCGAAAAAGTCATTGTATTTGGTGATGAGTACGATTCATGGCGCTCGCAGAGTAACATTGATCCTGGCTATGTAGGGGAACCACAAGAAGTAGCGTTGTTGCTTTACACCTCTGGCACCACGGGTCTTCCCAAGGGCGTCATGTTGACCAATGAAAACATGGCTTTCACTCGGCTTTTGGGAGAAACCTGGGGCATGGGGCCAGACAGTGTCAACTTGGTGGCCATGCCCATGTTCCATGTGGGTGGCTCTGGTTATGGCACCAGCACCATGTTGCGGGGTGGTCATACGGTGCTCATGCGCGAGGTCAATCCCGTTGTTGCCATTGACCTCATTGCGCGTTACAGAGTGACACATACATTTTTTGTGCCTGCCGTGGTTCAGTCCTTGTTACAGACACCGGGCATTGACAAAGCTGACTTCTCTAGTCTTCAGCTTTTAATGTATGGCGCATCTCCCATTGGTGATGTGTTGCTGCGTCAAGCATTGGATGTTTTGAAATGTAACTTCATGCAGGCGTATGGCATGACTGAAACTGCTGGCACAGTTTTAGATTTACCACCCAAAGACCATTCATTGGACGGACCTCGCACACACTTATTGAAGTCTTGCGGACGAGCTTACCCTTGGGTACAACTCAGAATCATTGACCCAACAACTTTGAACGATGTCAAAACCGGAGAAGTGGGTGAGATTTGGCTCAAGTCTGGCATGGTCATGAAAGGTTATTGGAACAAGCCAGATGCAAGCGCAGAAACCATCATGCCAGGCGGTTGGCTGCGCACAGGCGATGCGGCCTACCAAGACGCCGACGGTTATGTCTATATGTTTGATCGCTTTAAAGACATGATTATTTCAGGCGGAGAAAACATTTATCCGGCAGAAGTTGAAAACGCGATGAACGCGCATCCAGCAGTGAAAGAAGTTGGCGTGATTGGCGTGCCACATCCACGTTGGGGAGAATCACCCATGGCTGTCGTGGTTTTGCGTGAGGGGCAAGCGGCCGATCCGGCTGAGCTCATTGCATTTACCCGAGATCGTTTGGCGCATTACAAATGTCCTACATCTGTTGTGATTGCCAGTGAACTCCCAAGAAATGCATCCGGCAAATTGTTGAAGCGCGAATTGCGTAAGCGCTATCTGAAAGATTAAGGAATCGCTTCGCATGCAATCCGACTTCAACGCCCAAACTCAAACATCGCTTTTATTGATGAAACGGTGGGTAGTGAATTATTTCAATCAACACAGCGATTCGGCTGCAAGAGAATTCATTTCGCCCGATTACAAACTTGAAATAGGCGATGTGGTATTTGCTGGCAGAGACGATCAATGGTTGCCTGCTGTGCAACAACAATTTAAGTTATTCCCCTCCCTGAGTATGACTGTTCATCAAGCCATTGCCGGTCCTGGTTGGTCCGCCGCTTGGTTCTCTGAGCATGGTGCATCAGACGGAAAAGCTGCATGTTGGTCTGGTGTCGCCATCTATCACAACGATGGCTTCAAACTGACTCGCTGTGTTGCCCAAGAAGATTACTTGACGCGGCATCGACAGATGAAATCAGGCGTGTGTGACAGCTTAGAGCCTCCTGCAGTAGCGCCTTGGGACATAACCCAACAGGCGCCCAATGATGAAGCCATGACTGTTGTTAAAAAATGGCTAAGCGGTTCGTGGCCCCCAGAAGAAAACGCTGTGCGTTGTGATGATGAACACATCACACAGATGCCTCTTCATTTTGAAGTTGAAAAAACAGTCGTTGATGAATTGCATTCAAGTGGCCACGATGTGGTTTTCCATGCACGTCAAATAGGTACCTACATCGATGGTTTTGTCGGCATGGCCAAGCATCAACAAAATGCGGTTTTACATTGCAACGGGATCATGAGGGTTCGAGATGGTCATATCGTGAGCGGCAGGGTTATACGTGACCGAGTAGGACTGAAAGCCAGTTTGAAGAAGGCGGCTGTGCTATGAACGATTCAATTCTGAACCATTCAGTGCCACCCAGTGTTTTGGTATCGAGAGACGGTGCGGTACTCTGCATCACCATCAATCGACCCACATCACGAAACGCCATTAACCGTGAAGCTTCAGAAGCTATTGCGGCTGCCATGGACCTTTTGGACAACGATCCCACTTTGTCTATCGGAATTTTGACTGGCAATGGTGAGCATTTTTGCTCTGGCATGGACCTCAAAGCATTTTTGAAGGGTGAACGTGTTGAGCTGGAAGGTCGTGGCTTAGCAGGTATCGCTGAACGGCCACCTTTGAAGCCTTTAATTGCTGCAGTGGAAGGATATGCCTTGGCAGGTGGGTGCGAAATTGCTTTGGCATGCGATTTGATAGTGGCTGCTAATAATTCGCACTTTGGTTTGCCTGAAGTAAAACGCGGTCTCATTGCGGGTTCCGGTGGATTGATGAGATTGCCACAAAGAATCCCCCCACAAATTGCTTTGGAATACGCACTGACAGGCAGGCTGATGCCCGCAAAAGATGCAGCACATTGGGGTCTGGTCAATCAATTGACGCCACCTGGGGGTGCCCTCAAAGCAGCGCGTGCTTTGGCTTTGGAAATTAGCCAAAACGGTCCAATGGCAGTTCGCATGACCAAGCACATCATGTCGCAATCACAACATTGGCCGGCAGATCAAAAATGGGCCAAACAAAATGAAATTTTGGAACAGGTCATTGCTTCAGATGATGCACGTGAAGGTGCTTTAGCCTTTAACGAAAAGCGTACACCACGCTGGACAGGAGCGTGAAGATGGACATGAATGCGATGGACTTGAAAACACTTGACCCCGATACGCGTCAACTTTTGGCGCTTGCTCGGCAGGCGGGTTATCCACCTTTTCAAGCTTTAACGCCAGAAAATGCACGTGCTACGTATGCGGCAGGTTGGTCTTCGATGCAAACCGATGGTGGCGATGTGGCCTCAGTCAACGATGTCAGCATTGAGGGGCCAGGCGGTGTCTTGAAATTGAGAATATATAGAGGTGAGGGTACGCATGCGCAATCTCAATTACCTTGCATGATGTTTTTGCACGGCGGTGGTTGGGTCATTGGTAACCTCGAAAGTCATGACCGTTTGTGCCGCAGATTGGCCAATGTTGCACGCATTTGTGTCATTGCCCTTGATTACCGCCTCGCACCAGAAAATCCATTTCCAGCGGCCCTTGATGATTCCGTATGTGCCTTGAAATGGATACATTCAAATGCACAAGATTTAAATATTGATGCCAACGCCATTGCAGTTGGCGGAGACAGTGCTGGGGGTAATTTGGCTGCTTCTTTGGCGCTGCTGGGCAGGGATGGTCATGTCAAAGCACCGGTTTATCAAGCCTTGATCTACCCCGCATTAGATCTTAGAGCCAATAGTCAGTCATATCGGTCAATTACAGCCGATGTGCCCCTGACTGCGGCCACCATGAATTATTTCATTGGCCATTACACCCCAAATGAACATGATCGCTTGGATTGGCGTGCTTCCCCTTTGTTGGCAAAAAACTTAAAGGGTGTTGCCCCTGCGTTGGTCATGACCGTGTCACATGATCCTTTGTGCGATGAAGGCCGTGCCTATGCACAACGACTGGACGAAGCCGGTGTGCGAGTTTGTTGGATGCATTTCAACGACCATGTTCATGGCCTTCTGAGCATGGGCAAGTTTGTGGCCGCTGCCAATCACATTGGCGATCATATTTTTCGAACCATTGGCTTTGAGTTGCACAGATGTGAAGCAAAAGGTCATTCATCTTTCAGTAGTTAGTTTTTTCACCCCTCGCATTTTGCGATTACAACCAAGGAGACTTTATGAAGACGATGAAAGTAAGCAATGCATCCAGCACAAACAGAAGCTTGATACAAAATGTCAAAGTAGCAGCAGTTACAGCGCTCGCACTCGCCACCTTCAACGCCATGTCGCAAGAAATACCAGAAGATGGTGTTTACAAAGACCGCATTGACTGGGGCATCTTGATGGATTTGTCGGGTCCAACTTCTGGCTCTCAAGCACCATGGGTCACTGGCTTTCAAGACTATATGAGAAGAGTCAATGAAGCTGGTGGTGTGAATGGTCGCAAGATTAATGTGCTTGCAGAGGACAATCGTTTCAATGCTGCTACAGACAAAATTAACTTTGAAAAGTTAGTGGGTCAAACGCCTGTGATTGCTATTTCTGGCATGGGAAGCTCAGCTTCTCAAGTTGCATTGGCACCCACCATCAAAGCTGGCAAGGTACCCATCGTTGGCACATACACCCCGACAAAAGCTTTGTCTGAGCCGACCAACAATATGGTTTACAACGGTTTCTGTGGTTACAAACAAATGGCTCAAGCAGGTGTGGGTTATTTCGTAGATCAGATGAAGCTCAAAAATCCGAAAGTCATCACTGTGGCCATTGAAACTGCAGGCGGTAAGGAATACCACGATTACGTGTCAGAAGCGATTGCCAAATACGGTGGTACTGCAACCCACGTCACCATGAAAGTAACAGCGATCGACGTCACAGCGCAGGTACAAGAAATCATGGCTCAAAAGCCTGACTTTATTACCATTTATGGTGTCAACAACACGGCCATTCTGACCATGAAAGCATTGGCTCAGTTTGGCGTCAAAATGCCAGCCTTCGACATTACCTAGTTGGGCTCTCCAGCTGTCTACCAAGCCTTGGGCGCGCAAGCCGCTTCGACTTACAACTTCATCAGCTGCTTCACACCAGGCGGCACCGATCAATCGCCAGGCAATCGCGAAATGTCTGCATTTGCTGACAAGATGGGCCGATCTGCAATGAAGCAAGACATTAACTACGTAGGTGGTTGGGTGGCCGGTCAAATGGCAGCTGAAGCAATTGGCAGATTGGGTGCATCTCCATCCCGTGCCAAGTTGGTTGAATCATTGGCCAAAGGGTTCACAGTGGACAGCAAGGGCTTGGCCGCGCCATTCTCTTACACTGCGACAGACCACAATGGTCCATCTGTATTGAAGATGTTTACCTATGACTATGCTACATCCAAATACAAGTCTTTCGGCGAATTTGGCGACTACGCTAAGTACACGAAGTGATTTAACTGTTATTGATTGACTCAAACACATAAGGACTACCATGCTTCTTCAAGTACTTTTTAGCGGCCTAGCCCTGGGCAGTATTTATGGGCTGGTAGCCCTTGGCTTTGCGGTTGTATTTAAGGCAACAGATGTGTTTAATTTTGCGCAAGGTATGTTTGTGGTGTGCGGGGCCTACCTCGTCGTCACGGGCATTACCTCGCTGCAATTGCCATTTCCTTTGGCCATTCTTTTTATGGTGGTTGGCGCGGGCCTCATTGGCATTTTGATTCACAAATTTTTGATTCAGCCTTTGTCGGGCCAACCGATGCTGGCTGTGATTATGTTGACCATTGCGTTGTCCATTGCACTGCGCGCATTGATTGAAATAATTTATGGTTCACAAGGCTTGACACTCAATTCGCCTTTACCAAGCGGTGTTTTCAAAATTGGTGAGTTGCGCATTTCACAATTGCACCTCACAGCAGCTGTTGTCAGTTGGGGTTGCATGTCCGTGTTTGGTGCATTTTTCCGCTACACATCGATTGGTTTATTGATGCGTGCAACAGCGGATGGTCACGAGGCTGCTGTTGTATCTGGCATCAATGTCAATGTCATGAACCGACTGGCTTGGGCCATTGGATGTATCTTGGCTGCCATTGGTGGCTTGTTCTTAGGACAACTTCAAATTGTTTCTACAGAATTAGAAGCGATTGGATTGTTGGCATTACCAGCGGTCGTCATTGGTGGCATGCAAAGTATTCCAGGCGCCATTATTGGTGGGCTTTTGGTCGGTTTGATTGAACAGTTGTCAGCTTCCTATATCTCTCCAAAATCAAGCGACATCATTATTTATGCTTTGTTGCTTTTGATACTCATGGTTCGGCCATGGGGTTTATTTGGTCAGCGTGAATTAGGTCGTGTTTAAAAAATTGAAACACTCAAAATTATTCATATGACAACTACTTCCACCACTAAATACTCTCAGCCACGTTGGCCACGTTATATGGCATGGGTTGTGTTCATCGCATTTTTATTTTATTTACCTGTGGTTCTAACTGACAGGGCTGTATTGGGTGTGCGTCTATCCAATATGCAACTGCTCAATTTGGGTATGTCGCAGGTGAACTTGATGCTGATTGCAATGTTAGGTGCCATGTCCTTGAATTACCTAACTGGTTGTGCAGGTTTAATTTCCATTGGTCATGCAGCGTTTTATGCAACTGGCGCTATGACGGCAGCCATCACAGGAACACAGTTGGGTTGGCCATTTCCTTTGGTATTGCTAGCAGCTGGCATCTCGGGTGCCTTGGTCGGAACCCTAGCAGGGTTGCCGTCATTGCGTGTCAGAGGCCTTTATTTTGTGTTGTCAACGTTGGCTGTTCACTATGTGGTGGTCTATGTGTTCTTGGAATATCAATTTAAGTACTTTGATGTGGTGGGCGTGCCGTTTAATCCTGCCACCCTAGGCTCCTTTGAATTGAATACACCCATGCGTTGGTACTTCTTTTTGCTGCCTTTGGTTGCATTGGTATATTGGGGCCTCAAAAATACCTTGAATACAAGGGAAGGGCGCGTCATGATGGCCATGCGTGACCATGAATTGGCAACCACCAGCGTGGGTGTTGATGTTCGAATTTTGCGACTCAAAGCTTTCGCATTCAGTTCCTCTATTGCATCGATGGCAGGTGCACTTTATGCCTACTTCATGTCAAATGCCACCTCAGAAGCGTTTGGTATTAATTTTGCAATTCAATTTATTGCCATGATCATCATTGGCGGTATGGGCTCTTTGGGCGGCGCACTCATTGGCGCTGCCGTTTGGTTGCTACTGCCTTCCATCATTACAGGCTTTGCCTCACAAGCCAGCGGCTCAACAGGGTTAGTGCATCTCTTATTGGTTGAGCACAAGGCGCAGTTGGTACAACT
>JACCDO010875468.1_pt1 | contig 12294 bp, 8 predicted proteins | sample 7446101 | NCBI WGS metagenome assembly JACCDO01 (sample SAMN15323440, study PRJNA562643) | freshwater metagenome | isolation source: river surface water | place: USA:Blue River Watershed | collected 2017-08-16 | reverse complement strand
TGGTTTAATCAAAGTACCAATATGTTGTGCCGTTTGTTTCATGGCATGACTAGGCACAACAAGCACAATCAATGCACATCCATCGATTGCTTCTTCGAGTTGAGATGTGGCTTTGATTTGGGGTGATAAAATAAATTCTGAATGGTATTTGGGATTAAAATGATGCGTATTGATGGAAGATACAATCTCTTGATCTCTTGCCCAAATCTTGACTTGATGTTTTTCAGCCAATACACTTGCTAGGGCTGTACCCCAACTGCCACCACCAATCACAGCTGCTTGTATTTGATGACTCATATCGATCCTTTTTCGTTTTTAGGTATCACTGGATTGTATTCAGAAGATAGACCCTCTGCAGAAAATATGGGGGGATCTGAATATTGTTGATGTTGATTTGGGCTAGGTGAAGGATGAGGGGGTGGGTCTGCTTGAGCTGGTATAACTTTGATGCGATTGTTCTTCAAAAAGATGGGTTTAGGGTACTCTTTGGAAATCTGACTCTTGTCCTGATCAACACGGAAAACATCTTTTTTATCATCCACTGGCATTTCTTGTTTGCGTTTAATGGGTTGATTAAAATTAAACTCTGGTTCAATTTTTCTGATTTCAGCTGAATGAATCAAGATGGGTTGATTGGGGATGACTTCGTAGTTTGTGCTATTATTCTGTGGTAATTCATCTATGCGTATTTGGGGGGGGGATGAAGATAATGGGGGTGGATTGGGCAATGGTTGATGCATTTGTGGTTTTTTGTGATTGGGAATTTCATCTGTATTTTGCCATCTAGGGTCTATATGAAGAGGATGGTGATTGAGTTGTACTAAGATTTCCTCTTGATTGACAGGTTGGTATTTGGGGATAGGTAATTTGGGGGTAGGTGGGATATATTGTTTGTATTCCACTGATTCCAATAATGCATGATTAGGAGAGAGATTTGGGATTTCTTGACTGATGACAATCTTGTCTTCTTCTATGCTTTCTTCTGGTTGTTCAATGGGAATAAATGAAGGAATATCCATAATCATCGAAGTTAAGCTATTGGGTGGTACGCTTTGATCGATATAATCAATCACTTCTTCTTGAATGGGTTCAATGGGATTGAGAATCACTTGTTCTTCAGGGATCATCTCTAGCTCTTGAGGCGGATTTGCTTGAGGCAGAGGCATGATTGTTTTTTTAAATTGAGGTGTAGGCAGTTGAGTAGCTGGTTTTTGAATCTTTGGATCTATAGATGCTTGCGTTTGAATGAACTTGTGGATGGGTTCAAAGGGTTTGGATTGAATTGTTTTTGGTTTAATCTCTGGTTGATTTACTGGTGGTATGCGAACAGATTCTTCTTCAAAATCTAAGGAAATTTCTGCTGGTCTTTCTTTGATTGGTTTGGTTACTGGTAAATCCATGATATGATTGATTGGATTTTCCCATAATACAATACGATTTCTGCCTTGATTCTTGGCTTGATATAATGCTTGATCGGCATATTGAATCAATTCCATCTTATTGAGATCATTTTTCCCAGAACATGCAATCCCAATAGATGCTGTGATTTTCACGATTTTATTTTGATATGGAATCGCCAACTCTCGAATATCATCAAGCATTCTTTGAGCAGAACTCAAAGCCCCTTGTTCATCTGTTTCAGGCAGAATCACCACAAATTCTTCACCACCATATCTCGCAATCACATCTACAGCCCTCATTTTTAGCATCAATCGTTGTGCTAATGCTTTGAGTACAGTATCGCCAAAGGGGTGTCCATAGGTGTCATTGATTTTTTTAAAATGATCTAGGTCTAGGATCATCAATGAAATGGGTTGGAGATTTCTCTTTGATCTCAAAAGCAAGAGATCAAATTCATCTTGGAAGCTTCTATGATTTTTAAGGCCAGTTAAGCCATCTAAATGCGCCATTTCTTTGATTGTTTCATAGGCTCTTGCGAGATTAATCTTGATTTCTACTTGTTCAGTAATCAATTCTATGGCTGACCTTTGATCGCTTAATTCAGTGAAAGCATTTTTTTGATGTGAGCCAAAGACCATCACAGCGTATACTTCATGGATATCTGTTTGATATTCCCTTTGAGCATGAGAGATGTTTTTCCGAATAGGCACCAAAAACAAAGATTCAAAAAGGGGTGTGCCTATCTTTTGATTAAACAAAGGACTGTATAAATTTTTCTTCTGTTCTATGGGTTTACCATATTTAATCACATCAGCGACCAAACCTTCATTTAATGGGCAAAAAGCATTTTCAATATGATCCCAATTCAAGGAAAGTTCTCGATCCGAGAGTTTATCTTCTTGCATCCAATATTTTACGACCCGATAAGCTTCTACATTTCTCTCTTTGATACAAAAAGCAACCATATCGATATGATCGTATAATCGAAGGGCTTGTATCGCTGATTGTGCAACTTGTATGGAATCAAGTGCATGATTGAGTTTTTTCAAGCCCATACAAAGCTTCTGGGTAAAATCTTGTTCTTTGACATTTCCCTTCATTCTCAATGCGATTTGTAGATAAAATTTAAGGCGTTGAACCACAGCTGAAAACACAAGCTTTTCTTCAAGGGTCCAAGGTTTAGCATTTTTTCGATCTACACAAAGCAAACCATCTGCTTCATAATTTGTATCTAAACCCACAATGGGTTGAATAAAGATTGCACCCACTTCTACATTGCTAGGTAGATAGCTTAGGTATTTATATGCTTTGACCATTTGAACCAATTCAAAGGGTTGTTCCAAAGCCTGTTTAAAAAAAGCACTGATCGGGATTTCTTGGAATTTATTCATCACCCCAAGGCTGGATTTAATCTCTAAGAATTGATGGTCTCTTTTCCATAGAATCGCCAAATGATCTAAGCCATATACATCTGCCAAAAACTTCAGTTCTTGGTCAAAAGCATCTTTTAAGAATTGTTCAATCATGCGATTTTGTAGTTCATAATTTTGAGCCACAGAAATGGTATTTAAAGAAGGGATTTGATTGCCTTCAAGCATAGATGTATCTAAAAGATTGAGTGGATGATGTTGTATGGGCTGTTCTATGGTATTAGGCACAACAAATGGTTCATTTGTGGTATATGACTCTGGTATAGGGCGTAGATCTTCTGAATAGACATATTGGTGGTTTTTTTGAAAGGTATTGATTTTATTTAATTCACTCTCACTCAAAGACAATGCATTAAATAGCCTTTGCCATCTTAAAGGTGTGATATAATAAGTGATTAGGATAGGGATGATACAATGAGATAATAAATGTAATGACCAATAGGGTGTGTTTTTCTGGATCGCCAGCAGTTCTAAGAATAAAGCCAGTACAGAAATGATCAATGAGACATATTTGGGGAAAAGAACAAAGATTAAAGCAAAGAAAATAGATGTGGGTACAGATAATGCGATCCAAAAATGGGGTGCTTGAATATAGCCAATAAAGAAGAAAAGAATGCTTAAAGTAGGAATAAAGAATTCTCTTTTGCCATCAATTCTGATCTTAAAGCGAAAACGCATTTCATAGTATACCAGCAAAGTATAAGCATTTAATAGATTTAAGAATGCATAGATCCAAGAGAAATACCAATATTGAGATAAGACAAATGAGAGTAAAATAAATAACGATAAACTTTGCAAATAGAGATCTGATAATATCAGATTTTCTAACCAGATAAAGGTAAACAAAGATTTTCTTTTATTGATCATTTTCAGATGCTCACAAATCAACGAGTTGAGGTTTGACGACCTACTCAGTTTTGATATCAAGCAAACTTTTATCGAGATGATAAAGCTGCTCACTGTCTTTAATCCACCCTAATATTGTTCTTGCTAAAATCTGACTCTCTTCGCTGTTTGCATCCTTTAGTTCTTTGAGTTCATTTTCTAGGGTAAAAATATGCATTTCTAGTTCAAGATTTTTTTGAGTCAGTTCATTTTTGTTTTTGATTTGTTCTTGGTATTTCTTATCGAGCACCAAGAATTCGCCCTCTAAATGAGCGATCAAAAAAACAAACATAATCAGAAACAGAATAGAGAAAAATACCTTCAATTGAGAAAACCCTTGTTTAAAATTGAATGCAATATAAGTGTTTTAAAGAGATTTTGATCATTTTGTCAATGAAATTTAGGAGATTAATCTATAGATGATGATATGTTAATCATCAAAATCAAAAGAGTGTCTTTTTGATTTTTTTGCATTACTTGAAAAATGGTATGGTTATTTTGGGATTTGATTTCTAAATCCACCTTCTTTTCGGGGATTTGCAATCTGAGTTTATACTTATTTTGATCTTCACCTTCATATAAAACATTTGCTTTAATATTTTTGACCAAAGACATAGAAATGGTTTGTTGGGCGTTTAGTTTTTTATCAATGTTTCCGATTTGTTTAAAACTCTGGTATTGACTAAATTTCTTGATCAGTTTGTCTTGAGAACTTGCCAAAGCTTGATCCATATAAGATGTTTGCTTTTTTTCTGCTTCGATTAAAGTAAGTTTCACAAAAATAGGGGGATCAGCAAGCGCTGTAGAGATCAGTAATACTTGTATGATCAAGGTGAATATGAGGATATGAATATTTTTTAACATTTTTTTCATTCTTGTATGTAATATTGAGTATTACTGAGGCTTTGGATCCTTAGTAGCATCATTAGGCTGCTTATCTTTATTTAATTCGTCTTTTTTCACATCCTTTTTCTTAGACTTCTCATCTTCATCTAGAATCCAGATGGTGGTAGGTTCAGTATGATCATTGGCATGTTCTATTTTTAGGATGGTGTTGTGATCTTTGATAAATTCTACAGGTTGTTGATTAAAAGCGATGAGTTTAACGGCAATCAGTGTTAAAACCACAGAAACAAAAGCAAAAGTCAATCCTTGTTGATATTGATTAAATAAAGAGAAGATATTCCAAGTGGATTTACGTTCTTCTGCTTGGTGCATCACTGGAATTTGACTAAGGATTTTGTTTTTAAGGGCTTTTTGATCAATGCTACGAATGGCATCTTCAACAAAAGCTTGAGATTCTAGGAAAGCTGCTTGTCTATTGAGGAGAATGGCTTGATAGTATTTTTTTAGTTCTGCATCTTTTTCAAGCAATGCTTCAACTTGAGCTTTCTCTTCAGCATCGAGCAGTTGGTCAATATACAAATTGATCATTAATTCTTTATCCATTTGATTTTGCTCCTTTGGGGATTTGTGTTTTGGGACGTCTTATTGATACGAAAATGCTTCTTTTTTTATTCAAATGAACAAAGCATTATTTATCTTTATTTTTCTCTTTTTGTTGCATCTCAAGGTATAGGGCTCTGTATTTCTCTGACAAATCCACCATTTGTTTGTCATCAAAAGCCCTCATTAGACATACAGTCATATTCTTTCTCATGTGAAATAATCGACTCATGACAGTACCTAGTTCTATATTTAGTCTTTCAGAAATCTCTTGGTAGCTTAAATCTTCTTGTTCTCTTAGGACAAAAATTTCCTTATGTTTTTCGCTGAGATGCTTTAAACAAGCTTCGATCTCATGTTGGATTTCTTGATTGACCAACTGATCATCTGCTTTGCTGATATTGGGATCAGCAATGGTCACAAGATCGCTACTATCATCATCTCTGACATCTGTGGGATTATAGGTTTTTTCCACGCCTCTCTTGGCTTTTTGTCTAATCCAATCGATACAAACATTATGGATAATCCTTGAAAACCAAGCCATAAAAGGACCTTGGGTAGGATCAAAATCATGGAGATATTTAAAAACTTTAATAAAGGATTCTTGGGTTAAGTCTTCTACATCTGAATGATTTCCCTTGTATTGCCATACAAAACTACCACATCTTTTTTGTACAGTTTCAGTATGCCTAGAAACCAATTCTTCAGCGGCATACTGATCCCCCATGAGATATTTTTTGACCAAAGCTTCATCTGTAGGTCGTTGGAAAAATGCCATGTTCTTAAAATCCTTATTTTGTCTGTTGATTTTAAGCAATTCTTTTAATTGATTTTGATCAAAAATACATTCTTTTTTTTAGCTCTATCTTTTTTTATGGTATTCTACCAAGACCTTTAATTTTGATTTCATGGATAGAAAATGACAACAAGCAAAGAACCCCATCTCAAATCTAATTTGTCTCAGGATTCTTTAAATATATGGAAATTTATTTATCGCTTTAGAAAACTCGCTTTGATACAAAGATTATCCTACTTTGGATTAGTCTTGGTTTCTGCTTTTATTTTACTGTACATCTCTGCGATTTATTTGATACATATTGGGGTTAGGAAATCTTGGTTATTATTTATCATTCAATATAAAACCAATATTTTCTTGGTTATTTTTGCATTATTTATCATTCAATTATGGTTTAAATCTGCTCGCAAAACGCCATTCATTAAACAAATCGATCAAAAAGTAAAGCTAAAAGAAGGTTTGATCACTTGGTTTGAATCCACACATCAAGAATCAACCATGGTATCACTCTTAAACCAACAAATCAGTGATCAGTTGAAAGAAGTGAAATTAGAACAAGTTTTACCTTGGTCTGCTTTAAAAAATATATTTTACTTTGCTTTGAGTACTTTGCTTTTGATCTTCTGTTTATTCGCATTTAGAGCTGATTTTTTGATGCAATACCAACAAAATATCTCTCAAAATCTAGAACTCTTAACATACGAACTCTATGAAGGTCCATTGCTTGCAGACCTAAAAATCACCATTCATCCCCCTAGTTATAGCAATCAACAGGCCCAAACTTTGGATGCGAGCAGTGGGGATTTTGAAGCTTTGGAAGGCAGTGAAATCGAATTTTTTGGGAAATCTATCTATCGCATTCAAGAAGCTACTTTTTTTGTTTTGCCTCAACAAATCTCAAATATAGGAAAAACAGATCATAAGACCTATGAATCCCATGAGATGGAAATCATGGAACAGGATGGGCAACAATACTTGAAGTTAAAATGGAAACTTGGGCGTTACCAAAAATGGAAAATGGCTGTGCATAGCGAAGAAGGTAGAAAATACATAGAGAAGGAAGATAAAAAGATTACATTGATGCGTGATTTTGCGCCCAAAGTGAAATTACTCTCTCCAGAAAAAGATTTAACAGTAGATGGACAAAAGAATATCGATGTTTTGATCGAAGGACAAGATGATTTTGGTTTAAGCTATGCGCAGTTGTATATCGCTTTGGCAGATGATCTAGATCACCCAGAAAAAATCCCTCTCTTTGGGATTAAAGGGATGAATTGGAAAGGCAAAGACAGCATTGATCTTCGGATGATTCAAGCCCAAGGTGGCGATAGAATCGCAATTTGGGTAGAAATGCAAGATAATTTCCCTATCCCCCAAATTTTAAATGGTCTTGTAGATCATCCCCTCAATATCGATCTCAAGCAGATCTTCCCAGAGAACCAAAGCGATCCTTTGATGGAAGAAAAACAAAAAGCCATTCAAGCCCTACAAGAACATAAAGGGACTTCAGCCATTCGATATTTAACCATTCATTCACCCCAAGATGAACATCGTGCACTGGTGGAAGAACTTCAAAATAAAATAGAATTATTGTTAGAAGCACTTGCCATGAGGTTAGAGTGGGTAGATGCTGAAGATCCAAATCTTGTGGCTTTATTTAAAGCCCAAAACAAAGAAGAAGAAGTACAAATCCCATCTTTATTGATGCAATGGTTGACTGCCCAAAAAAAGAGTATGCAAGTTTACCAAGAGATGAAAAGCATTGTGGATAAAATGGGCAATGATCCTTTGACTGTCAAAGAGATTTATTTGGCTTTTCTCAATAAATTAAATCAATTAGAAGATGCACATGACACAGAACAAAATACTTTTTCTGCCATAGAACAAGAACAAGAATCCAAGAAAACCCCCAAGAAATGGATGGATTTTGCCCAAATCCAAGAGAACACCAAACTCAATCTCATTCAAGTAGAGAATCTCTCTCAAGATGTGGTGCTTAGGCTAGAAGAATTGGTGATTTTAATCGAAGCGATGGTTGCAAGAATGGCTTTGGATGAAGTGGAAAAAATGGGTGCAGAACTAGAGCAATCCAGAAGCCAAATTAAAAAACTCCTTGAAGAATACAAGAAAACCAAAGATCCAGCACTCTTAGATCGGATCAGAAGGGAACTCAAGAGATTTAAGGATAAAATGGCAAAAATGAAGGAAATGATGCAAAAATTAAGGCAGAAATTACCCGAAGAATTCTTAAACATCGATGGGCTAAAAGATGACAAAATTGCAGAACAACTCAAAGATACAGAGAAACAAGTAGATTCACTCGAAAAAATGCTTGAAGATGGGGACATTGATAAAGCATTGGAACAACTCGATGAACTCTCCAAAGCTTTGGATGAAATGAATCAAGCATTAAAGAAAGATCAAGATGAACTTCATAAGCAAACCAACCCTGAACTCGATAAAGCCATTAGTGAATTGATGGATCAAACCAGAGATTTAATGAAAAGCCAAGAAGAGATCAGTAGATTGACTGAAGATGAGAAAAAAGCGATGGAGAAAGCCCAGCAAGAAGCATTGGAGAAGATGAAGAATCAAGTCGCTGAATTGCAAAAAAAGATCAATGAAATGAAGGAAATTCACTCAGCAGAATCAGCTAAGAAAAGAAATGCTTATGATGAGAGAACCATAGAAGATTTAGGAAAAGCAATTGAAGATTTAAAACAATCAGTGGAAAGAACTCAAATACAAGAAGCCCTAGAATCCGCTGAAAAATCAGCTTCAAGTTTTTCTGAATTACAATATTCATCTAAGCCATCTTCTCAAAATGAACTCAGAAAAGGCGAAAGACTCTCCAAAGAAAGCATGAAGATCTTAGAGCAAATGCTTGATCAATTACAACAAGCGCAACAACAAGCGCAACAACAAGCGCAACAAAATGGCCAAGGAATGCCTCAAAATCTAGCAGAAAAACAAGCAAAGATCGGTGAAAGACTAAGTCAGATGCAAAATGGCTTAAAAGCAAAACAAGAGAAGATGCCAGCATTAAATCAAGTATCGGGTGAAGCTTTTGAAAAAGCCAAACAGCATGCGAATTCAGCTTCAGAATCTCTACAAAAAGGCAAACCCAGTCAAGCTCAACCCGATCAAGAGAGCATACAACAATCTTTGCAAGAGATTATGGAAGGTTTAAAACAATCCAAGGATCCTCAAAAACAACCAGGGCAAAAAGAACAAGGACAGCAATCTTCTTCTCAAGGTGAAAGTTCTCAAGAGAAAGTAGAGATTCCCCAAAAAGAAAAAGATTTGGCACAAGATTATCGTAAGAAGTTATTAGATGCGATGAAATCTAAACCCAGTAAGGGCTATGATGAGCAAGTTAAATCTTATTATGAATCTTTGATTGAGTAGAGGAGAGAAACAATTGAAATCTTATTTTTTCGCATTGATTTGCATTCTATTTGCGTCGATCTCCCAAGCACATGCTTTAAACCTAGCTCAAATCCAAAAGCTACTCAATGATTGGCAGGTCTATGAAGGTCGTCAAGAGATTGAAGCATTGAAAAAAAATGAACCAGCGATGGTTTCAGATGTGATTTTTAAATATGTGGAAGCGAATTTGCTTTTCTTAGAAGGCAAATATGAGCTTTCAGCTCAAAAATACACAGCGTTAAAAACAGAAGCACCAGAGATCTATGAACAATCCAAATCGCATATCGAAGAGGTCTTTGCCACAAGAGATAAACTCAATCAAATGCTTGAAGAAGTGAGTGCAGATCAAAGATATTTAATACGATATTTTAAAGAAGATGCACTATTGATTCCTTATTTGATTGAAGTTTTGACTCGTGCTGAAAATGCGCTTTCCAAAGATTTTGATTATCTACCCAAGGGACAAATCCTAGTAGAAATCTATCCCAGCCCCAAATACTTAGCAGCAGTCACTTCTCTCACTGAAGAAGAAATAGAAACAAGTGGTACTATCGCATTATGCAAATATAATAGATTGATGTTTACTTCACCTAGGGCATTGGCCAAAGGTTATGATTTTAAGAATACAGTCAGCCATGAACTTGTGCATTATTATGTCAGTAAACTCAGTCATAATACAGTGCCCATTTGGTTACATGAAGGGATCGCCAAATTCCAAGAAAGCAGATGGCAACAAGCCCCGGGTCCTCATTTGGAAGCACCACAAGAGGATTTATTGGCAAAATCCCTAGATAAAAATAGCTTAATTACTTTTGATCAAATGCACCCATCAATGGCAAAACTACCATCTCAAGAAGCGGCGGCACTTGCATTTGCAGAAGTGCATACAGTGATCGCGTATCTCTACAAGAAGAAGGGCTATGAAGGGATTAGGACTTTGCTTTTGGGTTTAAAAAATGGTTTAGAGATGAATCAAGCTTTATTCAATAGTTTTGGTGTGAATCTCAGTGGTTTATGGGATGATTGGTTATTGGATTTAAAGCAAGTGGGTTTGAAGCAATATCCAGGGTTAATTCAACAGAGTATGAAATTTAAAAAGCCCGGACAAGGGGCAGATGCTGTAGAGGAAGAAGATTATATCTCTATGCATGAAAAAGAAGTCAAAGACTGGACGCATTTGGGGGAGTTATTAAGGGCGCGTGGGAAGTTTATGGGGGCGATCAAAGAATATCAAAAAGCCAAAAATAAAAATGGGGATGGAAATCCTTTGATACAAAATGGCATCGCTTCATCTTTGCTTTCATTAAACAGCTATGACAAAGTGGAAGAAGAGTTAAAGCTTGTGAAAAAATATTATCCAAGTTATTTAAATACCCATTTGAATCTAGGGAAAAGCTATATGTTTCTAAAAAAATATGAAGAAGCTGCTTTAAGTTATGAAGAGGCATTGTCTTTAAATCCTTTTCATCCAGAGCCTCATCAAGCATTAGCTCAACTCTATACCCTTTTAAATCAACCCGACCTCGCCCAAAGATCAAAGAGAAGTTTAACCCTTTTAGGATATCAAAAATGATTACTGAACAGAATTTTTCATTAGCAGAAGTAAAAAAAGCCAAGGATTTAGTATTAGCACAAATCTCTAAGAAAATCGTTGGACAACATGACGTCATTGAACAAAGTTTAATCGCTTTACTCGCACAAGGGCATTGTATTTTTGTGGGTGTACCGGGTTTAGCAAAGACATTATTGATCAAGAGTATTTCTCAAAGTTTGGGATTAGCATTTAATCGTATTCAATTCACCCCAGACCTAATGCCATCGGATATTACTGGGACAGAAATCTTACAAGAGAATCCTGAAACCAAGCAGAGAAATTTTAGTTTTTTAAAGGGTCCTGTTTTTACCAATCTCTTATTAGCAGATGAATTAAATCGTACCCCCCCAAAAACCCAATCAGCTTTATTACAAGCGATGCAAGAAAGAGCAGTAACTGTCGCTGGTAAAACCATGAATTTGGATCAACCTTTCTTGGTTTTTGCGACCCAAAATCCAGTGGAACAAGAAGGCACTTATCAACTCCCAGAAGCTCAACTCGATCGTTTTATGTTGATGATCAATGTGGATTACCCCACACTTGAAGAAGAAATACAAATCATCAAGCAAACCACCCAAAAAGATGATTCAGAGATTTCTTCTGTTTTAACACGAGATGAAATCATGATTTTACAAGCCAAAGTCAAGGAAATCCCAGTGGCGCAAGAACTCCTTGAATTTGCTGCAAAATTGGTGAGAGCCACCCGTCCCCAAGATCCTTTGTGTCCCAAAGGGGTCAAAGAATATATTCAATGGGGGGCAGGGCCAAGAGCGGGTCAATCATTGGTCCTTGCTTCTAAGGCCAAAGCTTTGCTCAATGGGAAAGCACATGTCAGTAAGGAAGATATGATTGCCATTGCCCCAAGTGTATTGATTCACCGTGTGCTTTGTAATTATCGAGCACAAGCAGAAAATCTAGATAGTAAAAAACTTTTAAGCCGTTTACTCGAAAGTAATATTTAAAGGGTGAATTGTGAATGAGCTTGATTTAGAAAATCGATTTGATTTAAAGGAGTGATTCGTTTAAGTCAACTCTTGAGTGGTTATTTGTCAAACCAAAGACTAGAAGGCTTACTTAATGGCGGACATCATTCGCCTTTAAAGGGTCAAAGTTTAGAATTTGCCCAACATCGAGAATATGCGCCCTTAGATGATTTAAAGCATTTGGATTGGAAAGTATTTGCGAAGAGCGATAAATACTATATTAAGCAATTTGAAAAAGAGAACCATATCAAAGCATATTTTTGCATAGATTATTCTCAATCGATGCGATTTCAAGGGGCAAAGAGTCCTTGTGATAAGCTTGATTATGCC
>JACCDO010778537.1_pt1 | contig 12296 bp, 5 predicted proteins | sample 7446101 | NCBI WGS metagenome assembly JACCDO01 (sample SAMN15323440, study PRJNA562643) | freshwater metagenome | isolation source: river surface water | place: USA:Blue River Watershed | collected 2017-08-16 | reverse complement strand
TAACAATATGTATATTAATTTATTATAATTAGTGATTTACGTATTATCAAAAAATCTCACTTATAAATTTCATAAAACATGAAATACAAGGCATTATAACAGGAAGCAGTAGTGTGGCATTTCATACAGCCATCAATCCTCCATCTGCTGACCTTGACTCTTACGTCGCTTCCACTTCGGTGCTGCTGTTGCTGGAGAGCGGGTTAAGCGATGCCTGATTTCTTCGCCGCCATTCGCATCCACCAATCCTGCGTAGAGTCGATTAGCGCGTTGAAAGGCCTGTTCCACCGCATGCAGTGCGGGTGCATACTCATGCCGCAGTTCGCTCAGTTCCATCGGTTCGTAGCCCCACACTTTTTGCTCCAACAAGCATCGGATATGCCGCAGGACCAATCTAGCGCGATTTATAAAATGCAGCGAAGTGTCCAACCAGAACTGCCGCCCGTCTCGAGGCTGCTGGGTTTGCGTGCGTTCATGGGTTTCATGCCTCTCTTGACTTGTTGCTGGTGCCTGCTGTGCTGCCTTAAGAGCGCACGAGGCATGAGATAAGTACACGCCCATCATAGATCCCATGGCGTAGGGCGGTACATGTGTTTCTAAATGGCGTGCATCTGCGGACCCACTGGTCATGACACCTGTGTCCAGACTCGACGCAAATCCAACCCCGTTTGTGTCGAGCGAAGCCTCGGGTTGCTTCAAAGCACGACTTTGCAAAAACTCTTCAGCACGGGCTAATTTATCTCCCCATTTCTGCAGAAGATCCTCTGCTTCATGAAAAGCTTTTATCCCGACGGCACAGCGACCCAGCACTTCGCACTGTATTGCGCCGTAGCGCGCACGCACTCCAACCACTTCTTTGCTCGGATCAGCCAGCTGATTGCCGGCTCCGGCCCATGCACCGCGCTGCATAATGATCCACAGTTCCCACGCCCGATCCAGCGCCTGTGCCTCCGATTCTGCACTGGCTTGCACTCCCGCGGGCTCATGCGAAGCCGTGTCTGCCAAGGCTTCAGCATAAAAGCACTCGAACTTGAAAGCAAAGTATGTCACGGCCATCTGGGCACTTGAAGATACTGTACGCTGCACGGTGTCCTGTAATTGAATCAGAAAAGGCTGCAAGCTCCGCAGCAGATCCAGGCGCTCGTCTGGTGCCGTCAACTCCACGGCGAGGTTGAACCCAGCATCTAGAAGGCTTTGCAAAGTCTCTGCGGCATAGAAAGCATCCACATTGGTTGGATTCTCAGAAAAAGGGGAATGAATGGGTGTCTTAGCAGCATCTGCTAACGCCCACGACACGCGCTGCCACACTGTGCTCTGAAGGCTGTACAACGCACGCAAGCTGTCAAGTTGTGTCGCCAATGCGAGCGATGTACGCGCTTCGTCGGCGCTATCCACATCTAGCTTCACAAAGGTGTGTGCACTGTATCCTGCCTGCCTCGAATCACGCCCGCGCGCATGCAGAGCAGATAACTCATCGAGCGGAGGCAGAGGGCCGCCGGGATCTCGAACTCGGGCTTCCAAATGTCGCACGTCAACGATGAGAGCGGTCATCGACATGAGTGCGGCTGTAGTATTTAGAACAACCGCTTTAATGGTATCGCGATCAAGACCTAACTGTGGACATAAATGAGAACTGCCGGTGCATGGCGAGCTGGAGGCCTCCGCATGGCCGTCAATCGGCGTTGCCTCCTCATCGGTGTGCACGGTTCGCTCAGCGGCCCGGCACACTTCGTCGAGCGCCTGCGAGAAGAGAGTGCGTCGCGCGAAGGATGACACCCCGGCAAGATGCAAGACAGCATGCTCTGGTTGCTGGTGAAGCCAAGCGGGAAAGTGAGAATTCAGCACGTGCGGCGGAAGCATTCTGACGCGAGCTGGTTGCGACGAGGATGCAGAGGAAGAGGCTGCATTGCGCAGAAAATTGCTATCTTCTATCTCACCGGTGAAACATAACGTATCATTACGCTTTTCAGATGTATTCGCTGTAATTTGACGTGCTTCGCATTTCTGCGCTTCCCACAGACGGTCGAATGCATGTTGGTCCATGCCAGCCGCACGGTCCATTGACCACCAACGGCGAAAAAAGTGCAAAGATGCATTACTGGCCTTGACAAGAAGTGCTCCGGTATTGATGAGACCGTTTTCAGGGCGAGGATCTCGACATGCAATGATGTCGAATTCAACATCCGCGGTGGTGTCCGCGTGACAGGCACTTTCACCAGCATTGCTTTCGCAGTCAGACGACACAGGCATATCATTAGTCACAAGCGAGGTCGCAGCTGCACCAAATCTCGTTTCTGCTCCATTCTTATCCGGCTTGGAATGGGAGGTTTTTAAAACGGCTTCCAAGTCCAGCGCGAAATCTAGCACCACCAGATCACTGTCCAGCCACAAAACATAGTCTGCGCCGTGGCCCCACGCCTCGGACTCTCCCGCGATGCCATCATGATATGTAGCAGACTCAGTGCCAGGATTTGAAGTTGTGTGCTGATCTAGCTCAATCCGAATTTGCTTAGAACTGAGCGCGGAGCTCAAAGCGCGTTCAACGATTTTTACCTTATTCCAGCGCGCATCTCGAAATTCGTAAGCTGCATGACGAGAGTCCGCCACCGCAAACAAATAACCATGCGAGCGCGCCCATATTGCATTGAGAAGTGCAGCGTAGGATGCATAGTCTGAAATTTGGTTGTTAGCGTAACTAATTATGGCAAAGCGTTTGGCTGGGGAGACTTTATGCTTCTCCTTTGAAGAAATGGTCCACAAATCGTCTACCCCACCGAAAAAATGGGTTGCTGTGCGATTTGCACACTCCATGAGGGCGGCATGATCTGTTGTCTCTATACTGCTACCGCGCAGAGCACAGCACTTCAGCGCAGCTACGGCATCGGCATGACGAAGTTTTAAAGCAAAGGCAGGAAAGCTTAATAGAAGCCATATTACGAATTGAATGACCATTATAATATAATATGGTTTCAGAACTTGTAAGATTTCGTATTATGATGATTCATTAGTCATTTGTGCTTCATGATATTATCAAGTTGATGCATCCGAAGCTCGAGTACAGGCTATCAGATTCATAAATAACGGTGTATTGTACAGATCCTGCACATTTTCCACAAAGGCGAGCTATAATATAACAATATCTCTTATGTGAATAGGTGGATCAATACTAGCATTTCCTTCTTCAATTATTTATTCGCGCTAAAATGCGTCCCAAATCTTTGTTTGAGCAGTTTAAAACAACACAAGAGTTCTGAAGTTGATTCACGCAACAAACTGACCATAGATAAATTAATTGCCTTTGCTGAATATGGATTTGAACGTTTGGGCAGGTATAAATCATGGAATTGACATCCACAACATTTACTTTCAAGCATGGTTTATAGGAACACCGATTGTTTGGTTCGCTTTATTCAAAACATTCCGGGCTTTGGACTTATGGAAATTCGAGACACGTAAGGGTACACGCACAAGCGATATTATAGCATTTGAAATTGCTGCAGGAATATCCGTTCTTTATTTGGGCTGTGCAGGCGTGATTATTTCGCAAGGATGGTTTGGAACAGGTCCAGAGCTAGCTCGTTTACAAAAAGATATGTTACATACCAAGAGCGATTTTGTTATTAACCATTTAGTGTATCCCATGGTTACATTTCAGCTTTGGAATGTTTTACTCTGCTTGTTTACTCCCGATCTGAACGTACCAGAAATGCTTGCCCACCATTTGATTACAGCAGCATTAGGTTATTTCGGGTTGCACCCTTATCTTCACGGATATGGATTGTTCTTTTTTGGCGTTGCAGAACTTACAAATGTTCCTCTCACAGCATACGATATCTTTAAGTACATGAAGGCAGCGAAATGGCAGGAAAAATATGCAACGACCTTCACTGTTGCAAAACTATCGTTTGCAGTGTCGTTTGTAATACTTCGCTTAATTGTATGGCCAATGACTTCATATCCATTTTGGAAAGATAGCGTTGCTTTGTTGCAAAGCGGCAAGGCACATTCTAATTTCGTTGTCCTGTTCTTTCTCCTAGCGAATGTGTTTTTGACGTTCTTGCAATTCTTCTGGGGTTGGAAAATTGTAGAAAGTGTTTTGCCGAAAAAGGATAGCATTGCCGTTACTACAAATGACGAGAAGGATGATCAATCTATTCGCACTAGTCCTCGCGGAAAGAGCAAAATACGTTAGTATTGTTGCTTGGTAGAAAGTTTATTTTTACAAACCGATTATTGAAATAATAAATGTGAACATAAAATAATGATAACTTAAGCATCTGCGATTATCTCCTGATACACTCCTTCACATTGATAGTCTGTAAAAGTAATTACGGTAAATTGCGGATTTACACTCGCAATCTTCTTCAGCCATTCCATACATGCTCCGCACGGCTTCAACGGGTTCATATCCGATTCGTGCACTATAAACGAACGGCTGGACGTGCCCGAGCCATGCAAAGACAATCCTTCATCTTGCGGGGCATCAAGCTCAGGCTCGTAGTCGTCACTCATGTTGAAAATTGCGTGGCGATCCAAACCCAGAAGGCCACCGCTAGAAAATGAGCTTCGAATCTTTCGGATTTTAGTATCTGAGGATGTTGGCATATTAGCATTCGTATGAACTTTCAAGCTTTGAGCATCTTCTGGTGTTCCAACTTCGCGGAAGTTCACATCCCCACTGTTCCCTCTGGGAGTTTTCACTTTCCCACCAGAGATGGTGGAGGATCCGGCGCCCAAGGGCTGCGAGGGCATACTGAGGATCTTACGCTTCTGTCCTTGATGGATCACAGGCGAACGCGGCAACTTCGATAACTTGTCTCCACCAGCACTCGGTGATTCGTGCATACTAACTACGCTACCGCTGCTATCAGCGCTCGTTTCGGACCAGCTTCGCTTCATATCTCGACCGATGTTAGTTGCAGCGTTTGTATCGACAGTGAGACCGGGATAACTCGTAGCCGTATTTGCTGCTTGCATGACATTCTGACTTGACGTACAAGGTACACATTCTGGCGCCCGCATGTCTAGCGATAGCCCAGCGGCGCAATCCTGCGGAAAGAGATCCGCCGCGCGAACGCTGGACTGCACCACCAGCGTGGATCGCTCTGCCTTGTGGGAGCTGCTTGAGCGACTGTCCGTCTTCGCCTTGTCTGATACTGGTTCTAGAGACGGCGCGCTGTAGACCGCGATCATCTTTAAGTCCTGTCGCCGAAGGGTGATGTCATCTGCGAGCGCGGAGCCGATCACATTGCGCTCCGCGCATAAGGAACCCGTAGGCATCGACACCTCCATGTTAGTAGCGCGATATAGCTTCGGCGGACCACCAGGTTTTTGTACCAATAAAATAGCAAGGACAGGCTTTTTAGTTTTACGCAACCAAAATTGAGCCAGGTCAGTTTCCGTAGACGACTGCTGCATGATGCATTCGAATTCACTGCGAAATTGTTGCATGGCAGCTACTGTCATGCGCACCGTGCTCGGGGTCTGGTCGACACTAAGAGCTGGCTGGGTGCTAATTTCTTCAAAAGAATGGCATTCGATGTCGTCATCACAAAGCTTGCCTTCTGTCCAAAATGTCTTGAGCTGCCAGAAATGCATGTACGACGGACGGTAGTGGCTTAAAGACTGGTTGATGGCACTTACTCTCGCGCTCGATCCATCTGCAAAACTTAACGTAACCCCCATAGCATCTTTCCACTTATCAGCGGTGCGATGCGCCAAGTCATTGCGAATATGATCAACGATAGGCACTAATTCCCGCTTCACGAAGACAATGTTTTCATCGTAACGGAATAAGTTTGTCACACTATGCAATGTGATTATTTGCAATGCAGGATATTCTCGCATCAGAAGTTTTTGAACAAGTTTTGCTGTAGCTTTTGTAGAGTTATCGACGCAGCGAGCTGTAGGATCTGTGGGTGAGCCGCGTCCTGAGATCAGAATTACGATTTTACGGCTATCAAGGTGTCCATTTGCTTCTAGCGTGTCAAGCCATTTGTGCACAAGTACGCTTAATAAAGGAAAATACATGGCATCAACGACACACGTGGATGACTGAGTATTACCGCTGTTGTCGGCCATAAGCTCGGCACAATGAGCTTTAAAGTGGAGAGAATCCATCGATATCCCCACAGCACACTTAGAGATATCGAAACCTAATGGCAAAATGTTCCGGAGACCAGGGCGTGGCTGTGGTGCTATAGGATATCGCCCATCTTCTGTTTGCTGGTGACTGCGAGAGTAAACAGGCTTTTTGATGGTTGTTGCTAATCCTCCCTGCTGTAAAGACAGAAGTAACTTTTCGGAAATATCGCGATATTCACTAAACTTTGGTCTAGCAACAACGCTTCCAATTGGCAACGATAAATTATGTTTATTGACACTAAGAGCCATATCGCTATGGGATAAATTGTGAATAAGGATCTCAACGCGCTTGCCTCGTTCATTATCTTCGTCTTGGACTAGACGTTCATCAGTTCCGTTACTCCTGGTAATATTCGCATCACCCAATCCAAAAGAATCGAGAACTCCCCGCATAGCTTTTGCATGTTCCTCGAAGCTAAGCAGTCCACGACGCTTCAAATCCGACAATTTCTCCAAACTTTCTTGCAAGCCAACAAATGACATCTTATTCAGAAAGATTAGCGCTCTTCGCGTCGAACGATAGAATCAATATAATATATTTGCCAGCGTGTATATGCTTCAAAGCAGCGCTGTACCTTTCTCTTCACAGGCTCTCCCTAAAAATGTTGGGAACTTTTATTGGTTCAAAAGAGAGGACTTTTGTTCAAATTGATTCTCGATCAAGTGATCGAAATAATATCAAGTGTATCGAAAAAAAAGCTTATATTTGTTTAATTGCACCTCCCTTACAGCTCATTTCTGTAAAGTAAAAATTCCTGAAGGCCGCCAGGTGCTTGTAATGTCAGCCATACCGGAAGAAGAAGTCGGCAATGAAACGCCCAATACGACTTTGGATACAATCACTGCAGAATTTTGTGCACGTGAATTAGCAAAGTCTAGAAAAATGCAGATGCAGACGCTGACTGATAAATCAAAAACCGCCTCTTTAAAAGCTGAGTTGACTCAGCATGAATCAGTACTTGTACAATCTGCGAAGCAGATGATGGAAGATGAGCTAAAAGGTGAATATAACGTAGTTCGCTCGAGCGACCCTGCAACAACTAATGCTTAAAGTTTATATCTGGATCGCCTTATAAAATGATCAAGTGAAATGAATCATGTCGCGCGCGATTTCAGAAGGATGGATTCTTATTTGGAGGTGTAAAGACCAGTATATTGGATATCTAAAGGAGATCTATGAAGCCATTAGTTCATTACATATATATGCTCATTTTAATATTATAATGTCTTCACTTGTAGTAATGAACAAATTTGTGACCTCTCTACCACTCCGATCCTAACTATGATTTCAAGGTCCGTGATGAACAATTATTGGTGATTGGTATCTACCATAGTATGTGTCTCGCTCACGCCGATACCTTTCCTCATATTTCATTGAATCAAATCCAAAACAGCATAAACAAATCATTGATAACCACCAAACCCAAAAAAGTGGAAACAATGGAGAACACATTATAGCACGATCAATCCTAAAGCTTTAATTTTTTCATGAAATTCTAAGTTAAACTTTGTAAGAAGTCGTAAACTTTAGATTTCTTTAATGTTAGATGGCAGAAAATCTTCATTCGTCGTACGCTCATCAACTTTGAGCAGTCCAACATACATGACAAAAAGAAGAAAAGAGCTAAACTAGACCAATTACTTTTCAGTCGCCGGCAAAATTGCAGGAGATAAATACAGTATTGGTGAGTTTGCTACCTTAGCGATTTTATTCGACTTCCTTCTAAGCAGCGTCCGCTGAAGCTGAAATCAGCTGACAGTGCCCGGTACTAGTACGATTTCGATAATTTCCTTGCCGAAGTCAGATTTAGTGAATGTCAGATAGAGCAAAGTTACTAGATAAACCAACTTCGACTGGAATGAGTTGCTGGGGCTCAAAAGATGCAGGAGGACTTCCTTCTGGATTACCCGATAAATGGCCCAATCACGATGAAGAGGATTTACGCCGTCATCCTTATCGTCATATACGCTTAGGTGAGACACAGGAATATTTTTACAAAGACAATTTTGTTAAGACTTCAAAGTACACATTTTACTTTGGTGTTTGGAATTTTTTACCAAAATTTTTGTTAGAAGAATTTAATCCGAAAACCAAAATTGCGAACTGCTACTTCTTTGTGATTGCTTTACTGCAACTTATTCCTGCAGTTTCTAATACAGGAGGTATACCAACAACATTTATACCGCTTGCTGCGGTGGTGTTTGTGAATGGTTTGTTTCAAGTACTTGAAGATTTGGGGAGACACAGGGCAGATGCCGCAGCTAATGCGTCACAAACGTCTCGTTATGACGCCGGAAAAAAAACTTGGGAGATGACCAACTGGTCAGCATTACAAGTAGGAGACTTTGTCAAGATCGTATCGCGTGAACAAATCCCAGCAGATCTACTGATTTTAGGCGTTTCCGAGGATCCTGGATTACCTCCCCGCGGTCAATGCTACGTGGAAACGAAGCAGTTGGACGGAGAAACAAATTTGAAGCTCCGCTTAGCTATGCCTAACACAATGGCTTCAATAAAATCTGAGGCCGACCTTGTCAATTTGCGGGGCAACATCCAGATGGAGCACCCAAATAATTTCATCGACACGCTGGATGGCAGTCTGGACGTGAAGTTAGGGGCCAAGGAAGCCATTCAACCGACTAACGTGCTGCTTCGTGGCTGCGTGTTAAGAAACACAGACTGGGCAATCGGCGTTGTCATCAACACTGGACACGATACCAAGATTATGATGACCAGTCGCGAAACCAAAGCCAAAACGAGCAACATGGAGTCTGTAGTTTCTGTGCAAATCATTCGCATCGTGTGCCTTCTGTTCGTGATATGCTTTTTAGGAGCCATTGGTGCCACAGTATGGAATAGCCAAAACAATGTAGACTCCATCTGGTACCTCGGTGGCAATGTGAAGTCCGGCGGCAATGCTGGTGGAAACTTCGTCGTCATGTTCTTCTACTTCTTCTTGCTGCACGCCACGTTCATTCCTGTGAGTTTGTATGTGTCCATGACTGTTGCTAGAGCATTGCAGTCTTACTTCATGATGAGCGATATAGACATGTACTACGAGCACATTGACGCGCCTGCACAGGTGCGCACCATGACCCTTAACGAGGAACTGGGACAGATTTCACACGTGTTCAGCGACAAAACAGGCACTCTGACGTGCAATATCATGGATTTCAGAAAGTGCTCTGTAAATGGAAAGGTGTATGGCATGGGCATCACAGAGATCGGAAAAGCATCATGGAAGCTTCAAGGCAAAGAGATCCCCAAGGACGTACTCGAAGGTGAGGAGCTCAGCAAGGCCAACAGCCGACCGCACGTCACTTTCTACGACCGCAAGTACGATCAGCTCATGGCGGATCACGCCAATCCAGAGCGCGCAAGAGTACAGCAATTCTTTCGTACCCTGGCAATTTGCCACGATGTGATTGCCGAGAAGGTGGACGGGCAAGTGAAACTCAGCGCAAGCAACCCGGACGATGAAGCCCTCGTTTGTGCGGCTGAATATTTCGGCTTCAAGTTCTTCGATCGCCGTGATAAGTTCATTCTGATCGCCAACCGTGACACTGGTAAAACCGAAGAAGTCGAGCTGCTAGAATCCATCGAGTTCTCGAGCAAACGCAAGCGAATGAGTGTGATCGTGCGTGACATCGATGGTAAGATCCGCATGTACATTAAAGGTGCTGACACTGTAATTAATGCCCGTCTTCGCAAAGGCCAGACTCAGGTCAGTGAAGCAACTAATCGCGATATGGCCGCCTTTTCAGATGAAGGCTTGCGTTGCTTGTTGGTGGGATCTACGGACATCGACGAAAAGTTTTTCCATGAATGGCGCGTGCGCTACAAGGCAGCCAAGACAAATTTGGAAGAGATCGAAAAGAAGAAAAAGCTACAACCTAATCTCATTGAGGATTGCGAAGAGGAGGTCGAGAAGGACATTGTACTGATCGGTTCTACCGCCCTGGAGGACCGTCTGCAGGATGGCGTGCCCGAAGCCATCGCCCTCTTGGCGAAGGCCGGCATCAAGATATGGGTGCTTACAGGCGACAAAGAGGAGACTGCCATCAACATCGCTGTGGCGTGCAATTTGGTCTTGCCCAAGCAATACATGGATCAGGTCATTATCAACTCCAAGAACTCCCCTACGAGAGAGGCGATGCTCAAGAATCTGGACGCAGCGGACCTGCGATTCCTGGCAGACAAGGAGAAATTGGGTGCACAATGCTTACCCCGTGCGCTCATTATCGATGGCCCCAGTCTCGCGCTTGCTACTGTGACCAAGACCATGGTCAGCGATGATGTAACGGCGTGTCAAATGCTCAAGAAGAAGCTACTGGAATTTTCTCAGAAATGCAAAGCTGTGGTCGGCTGCCGTGTTTCGCCCGACCAAAAGCGTGAGATGGTAGATCTCATTAAAACAGGTGTGCCAGGAGTGCGCACGCTAGCAATAGGCGATGGCGCGAATGACGTTGCCATGATTCAAGAAGCACATATCGGCGTGGGTATCAAGGGAGAGGAAGGTCTGCAAGCGGTGAACGCCTCAGACTATGCCATAGCGCAATTCCGCTTCCTGGCAGATCTTCTCTTGCGCCATGGCCGCTTTAACTATGTGCGTATGGCGGGACTTGTGTGCTACATGTTTTACAAGAACATCTTTATGAGCTTGGGTCAGTTCTGGTTCAATTTCTTCAACGCGTGGAGTGGGCAGAAGTATTACAACGAGGCTGCCATTCAGCTGTTCAACCTGCTTTACACATCCTTTCCAATCATTGTATTCGCCGCTTATGACAAAGACATCACCAACACTTCCTGCAGGCTCTTTCCTCAGGACTACCAGGACTGCATTAAAAACGTGCATTTTACTACATGGCGCTTCTGGAGCTGGTTGGTCACTGGTGTGGTCGAAAGTATTTTGGTCAGCATTTTGCCCTTGTTTTTCCTGAATAACTCAGATAAATTCGGTATTGAGCAGTCATTCTGGAATGCTGGCACAATGTGCTATACTTGCATTGTGGTCGTGTCCAACATGAAGCTGTTCTTCATTCAAACTCGTTTCCATTGGGGTCACGTAGCATTAATCTTCGCATCGATGCTCTTTTGGCTTATTACCTCTGTTATTTTTAGCTCCACTACATTCTCGTTATTATATCAGGTCTATGGCGACATGCAACAGCTGCTGGCAACGGGCAGCTACTGGGCGGGCTGGGTTGTGATCTGCGTCATTATCATTGGCAAAGACATGTACTTCAGTCTCCTAGAGCGCACTTTCAACTACCACAACTACCACATTATTCAAGAGTTCGACATTGAGAAGGATTTTGCTACCAAAGAAATCGAAGAAGCAGAGGCGCGCAAAGAGGCGGTACCGAAGGAAATGACGGGCAATCCGCAGGTGGCATCTAAATCTCCAAGAGCCGTGGGATCTATGGACGTAGAAAATGCTTAATAAATGGTTTGCAAAAAAGAATCTTTGCTTATATCTAGCGCAGCATACAAGGTCTATCTTGCAATAGTGACATTGAGCAGTGCAAGTTTGTTCCGTAAGAAATTTAACAAATAACAATATTAAATTACCCTAAGCGTTAAATACTCATCGAGACTCGATCCAAGAGTTATATTTCATGCATCTACTTAACTAGTTTATGAAATGAAAACAGCGAACAGCGAACACCCACAAGGGCTATTCAAGCCCTCTAATATTCCCCTTCTCATGTTCGCGAACAGCGAACATGAGAAGGGGAATATTAGAGGGCTTGAATAGCCCTTGTGGGTGTGGGCTCCCAGCAGACCCTACCCTAACCCTAACCAAAAGCAGGACTCTTCTTGATTGTGAAAAAACGATGGATTGAAATTATCTAATCATGCAAAGTCTTGCAAGCTATAAGAGCGACTCAGAAGATTCAGAATCTGAACTTAAAGTCTTCAAAACTTCTCAAGCAAAGCCAAATTCGAATGAGACTACCAACAAATCTTTGATTTTTTCTCGTCTTCCAGAGTCCATTCAAGTGGCGTTGACTAGGGGTGTATCTTCTGCAGATAGTGATGACGACAGTGATCGGGATAATGCCATCGAAGACAAACAAAGGATACTGCGAGAGCATTCAACACAACCTCGTAACGAGAACAAATCTAGTGAACATAGAGGGATATCTTT